>ERZ1649853.169-NODE-169-length-27947-cov-7.407751_pt1 | contig 27947 bp, 27 predicted proteins | sample MGYA00575353_ERZ1649853 | MGnify/ENA primary metagenome ERZ1649853 (study PRJEB40853, sample SAMN11349654) | freshwater sediment metagenome | isolation source: river sediment | host: Sediment | place: India: Okhla Barrage, New Delhi | collected 2017-02-21 ...
CAGGCCGTGGAAGAGCGGAGGCGCGCAACGGGTATGGAGGACGTCTCGCTGCTGATGCCCTCAATCCTGGGCGTCGGCATGTTTCTCTGGCTTCTGTACGGACTTGCGAGAGACGACCTCGCAATCATAGCGGCCAACGTCGTGGGCTCGTCGTTGACGGCGGTCCTGGTCGGCATGAAGCTGCTCTATGGCAGGCGTTGAAACGGTCGGTGGCCTGACTAGTCTTCAGGTACCGGTCTCTGGACGTCTGAGGACTCGACAGCCCTGTCGATGCTCTGTTTTGGCCTTCTCAGCCTACGGAGGACAACGAAGGCCAAGACGACGGCAGCAGCGCCAAGGGCGAGAAGGGGCAGCGCCCAGCTCCAAGGCGACGGCTCCGCTAGGGCCATGACCATCTTGAAGGAGCTGTCTTGTTCGTCCGCGTAATACGGGGCCCTGGGAGTGATGTCAGAGAAGTTGTCAGTTACGACAAGCCCAATGGCCACGAAGAACGATGCAGCCAGGGCCAGAACGAGCACCGACGAGATCAGGATCACGATCCTGGTGTTCTCGTTTGGGGAGATGAGGTCTCTCGCCTTCCACGAGAGCCCGTAGTATACGAACCCGTGGTCTTCGTACCTGGTCACTAGCCCGCCTTCCTCCATCTTCTTGAGGTGTCTGTGGATCGCAGCCTTGTCGATGTTCAGTGCCTCGGACAGCTGGCTGACGGTCCTCCTCATCGGCTGGAGCGACTTGAGGATCTCCAGTCGCGTATCGGAGGCGAGCGCGAACAGCGACTTCTTGTCGAGCTCGACGCGCATCTGCTCTGCTCCGAAGCGGGGAAGGGGTTTGGGTATCATTAATGTCGCTGCCTTCATCCTCTTGTCCACCTTCTCAGGCCCAGAACGACCTGTAGTGCGAGTAGTTCGCGAATTCCACAAGCTTGACGAATGCCAGGTCTTCTATCAGGTTGGCCTGAACCGCGCCTTCGCTGACCGTGTACAGGTACTCTCCGATGTACAGAGTCCTCTGTATGTACCCAGACCAAGATTCAGTTTCGAGGTCGAGGGTGATGATCCCTTTCAGGGAGATGCCTTCTGAAACGCTGACGGTGAACACGTACGCGGAAGACATCGTGCGGTAGCTGTAGTTGTCACCGAAGAAATACGAGTACCCTGGAATGACGAGGAGCTCTCTTTCAGCGTCGTAGAGAACCGCCTTATGGTCGTACAGAGCGACCGACCAGGTTGCATCCTCGAGCACGTACTTACTCTGCACGACGGGACTGGTCGGGTCTGAGACATTGAACAGGGACAGCTTGACGGTCGAGTTCTCCTGACCGATGCCCAGGACGTGCGTCTCATCGATCGGATGCAGATAGTTCGAGAACCCAGGTATCTCCAGCATCCCTACGACCATTGGCCTTGAAGGTCTGGATAGGTCTATGACGAACAGTGGGTCCATCTGCCTGAAGGTGACCAGATAGAGCTTGTCGCCAACGAACCTCGCGGAGTATATCCTCTCGTCCGGCGCAAGCTTCTCGAGAGCACCGACGATCCGCAGCTTCTCGTTGAGAACATACACTGCGTTTTCTGGGCTCTCCCAACTTGTTGTCGTGGCCACTCTCAGATACGATTCGTGCTCGTCCATCGAGAATTGATTCAGCAACCAACCGGTGACATCTCCGGTGGCCGCAGGGTGCATCACGATCCCCTCCAGGTCTATCCTGTATATGCTGGTCGAGCTCCTCTCGGGGTGGTCAGAAGCGATACCATCATCGACCACGGTCAGGTCGCCCCTCCACTTCTGGATGGTCAGGTAGAGCGAGTTGCTGGACATATAGATCGTCGACGCCCACCCTGCCAGAATGGAGAGTGACTCGTGGTCACCATCGACTAAGTCGACCGCGAGGACGTTCACATAGCGTGTTGCCTGAGGAGTCTCGGGGTCATACCGAATCCCAGAGAGTCTCATCTCCGAGGGCTCTCCGTTCGCATAGGTTATGGGAACTCTGATCTCGCCGGTCCAAGTCCTTATCTGGTGCTGGGTGATGGCGTAGACTGTGCTGTCGATCATCCTGCACGACATGACATATCCGGAGATTCCAGTAGAGAATTCCAGAACTGGCACGGTTGGATCGCTGATGTCGAAGACCGCAACCATGGTCTTTGATGGATCGTAGGAGTTGCTGCTGTCTTCCTCGAGCACTCCAGAGTAGAGCCCGCGATAGCTAGTGTACAATGACGCGATGACCACGAGCCGGTCCCCAGAGAGGAAGAGGCCGCTCACTCGAGCGGTCGTGTTCTGGGCATCTCCGACAAGGACCCACGAGGGTATGGATGAGATCACTTCCATGTCTTCAGCGGGGTAGGCTCTGAGAATACTCACTTCATATCCAGAAGATACGTAGATGTACCTCCCGTCCGTCTTGACGAAATCGTCCTCATCCACTCCTTCCACCTGAACATTAGTCTGCGAATGCGGGACCCCTGTGCTAGCCTCGTCCATCGAGTAGCCCGCATCGTAAGGAGCTCTAGTGGACGCGAATGCGTCTGGAAAGGTGGCTTCTCTCGAAAGGAACTCCTCGAGTTCGCCCTTGTTGTGGAATCGAGCCAGTATTCTGCTGTCAATGGAACCACCCGAATCATGCACGGTGAATGCGGTCACGGACAGCAACATGAGAGACACCACAAACAGCACTGCACCCAACGCTCTAGTTTGAGAGTCCATAGTGATCGACATTCTACTTGCGGGTACGCTATATCTAGGCGCGTTGCCCGTTGACTTGCAGGTCAACAAAAGAAGGCAGATATGGGCAAAGAAGCTGATTGGTTGTCAGCAACGCTGGGTCTGATGGTTCTCGAGTCAGCCTTTCGAGAGGATCTCACCCAGCTTGTCCGCGACCTGCCTGGCAGAATCGTCCACAGGAACGAGTTCTATCTCGTCGGGGCTTCTGACACCCAAACCCAACTCGACCGCTCTCCTTATTTGATCCTGTTCGAAGATGGGCCTGCTCTCTATCTTGGCTGTGGTGCCGTGCATCTTAAGAGCCGCGACGCCGACTGCGTCCAGTGCAATCCTGTCCGATGCCGCGAATGTCAGATTCGCCTTCCATCTCGGTCCGGTCATCGGACCTCCTTCATAGAATGCTTCGACCCCGTCCATCACGACGAGGGCCGGCTTGTATGCGTAATTCATCTCAGCGATCATGTTCCTCTGGTTGATCACGGATGTGTGCAACTCAGTCATGTTCCTGGAATGGACCATGCCGGTCGTCAACTTCAGAGACATCGTGAAATGCCCTCCGTACTGGTGCGTCTTCAGGCAGCACAGACCTATTACAGCATCCGCCTCCAGAACGGGTTTTGCGAACCAGAACCCGTTCAACCAGTGCATGCCCGGAGGTTTGATCTTCACCCACCTGTCCTTCGGCATTTCGTCGAATATGACGCACTCGAACCCAAGCTCTTGCGAGAGCGCGAAAACCCCCTTCTCCTGGAACACCCTGCTAGTCTTTGCGGGGCCGCTCCTGTCCCCGACAACGATCCTGCTGGGCTGCTGAGGCTTCAGGAGCTCGACAACAGTCCTTATCGTGTCGATATGGGTGGATCCGGGTGTGGGGTCTGCGGTGTTGAAATTGGGCTTGATCAGGACGCTCTTCCCACTGACGTGTGGCAGACCGAAGGCCTCGACGACCTTCTTAGTTGCATTCCTCCGGTCTGGATCTTGCGCGACAACGACTTTCGCAGTGGCCACGATTCAAGCCCTCCTGTCCATCTCAGTGCTCAGACTCCCATTAGTTCTTCGCAGAGACCGCCTTCAGCGCCAGCTCCACCGCCTTCTTCGCATCGTCCACCTCTATCAGGTTGGGGATGGCCCTTGAGCGCGCCTTCTCGAGCTTCCAGGTCCTCAGGCCGATCACTGTCTTGCCGAGGTTCAGGGCGTGTGCAATCTCCGATAGTGTCCCGAACTCGCCTCCGACGGCTATCAGGACATCAGCAGTCTTGACGAGCATGACGTTCCGCCCGACGCCCATGCCGGTGACGATAGGTATCTGCACATACTGGTTGGCATCGGACTTCTGGTCCGAGGGGATGATCCCGATGGTGAGCCCGCCACACTTCCGGGCGCCTCTGCAGACGGCTTCCATGACTCCAGAGAGACCACCGCAGACGACGGCCGAGCCGCTCTTGGCAATGGCCTCCCCGACCTCCTCCGCCAGCCGCATGACCTCTGGCTCAGCCTTGCTCGAGCCGATCACGCCCACTATCTTGAAGCCCACGCTTTCCATGTAAGCACTTCATCGTTTTTAAACACAAGCCAGGTTAGTTCTCAAAAGCGGGGTTTTCCAGCGACACCTTTATTAACTCTCATGTCCGATAATAGCCAGCCAGAATCGGAGGCAACCCTCGATGCCAGATATCAGAGACAGAGTCGAAGAAGATAAGGGTATTTTGAAGAAGATTCAGAGCTACATCCCCGGTTTCAGCGGGTACAGGAAGAGGGAGGACCTGAGGGATGCAGACAAGATGCTCCGCATGCAGGTGGCCGAGAGGCTCGGCCGGCAAAGGCGCGGCCTGGAAGAGGCCAGGGGCATGATCAGACAGAGCTACGGCTCGAAGGAGTTGGACATGCTGGGAGGACTCATATTCACGTTCAAGAAGGTCGAGGGCAGCGTCGCCCACGCCCAGACTGGATACTCCGGCTTCGCGGCCGATGTGCAGATCAAGGAGGACGAGATGAACAGGCTCTACGAGTTCGATGCGTCCATGCTGGACCACATCGCAGCGATGTCTACGAGCATCGATTCACTAAAGAACGCTCTGATGGCCGCTGACGAGCAGGCGAGCTTCAAGGAGCTCATGACCATCAAGGCGCGGATCACCGACTTCGAGGAGCAGTTCAACAGAAGGATGAGAGTCATCGAGGGCACGGAGGTGTGATAGATGAGCCTGATCGGTTCTGAGACATTCAAGTGGGAAGATGCGAACAAGCGCGGGAACATCATGTACCGGATGCCCAGGAACATCAAGTGGAACGACAACATCGTGGTCCGCGAGGATGAGCTGGCCGTCTTCTACAGGGATGGCAAGGCGCTCGCCTACATCGACAGGCCGGACAGGTACGCACTCACATCCCTCAACGCGCCCATCATTGGGACGATATTGCAGAAGATAGGTGGCATTCAGCAGCAGGCCGAGGTCATCTACCTCCAGAAGAGGATATTCGATGGCAAGTTCGGCTCGAAACAGCCGTACCAGTTCAGGGACAAGGAGTTCGGCATGGTCAACCTGCGCGTGTTCGGCGAGTTTAGGTACAAGATTTCCGCCCCTGAGAACTTCGTGAACCAGTTCGTGGGCACGTTCAACTTCAGCACGAGCGCGGAGATCGAGGAGAGGGTCAAGGAGCAGGTCGTGGTGATCATCTACGACGCCCTCGGCGACATGAAGAACGAGGGACTCGGAGTCGCGGACATCGCTGCCAACCTTACCAACATCGAGCAGGCGTTCCTGTCGAGGGCGAAGGAGCACTTCGACCTCTACGGCGTCGCCGTCGAGAAGATCTCCGGACTCTACATATCGCTCCCAGAGGACGTCCAGAAGGCCGTGGACACGAAGAGCTCCATGACAATACTGGGCGCGAACTACATGCAATACCAGACCGGGCAGGCCATGCGCGAGGCCGCTTCGAACCCTGCAGGCGGGGCAGCGGCGGCAGGCGTTGGCGTAGGTGCCGGTATCGGCATGGGCTGGACCATGATGGACACGATGAGGACCAGCCAGCAGCCGGCTCCCGGGGCAGGCGCTGCGGCCCCCGCCGCGGCGGCGGTCATGATATTGTGCCCCAAGTGCAACGCGCAGAACCCGTCAACGAGCAAGTTCTGCAACTCGTGCGGTTCGAACCTCGGGCCTGCCACTGTCAAGTGCCCGAAGTGTTCCGCAGATGTTCAGGAGGGTACGAAGTTCTGCCCGAACTGCGGGACCGCCATGGTGTCGACGAAGAAGTGCGCCGCCTGTGGAGCGGACGCCCCGACGACTTCCAAATTCTGTCCGTCATGTGGAAAGGCCCTATAGCCCCCCGGGCCGGTTGAGGAGGGAGTAAACCACTTCAAGGAGTGATGTAGCTTGGCTTCCATCAAGTGCCCGAAGTGTGCGGCTCCTGTGCCTTTCGACACCGGAGTCAAGTTTGTGAAATGTCCGTACTGTGCTTCTCAGGTCTACATAGACAGGACAGGTGCGGGGTTCTACTACGCCCTGCCCTTCATGATGGACGAGAACCAGGCGATTGGCGTGTTCAGGCGCTGGGCCGCGGGATCCACCAAGGCCAAGGACCTGGACAAGCTGGCCCAGATAGCCGGTGCGAAGAGGACGTACTTCCCCGTCTACATGTTCAAGAGGGATGTGAACGGCGTCGAGCAGGTCCTGTTCCAGCCGGCAGGTTCGACTACGCTGCCTGGCCTGCACAGTCTGAAGGTGCCCGCTGGCGACCTGAAAATACTGGATGCCAGCTTCGACACCAAGGGGGCCGATATGATCAAGCCCGACATCGAGATGATGGCGTACATGGACCACCTCCCTGGAAAGCCAAAGGAGCAGGCCTTGGTGTACTTCCCGATTATGAAGCTGGACTACGTGTTCAACCAGAAGAAGTACGAGGCAGTGGTCGACGGCTCGTCTGGCGAGGTGTTCTCCGCGGAGTTCCCCACCAGGAGCTCGGCTGCGTACGTCCTGGTGGCAGTTGTGGGTTTCTTCGCGATAATGGGTGAGGGGATGATCGCCACCACATCGTTGATCGGAGCCGTCGCGGCCATTGCCGTGACTGTTGTGGCGCTTTTCGGTGCGGCCCTTTGGGTCGCGAGGAGGATGTGATCATGAACCCAGGAATATCGGTCGGACTCAACTGCCCGACGTGCGGCGGCGCCATATCGGTCCCAGAGGGAGAGAACATCATACCGTGCAACTACTGCGGCTCCGCTTTGTACGTCGAGGGCGACCAGGGCGTCACCACGATAGCATTCAAGAACAAGACGGTCAAGGACAGTGCGCTGCAGGCGACCCAGGCCTGGTGGAGGCGCGGCTTCAAGGCCAGGGATCTCCCGAAGATAGGCCAGGTCACCGAAGCCTACCCGATTTATATCCCGTTCTGGAAGGCGACCACTAAGGTCGCGGGCTGGATATGCGGGTATGAGGAGCGCAGGCACACCGACTCGAAGGGCAATGTGCGTGTCGAGAGAATACCGAAGGAGGTCATGGTTCTCCAGGACTACATCTACTCCGAGATCGCATGCGACCCAGGGGACCTCGGCATCAGGACCATGCGGAACTTCGCGGGCGAGTCTGCGTTCGCGGATTTCGAGATGATACCGACGTTCGAGGCCACCACCAGCAAGGACGACGCTGTCAAGCGCGCGAGGAACGACGCCGAGTCGAGGGCAGTTTCGAGCGCGAGAGTGCCGCATGTGACCTTCAAGAAGTTGCATGTGATCGACAAAGGCCTGACGATGATCTACTACCCCGTCTGGGTCGTGCGATACAACTACCATGACAGGATGTACATGGACACCGTCGACGGTGTGACAGGTCAGGTCCTGTCCGGACGCGCTCCCGGAGACCCGTTGTTCCAGAGTTTGGCGATGACGGGAGGTGCGGTCGCCGGCGGCCTCGTCGCCGCAGGGACAATCATATTCTCGGGCGCCGCCTACGCTAACGACGGTCGACTCGCCCTGGTTGGCGTGGCCATTGGCTTCGTGGTACTCTTCGTCGCGTACAGGTTCTTCAGGCACGGTTCTGAGAGGGTCGAGGGAGAATTCAAGGAGAAGAAGGCCTCGCTCGGGCAGTCGCTGAAACAGGTTCAGAGTGTCGCGAAGCAGCTGGAGGGATTGAGATGAAGGTCGTACAAGTCAAGTGCCCACAGTGCAACACGCCTCTCCAGACGAAGGTCAGGGACCACCTGTTCTTCTGCGACCAGTGCAACACGATGCACGTAAGAGATGGAGTCGCAGAGAAGCTCGACTACGAGATCGCCGAGTTCAACGCGAACGCCCAGGGCGAGAGGTTCTACATGCCGTTCTGGAGGGTCTACGCGACATTCATCGTCCACTCGAAGAACGTCGAGGGCGGCAGCCTGTTCAAGCTGGCGCAGTGGGTCAAGGGTTCGAGCAACACCGGCAACATGTTCATCTACGTGCCTGCGTCGGAGCTCGACAACGCAGGGTTCAGAGCACTCTCGACAAGGTTCACTTCGAATCCGCCCAGGTACCCCACACGCCTCAATTTCGGCGGCGTTGGTCGTCTGCCCGCAGTGCTCTCGAAGAAGGACGCGGCCGAGCTTGCAGACTTCGTGGTCGTCACGATGGAGGCGGAGCAGCCAGGTGTGCTGCAGAACCTGAACTACTCGTTGACGATAAATGACACGAAGCTGGTGTTCCTGCCGTTCGTGAGGACAGTTCAGGGCATGATGCCCGCCCTCTGAGCGGAAACCACTTCGCACAAACCATTTTCACACTTTTCTGCTTGCCAGGAAGCCTTGGACTATCTTGCCGTGGTCGAACGCGAACCTCGGCAGCTTGTCCAAGTGAACCCATTCCGCGCCTGCAGCGTCGTCTCCGGCCTTGAGGGAACCTCCGACTACCTTCAGGTGATACACGGCAGTGACGAAATGTCCTCTCGGGTCTCGATCGGGGGACGAGAAGACACCCACGAGGCTGGCTATCTCCGTCCTTAGGCCTGTCTCCTCCAGGACCTCCCGGACGACGCAGTGCTCCAGGGTCTCGCCGTAGTTGAGGAACCCGCCCGGGAGGGCATAAGACCCCTTGAAAGGTTCCTTGCCTCGTCTGATCAGGGCTATCTCGCTGCCTCTGACGACGATCCCGTCAGCGGTCACGGAGGGCTTCCTCCAGTGGTTGTCGAACTGGTTCTGGAGCGACGCAGCCTTGTTCTCGTATTCTCTCAGGATCTCCTCGCCGAACGACGTCAACGAGGTGAGGCCTCCTTTCTTACCGCCTCGCGTGGACTCGACAACCTTGCCGCCAGCGCTCTGGGCTATCCTGTGGAGCACACCCCAGGCGTGCCGGTATGACATGCCCATCTCCACAGCAGCCTTCGAGAGCGAGCCCGTGTCCTTTATCTTCCTCAGCAGTTTGGCCCTCCCGTCACTGACTACGAACCGCCCGTCGCGCTCGAGCCATATCTTAATCTTAAGGTCGTACATCCGTCTTGACTCTGGGCGTTATTGCACCTAGCCAGAGAAATACTTTGCCAGGGCGGTCCCGAGTGCATCCAGCTATCACTTCATCATAGGGATCTTGACACCGCGCTTCTTGGCAACCCTCACCGCCTCAGGATAGCCTGCATCGACATGTCTCAGGATGCCCATGCCTGGGTCGGCAGTCAGCACGCGCTGTATCTTCTCCTCCGCCTCCCTGGTCCCGTCCGCGACGACAAGCAGCCCGGCGTGGGTAGAGTACCCTATCCCGACGCCTCCACCGTTATGGACTGCCACGAGGTCCGCGCCTCCTGCGGTGTTCACCAGCGCATTCAGCAGAGGCCAGTCTGCGATGGCATCACTCCCGTCCAGCATCCCTTCCGTCTCCCTGTTCGGGGATGCCACCGAGCCGCAATCCAGGTGATCCCTTGTTATGACGATTGGCCCTCTGAGCTCGCCGTCCGCGACCATCCTATTGATGATCTTTCCGAACCGGGCCCTCTCGCCGTAGCCTAGCCAGCATACCCTTGCAGGAAGACCCTCAAAAGGCACCATCTTCTCCGCGAGCCGAATCCAGTTGACTAGCTGCTTGTTGTCTCGGAACTCGCGCATGACAACCTTGTCCGTCTTCAGGATGTCCTCAGGGTCTCCCGAGATGGCGACCCATCGGAACGGCCCTCTGCCCTCGCAGAACATCGGGCGGATGTACAGCGGGACGAAACCTTTGAAATCGAACGCATCTGTTACGCCTGCCCGGACCGCCTGGGCGCGGATATTGTTCCCATACTCGAAGGCGACCGAACCTTTCCTCATGAACCCCAGCATGGCCTTAACGTGGATTCCGATGCTCTCGATGGCCCTCCTCTTGTATTCGTCCGGGTTCGAAGTCCTCAGCTCTGAAGCTTCTTCGAGGTCGAAACCAGCTGGAACATATCCTTCGAGTTCGTCATGAGCAGAGGTCTGGTCTGTGACGACATCCGGGATGATGCCTCTTTCAAGGAGGGACGGATGCACCTCTGCACAGTTGCCCAGGAGTCCTATCGATAATGGCTTCTTGCCCTTGACAGCACCGAGGGCGAGCTTGAGTGCCTTGTCGACATCCTTAACCTTGGTGTCGCAGTAGCCCGCCTTCACCCTCCTGTCAATCCGCTTCTCGTCGACCTCGACCGCTATGCAGACCCCGCCGTTCATCGTGACTGCGAGAGTCTGAGCTCCTCCCATGCCGCCCAGACCGCCTGTGAGGACCAGCCTGCCCTTCAGCGAGCCCCCGAAGCTTCTTCTGGCGCATTCTGCGAGGGTCTCGTACGTGCCCTGGAGAATGCCCTGGGTGCCGATGTACGCCCAGCCCCCCGCGGTCATCTGACCGTACATGATCAGCCCCTTTGCCTCGAGTTCGTGGAAGACCTCCCACGTGGACCACCTGGGGACCAAGTGGGCATTTGCGGTCAGGACCCTCGGGGCGAGCCGGTGAGTCCGGAAGACGCCCACGGGCTTGCCGGACTGTACCAGGAGCGTCTCGTCCTCCTCCAGCTCGGTCAGGGTCCTCACAATGGCGTCGTAGCACTCCCAGTTGCGGGCCGCCTTGCCCGTGCCGCCATAGATTATCAGCTCGTCGGGCTTCTCGGCGTTCTCAAGGTTGTTCTGGAGCATCCTGAGGATTGCCTCCTGCCTCCAGCCCTTGCATATCAGCTTCTTACCTCGCCTAGCCTTGACGCGCTTCATGTGACCGTCAAGGGGAGCAAGCTCTCCCAATATGATGTTTTTGGATGGGGAGGCTTTATCAGCGGGAGGGCGCATGTACGCGCCGACAATGTTTGACATACCCACAGTGCTCTCCGCAGACGAGATCCTCGACAAGGCCTTCAGGAAGGCCTCCAAGGTGGACTATCACGGCCAGACCCGGCTCGAGACTGTGCGCGAGACCAACATCTCCAAGCTGAAGTCGTCCAGCGATGTGATAGTGAGTACCATGGGGCGTTACGTCAAGGCTTTCCCGAGCATAGACCGGCAGAGCCCTTTCTACTCGGAGCTGATAGACGTCACCATCGGCCGGGACAAGCTTAAGAAGTCTCTCGGCGCCATGGACTGGTGCAGGGGCAGCGTCGCGAGGGTGTCGAAGGCTGCCCAGCGGGAGATTGCGGCGGCCAGGAACATAGCCAAGGTGGACGAGGTCAGGAGAGGGGCGTATGGGAGGATGTCCTCGTTGGTGAAGCAGGTCGACAAGGAGCTCGCATTTCTCGCCAAGGCCAGGAACACGATGAGGAAGTTCCCGACAGTGAACCCCGACGAACCGACCATCGTCATCGCCGGAGCCCCGAACGTTGGCAAGAGCGCCCTAGTCGCCCGGATATCGACTGCGAAGCCCCGGGTCGCCGTTTACCCGTTCACGACCCAGGAGGTGTCGGTGGGCACTTTCGAGAAGAAGTACCAGCGGTACCAGGTCATCGACACCCCGGGCCTGCTCGACCGCGACCTCAGCGAAAGGAACCCGATAGAGCTCAGAGCGGTGCTGGCGCTCAAGCACTTGGCGGATGCGATCGTGTTCATCTTCGACCCGACCGAGACCTGCGGTTACCTGATAGAACAGCAGGAGCATCTGTTGGAGACTATCAAAAAAGAGTTCGCGAAGGTCCCGGTAATCGAGGTGGAGAACAAGGCGGATCTCGGGAAAAGCAAGAACGACCGGATCAAGATCTCGGCCGAGACCGGAGCGGGCGTGCAGCGCCTGGTCGACTCGCTAGCCGGCCTTCTGCAAAATCAGCAACCCTTATAGTCAAGCTCACGGATTAGCTCCCGGGAATGCACATCTACGCCTGTCCGTGAGGGATGGAAGTCCTCTCCACGGTCCTGAGTTCGGGGGAGCATGAAAACAGTTGTGTGCAGTGAGTCCATGGAGGAGTACTTCTCATCGCTCCAGCGCGGAGTAGACGCGTGTTACGACGTCGCCAGACGGGCTCGTATGAAGGGCATTGACCCTGAGCTGGATGTCGAGGTTCCTCAGGCTTCGGACCTAGCGGCTAGGGTGGAGAAGCTCCTCGCCGAGTGGGAGGTCGAGGGCGTCGCGTCTCGGATACGCGAGCTGAGCCTGGACCACAACAGGGAGGAGGTGTCGCTACTCATCGCCAAGGAGTACGCCAAGCTCCCCGCGAGGACGAAGGAGTTCGCCATCGAGAGGGCGGTGAGGGTCGGGCTGGCGGTCCTGACCGAAGGCATATTGGTCGCTCCCCTCGAGGGCATAGCGAGCGTATCGATTAACAGGAATTCGGACGGTTCTGACTATCTCACAGTGTTCTTCGCCGGGCCGATCAGGTCCGCGGGGGGAACGGGTCAGGCCATGAGCGTTCTGATCGCCGATGTCGTGCGCAGAGAGCTCGGGCTGGGCAGGTACGTGCCGACCAACGGTGAGGCGGAACGGTTCAAGGAGGAGATACCGCTCTACAAGTCCTGCCAGCACCTTCAGTACACCCCGACTAACGAGGAGATCGAGATAATCGCCCGGAACACCCCGATATGCGTCGACGGCGAAGGGACGGAAGACGCCGAGATAACGGGGTTCAGGGACCTCCCGAGGGTGTCGACCAACCGCGTCAGAGGCGGCGCATGCCTCGTGATTGCCGAGGGCCTTTGTCTCAAAGCCCCCAAGGTCCAGAAGCATGTGAAGCGGCTCGGGATAGACGGCTGGGAGTTCATCGATAAGTTCCTCAACCTGAAGAAGAAGGGGGTCGCGGATACGGGCTCGGAAATTGCACCGAGCACAAAGTATCTCAAGGACATGCTGGTCGGCCGGCCGGTACTGTCGCACCCATCCAGGGTCGGAGGGTTCAGGCTGAGATATGGTCGGACCAGAGCGACAGGCCTGGCGGCCCTCGGCATGAACCCCGCAACCATGACCCTTCTGAGCGATTTCGTCGCGATAGGGACTCAGGTCAAGGTCGAGAGGCCAGGGAAGGCGGGCGCGATTACTCCATGCACAGAGATCGAGGGACCTATAGTGCTCCTCGAAAACGGGGACCTCATCCAAGCGAACACGTTCGATCATGCAAGGGCCGTCAAGGGGCGGGTGGCGGAGATAGTCGATGTCGGTGAAATCCTCGTCCCCTACGGGGAGTTCGCGGAGAACAACCACCTGCTCATGCCGTCGGGATACAGCCTTGAGTGGCATCGTGAGGAGCTCCTGGACAAGCTCGGATCGTTGCCTGACAACTGGAGGAGTCCCAGCTTCGAGGAGGCTCTCGCATTGTCCAGGGAGAAGGGCCTCCCTCTGCACCCGAACTTCAACCTCTTCTGGTCGGACTTGACAGTCGATGACGTCCTGCGGCTCAGAGAGCACGTCCTCAAGGCGGGGTCACTCGATGGGCAAAGACTGCGCGTGCCAAGGACGGACAGCATGAAGGCCATCCTCGAGAGTCTCGGTGCGCTCCACAAGGTCGAGGGAACCGAGATCGTTCTTGACGAGTACGCGGAACCGCTCCTTCTGGGCCTCGGACTGACAAAGTCTGCTGACAGGATCGAGGAACGGACTCCGGCCCCTCCGGCACAGAATCCTCTGGAGCTGGTGTGTGCACTCGCCGGCATAGAGGTCAGGGCTAGGGCGATGACAAGGATTGGCGCGAGGGTCGCAAGGCCTGAGAAGGCCAGAGAGAGGCGCATGAAGCCTCCACCTCACGGGTTGTTCCCGGTGGGTCCCAATGGTGGCCCCCAGAGGATCATGAACCTGGCAGCCGAGGCGGGGGAAATCAAGATCGAGCTCGGAGAACGTCAGTGCCCAATGTGCCACCGAAAGACATTCATGACGAAGTGCGAGTGCGGTTCACACACGGTGTCGACAGGGAACGCCGACGTCCAGGAGATACCTATCGGCATGATGTTCCAGTCGGCTTTGGACCGACTCCGAGAGAAGAGGAGCGTCGAGGTGAAGGGAGTCCAGGGCATGATATCGAAGAACAAGACTCCCGAGCCCATCGAGAAGGGCATTCTCCGAGCGAAGCACGAGATATTCGTCTTCAAAGACGGGACTATCCGGATAGACGCCACCGACGTCCCGTTAACACATTTCAGGCCCGCTGAGATCGGGATCGATGTCGCGACAGCTAGACGGCTAGGCTACACGAAGGACCATTCAGGCGCGGAACTCACGAGGCCTGACCAGCTCGTCGAGCTCAAGGTCCAGGACGTGATAATCCCGGATTCTTGTGCCGACTACGTGATCCGCACATCTGCGTTCATAGACGACCTGCTGGTCAAGGTCTACGGCCTGGAGCCTTTCTACAGGGTGTCGCGAAAGGAGGACCTCATAGGCCATCTCGTCGTTGGGCTCGCGCCTCACACGTCGGGTGGTGTGCTTGCGAGGGCAATAGGCTTCGCCTCTGCTCATGCGGGCTACGCACACCCGTTCTTCCACGCGGCCAAGCGGAGGAACTGCGACGGGGACGAGGACTCCACCATCCTGCTCATGGACTGCCTCCTGAACTTCTCGAGGGCGTTCCTTCCGGAGAAGCGCGGAGGCCTCATGGACGCTCCTCTCGTGCTCACGACTAAGCTGAACCCGAACGAGATCGACAAGGAGGCGCACAACATGGATGTCGGGAGAAGGTATCCGCTCGAGTTCTACCGGGCCACGCAGCGTTATGCTCACCCAAAAGAGGTCGAGCCCGTCATGGACCTGATGAGCAGCAGGATTGGAACTGTTCTCCAGTACGAGGGCATAGGGTTCACGCACGATGTCCCAGACATCTCGCACGGGCCGGTCATGTCAGCTTACACGTCCTTGGAGACCATGGACGACAAGCTGAAAGCGCAGATCGCCCTCGGGGTCAAGATCAGGGCGGTAGACGCAGCCGATGTCGTTCACCGAGTCATCATGAGACACTTGTTGCCGGACATACAAGGGAGCCTGAAGAGTTTCACCGGTCAGCAGCTGAGATGTTCCAAGTGCGGGGCGAAGTACAGGAGAATCCCGTTGAAGGGGAAGTGCTACTGCGGGCACAAGCTGACGTTGACGGTCCACGAGGCCGGAGTCAGCAAGTACCTGGAGAGGGCGAAGGAGATCGGGCAGGCGTTCAACGTACCGGCCTACACACTACAGCGCATCACGCTTCTCGAGAACTCGATTAGCTCGTTGTTCCAATCGGACAAGGTGAAGACGCCGAAACTGGACGAATTCTTCTAGTCCGGTCCGAGCGGGGGCGGTGCGCGTTCGGGTTTTGGCGTCGACACGGTGAACCAGAGGTCGGCGAACACTCCGATGGTTGTGATCGCAGCGGCGGACAGTGCGACGTACCAACCAGTCCCGACGATTATGATGTCTGGAGTTATCAGCGGCGACGACTCAGTCATGGCGTTCTCAACCTTCACGCGGAAGTAGGCCACGGTGGCCAAGGAGACGGCTATGGCCAAGTAACCGAACAGCAGCCTCCCGCCCCTCCAGCCGTACGCGGCGGAGACGAAAAAGAACCAACCGAGAGCCATCCATGCTGCGAATCCCAGCTGGATCTGCGAGGACAGCTCACCGAAATCGCCTGGCATGTAGTACGCCAGGTCTACATCGCCGGCAGCGTTGCACCACGGAAGAACTACTGAGATCCCTGCAGCGATGAAACCCGTTGTTGCTATGAGACAGACAGTCTGTTCCCTGCTAGTGCGCTCCAATTCCACCAGGCCCAAAGGTCAGAGTGTGCTAGAATCTGATAATCATTTCCTGCCAAGATAGGCAGGAACAGCCGTTCACTCTTCCAGGGTGGAGATCTGCTCCCTGAGCCCTTCGAAACGCTCCTCCAGCATCTTGAGGCCCCGGATCAGGACCTCCTTGGCCTGGAGCGCCCCATCCGTCTCGAACCTGAAGAGAACCTTCGTTGGGATGGGCTTGACTTTGATGACGCCCGCGTCGCAGACCTCCATGCACGCGTTGCAGAGGTTGCACTTGTCTGGGTGCTTTGCGACAATCTGCCTGTCCTCCTTTGCGAGCACGCCCTTCGGGCATACCTTGACGCAGCTGCCTCCAAGGTCGCATTTCGCGTGGTCGATCTCAATCTTCGCGAAGAACCTGTACCCTGCGCCGATGGCGGTCTGCCACTTCGCGTGCTGCTTGCCAGTCCCGAGCTCAGCGGTGGCGTAGATCAGGAGTGCCTGGTCGTCGGCGAGCTTCACTATTGGTATGAGGTCGTCCTTGATCCTGAACTTGGCGTCGCCTATGGGTTCGAGGTCGCCGGAGTAGACAGTGCACGGCCCCTTCTTGTTCAGGGAGTACATGATCGTGCAGCTCGGGCATCCCTCGCCGTTGCAGCTGCACTTCGCCCTGAAGTTGAACGCGTCCAAATCCGTCGGGACCGGGACCATGCTGAGCCTGTGCGCAACGACCTCGTCGAACAGTGGCGAGACGCTCTCGAACGCCTGCCCCTTCTCGTCCATGATTGGCCCGAGGTGGAATTCGACGTTGTCAATGGCCATCTTCGGCACATCGGAGGAGATGGTTCTCCTGAGCGCGTTGGCGAACGCTGGGCTCGTGTCTGTGATAACGAACTGCGCCTTCGTGGGCGTCATCTCGACGATGTCGACCTTCATCTGAGATCACTCTATACTCTGCGTCCCCTTCTCCCGCCCTTCTTCTTGGTACCGTCGTGCGGGACTGGGGTGACGTCCTCGATCCTGCCGATCCTGAGGCCCGCTCTGGCGAGGCCCCTGATGGCAGCCTGTGCCCCCGGGCCAGGAGACGCGGACTTGTTGCCTCCGGGCGCGCGGACCTTGACATGTATGCTGTCAATCCCCTTCTCCTTCGCGATCTCGGCGACCTTCTCGGCAGCCTTCATCGCGGCGTAAGGGGACGCCTCATCCTTGGCAGCCTTCACAACCATGCCTCCGCTGGCCTTGGTGATCGTCTCGGCTCCGGTGACGTCCGTGACGGTGATTATGATGTTGTTGTAGCTGACGAATATGTGTGCGATAACCCACTTGCCCATTCAGGACACCCCTTGTCCTCCGGAGCCGGTTCGGGTGGGGACGCCTTCTCGATGTCCTCCTCCTTCTCCTCCTTCAGCTCCGTAACGATGATCTTCTTGAGCTTCGGCTTCGCGACATGGATCTCCTGCTTCTCCGCAGCCTCCTGCTTCGCAGCCTCCGCCTCTTCTTTGGCCTTCAGCTCTTCCGGCTTGGGCCTCATCGGGTGCAGCTCGTTCGCAATCGGCGATGAAACGTGGTACTCGATCTTGTCCTCCTCAGTCCTCTTGACGAGGTATCCGGGGATGGTGACCTTCCTGCCGTTAACCGATGCGTGCCCGTGGACAATGAATTGCCTGGCCTGCTTCGGGGTGTACGCGAAGCCCTTCCTGTAGAGCATCGTCTGGAACCTTCTCTGCAGGACTGCCTCGGTCCCCAGCGTTAGGACATCGTTGAGTGTGCTCCCCTCAGGCGGTAAAAGCGCGAGCTTCGAGCATTTCTCCAGGAGCAGCTTCGTCTCGATCTCGGCCTGCGGGTCGCTCGCCCTCAGCCTCGCCTGGAGCTCCCTACTCTGTGCTCGAAGCGACCTGATGAACGACTGCGCGCGCCATAGCTCCCTCTTGTTCTTGAGGCCGTACTTCATGAGGAGCTCGTTCTCCGCCTTGATGCGCTCGCCCTCCCACGGATGCGCGGGAGTCTCGTACTTCTTGCTTGGAAACTTGGGGTCGCCCATGAGTCACACTACTCCTTCTTCTCTTCGGGAGCAGCTGCTCCGCCAGGCTCCAGTTTCTTCCTCATGACACCCATGGTCATGCCGGTCCTGCCGTTCGACCTGGTGCGTTGGCCCCTTACCTTCTGGCCAGTCTCGTGCCTGATCCCCCTGTAGCACCTGATCATCCTCATCAGGTTGACGTCGTCCCTCCTGTTGAGGTCGACATCGACGCCTACGATGTGCATGTCGGCGCCAGAGGACCAGTCGCTCTGCCTGTTGACCATCCAGTGCGGAACCTTCTCAGAATAGTCCATTACGAGTTTCTCGATCTCGTCCGTCTTCGTCTCGGGAAGCTCTCCGACCTTGACCGTCTTCGGGACTCCGGCCATCCGCGCGATGATCTCCGCGCTCCTCATGCCGATGCCCTTGATGCTCGTGAGTCCGATGACGATGTCCTTCTCTCCGTCCAAATCGGTGTTCACCATTCGGACGATGTACCTGAAGTTCTCGTCTCTTTTCTGAACAGGTTTCTCAGCAGGCTTCTTGTCGGCGGAAGGGCCCTTCTTACCTTTGGTTTTCTCATCCTTGTCCTTGGGCCCTCCCTTGGGCTTGGCCTCTTTCTCGTCCGCCAAACGGCAACCTCCGCGCTGATGCTTTATATATGGCTCAGAACCAGTCTGCCTCAGCAGTCTGGAGAGCATTCCCCCCCACACACTAAGGTGTATAAAACCCTTATGCTGGTCGTGCTCAGGATGTTAGCACGGTTTCAGACGTGCCAGCATCCCGGAAAGTGCGTCGCCTCGCGCAACCCGGTTCTCACCGCCTTCGCCTGCCCTCCCTATCGATCACCCTGGTCAACTCGGCCGTCGCTTGGTCCATCGTCACCGGAAGGGCGTCTACTTCGTATCCCTTCTGCCCTATGGTCTCGAACAGCATCGGCAACGGGGGCAGCTCGAGCCCAGCGCTCCTGAGCACATCCCCGGCCTGCGCGAGATCCCGCATCGTGCCTTTCATGACAGGACACACGTTTAGCACCAGGGCCCTGTCAACAATCTCGGACGCCGCTTCCAGATCGTGCGTGGCTATCAGCATCGTCCTCTTCATCGATTTCAGCAGCTTGACGAGCTCGCTCCTCGAGCGCGGGTCCAGCCCCGATGTGGGCTCGTCCAGAAGCAGCAACGCGGGGTCCATCGCGAGGAGGCCCGCTATGGCCACGCGCTTCTTCATGCCGTAGCTGAGCCTGTGAGGGGCCCGGTCCGCGAGCGTGGACACACCGACGCTGTCCATGCCCCGCTTCACGCGGCTGTCCACATCGTCGAGCTTCAGGTTCCTCGGGCCGAATGCGACGTCCTCCTCCACAGTTGGCATGAATATCTGATCGTCCGGGTCCTGGAACAGGAAGCCGATCATTGCCCTGATGCGGTCTGCGGACTTCTCTTCAAGGGCGACTCCTCCCACCGACACATCCCCCTCGAAAGGCATCCTGAAGCCAGCCAGAAGATGCATCAAAGTGGACTTGCCCGCACCATTGGGCCCGAGGACGGCGACCTTCTCGCCCTCCTCCAAGGTCAAGTCGACGTCTTTCAAGGCGAGCGTCCCGTCTTCGTACCTGTATCCGAGCTTCTTCAGCTCGAGCACTACCACTGCACCCACCCCGTCTGGATTGCGGCAAGGAGACCCGACGACAGAAGCAGCACCGCCATGAACACGAGGTCGCTCCTCCCGAGCGACGAGGTTCTCCAGACCGTGATGTCCCCGCTGAAGCCCCGGCATCTCAGGGCCTCGTAGACTCGATCTGCTCTCGCCGTGGCCCTCACGAGGACGGTTCCGGCAGTGAACGAGATTGTGTTCAGTGCGTACTTGTCAAGGAGGCTCCTTCCGCCTCCGAAACCCCTGGCCTTCCTGGCGGTCCTCATACGGAAGAACTCCTCGGATACGACCAGGATGTACCTGTAAGTGAGCATCAGGAGCGTGGAGATGGTCGCAGGGACTCGCAGCCTTCTGAGCCCGGCGAACAGGCCAAATGTGCCGGTGCCAGACGCGAGTGCGAGGAGCGCAATCACGCATGCGCTCGTCCTGCCCAGCATCTCGAGCCCGCGCTCGATCCCGGCGAACAGGAAGACCGAGACGGATGCTAGGAGCATGAACGGGAACGCGGCGGCGTATGCCTTGGCGAGGCTTCTCACAGGTGCACCGGATGCCGCTGCGATGGCGACTGCCAGAACAAGAGATGCGGTGATCAGCTCGACCTTCGTGAGGAGCGCACATACGACCACGAAGGAGAATATGCCGACGATTTTCGCCCTCGAGTCGAGGCGGCCGAACCAGTGAGATTTCGAGTGCTCGTCCAGGTCGGGCAGAATGTGGCTGTGTCCTCGCACATGCCCGACAATCATGGGCAATCAGTTCCCCGCGGGACCGCGTCCCAGCGCCTTCAGGATGCCGAGCGCCACGAGGGCGACTGCCAGGAACCCCAAGAGGCCCGCGAAGAGCGCTGCAAAGTAGCTTTCTCCGTAGCTGAAAGGTGCCGACAGTATCTGGTCCCTCTCCTCGACTTCCGCATCGACCATGGTCTGTTCCAGCCCGTCACTGCCTTCGCTCGAGTAGAGGAAGTAGAGGGGCAATGCGAGTGCGAACACGAGCAGAATCGCGGATGATGCCAGGGCCACCTTCGAGGAGGTGATGTTTGAGAGCCACCCCTTTGCCGACTTTGTCACGGCAGCACGCCGGAGCGCTCCCGGTGAAACCTTGCTCACATAGGCAATGACACCTACAGTGATGACTGCCTCGCCGATCCCAATGACGAGATGATATCCCAACATCGCGGGGACGGCGAATGCTCCTGCGATTCCGTACGCGCCGTCCGAGATTGCGTAGCTGACGGCCAGTTCGGCGGCGCACGCCGCGGCAGATACAAAGACCGAGGCCCAGGCGGCTATGCCAACCGCAACGCTGTCACCCGTCCTGCTGAGGCCCTTCGTGATTGGCTTCACGAGATTGTAGACGCCCCACCCAACGAGTGGAGCGATGATCGCCATGTTAAGCCCGTTCAGGCCAAGGGCCGTGACGCCCCCGTCTCCGAACATCAGCGCCTGAATGATCAGAACGACGGTCATTCCAAGGATTGCCAGGGTCGGCCCGATCATTATGGCAAGGAGCGCGGCGCCAATGAGATGTCCTGTCGTGCCCCCGCCAATCGGGAAGTTCAGCATCTGGGCCACGAATATGCCTGCACAGAGCACCGCGACGCGCGGCAGGTCCTTTTCGCCTGTCTTCCTGGCCGAGAGCGCAAGCGCTACGGCGACGACTACCAGGAACTCCACCGTCCCGACCAGAGCGACGATCGGGTCCATCAGACCGTCAGGCACGTGCATGTTGCATTACCTTGTATTACATTTCGATTGTTTCGTAATACTGAATCGCAAGGCCGTATTTATCTCCTGCGACTGCCCGGCACAATTATGTCGGCGAAAACCATTCACGCGGCGATGGCCGACAAGACGCGGATATCTGTCAGCATATCGCAGGAGCTCCTGAAGGAGTTCGATGCGATGGCCGAATCGGGGGGCCAGCCGAACCGGAGCATAGCCGTGAGCCAGGCGATGCGAGAGTTCGTGTCTAGCAGGAAGTGGGAGATATCGAAGAAGGGACAGGTCCCGGGCGTGATACTCCTGACCTACGACCACCACTCCCACGGCGCGAACAGAGCACTGACGGAGCTGCAACACAGCTATCCTGACGTGGTCACTGCGACGATGCACCTGCACCTGTCCAAGCACACCTGCCTCGAGATCATAGCCTTCAGGGGGGAGGCCGACAGGGTTCGTTCCCTCGCGAAGATGCTGCAGTCGCAGAAGGGAGTCCTCGACCTGAAGCTGATCACGTCCTCAGCCTGACTGTGTTCAATGCAATCGGACTGTATAGAATGTGATGTATGCAAGTTCTGAACGAAATAAACGCTATCGTTCCGATATGCCTATTCGCCGCCGATCAGTATCAGGATGATTGCCGTCGCGAGCCCGGCAATGATGAATCGCAGGCCCGTGTAGACAATCATCTCGCGGATGAGGCTGCCTAGGTAGGCCCCGAGGGCGAACAGCAGCGCTAGTGTCATGATGATTGCGACAAGCACCGCCATGTCCAGAGACATGAAGAAGAACGGGATGAGGGGCACGAATGCTGCGAGGAGGGGCGCGATGCCGTGGGCGACTGCGCTGACCGATATGCTGACCCTGATTGCCTCCTTCCTCGTCCCCTCTACGGGCCGGAGCATGGCCTTCTCCAGCTGGTGATGGCTGAGCAGATGCTCGACTCGCTCGGCTTCGTAGGCACCGACCGCGCTGGACACGGCGAGCGCAATCCCCCCCGCAAGCCCTGCACCGAGTATGAGCTCCTTGGCCAGCTCGGGATGCTGGTGCCCCTCCGCGACGTACGCGCCGAGAATGACGCCGAGTATGGTCAGCGCTCCGTCGAAAGCCCCGATGACGAAGTACCTTCGTGCAATGGCTCCTGACTTCGTCAGGGTGACGTGCGCCTTCAGCTTGGTCAGTCTGTCTGAGAACGAGGTCATCTCGCTATCACTCTTTCTCCAGGGCCGCCTTCACCAGGTCCACCGTCTTCTCCACCGCAGCTTCGAGCTTCTTGGGGTCCGGGCCTCCTCCTTGTGCGAAGTCGGGTTTCCCTCCTCCCGACCCGCCGGCGACGGACATCGCCTCCTTGATGAGCGGCCTGCAATCGAGGGACAGGTCAGCACTGCGCGCGATGACCAGCTTGGCCCCGTCCACGTCGGAGCCCAGAACCGCCACGGTCCTCTCGTGCGTGATCAGTTGCTTTGCGAGGCTGACCAGGTGCTTCATGTCTTCGGACTCGACGTGGCGTACAAGTCGGACACCGCCGACCACTGGGGCCTTGTGAACGAGGTCCTCGACAGTGTCGCCCACTCTTCCCTTCTTCATGGTCTCGAGTTCCTTAGCCAGGTCCTTCCTGTCCGCAAGCAGCCTGTCGACCGCATCCCCGATCCTCTCCGGGGTGGAGTTGAGTTTCGTGCTCGCGTCGCTGACGGCGTTCCACACGGCCATCATCTGCTCGACGGCCGGCATTCCGGCCACGAACTCGAGCCTTACGACTCCGTCCTGGATGCGCTTCGTCCTGAGTATCTTGATGGCGCCGACTTCAAGAGTGTTCTTGCAGTGGATTCCCCCGCAAGCTTCGACGTCGAACTCGCCTATCCTGACGACCCTGATCTCCTTGCCGGGGACCGCTCCTCCCTGGTACAGCCGGAACCCGTAGCGTCTCTCCGCGGTGGTCCTCTCCATGAACGTGCTGTTCACCTTCGTGGCTGAGAGGACAGTCTCGTTCGCGAGGAGCTCGATTTTCTCAAGCTCTTCTGAGGTCAGGTCCGCATAGTGAGTGATGTCGAGTCGGGCCAGGTCGACTGCCTTGTGCGCCCCGGTCTGCCAGATGTGGTTGCCAAGCACCTTCCTCGCGGCGCCGTTGACTATGTGCGTCGCCGTGTGGTGTCTCTGGAGCCTCCTGCGCCTTCGCTCCTCGACGGTGCATGTGATTAGCTTGCCCTTGACGGCTTGCATCTCCCCTTCGACCTTGTGGACAACGACATTGCCTATCTTGTCCACGTGGACGACCTTCATGTCCTTCATGGTGCCGTGGTCGCTCTCCTGACCGCCGCTCTCAGCGTAGAAGTAGGTCTTGTCGAGCACGACAAGGTCGTCTATCACGGCGAGTACCTTCGCCCTGAAGCGCAGCTTCGCGGGGTCCTTGTAGAACAGTGGCTTCGTGGGAGGGATCCCCTCAGGCAGCTCTATCTGTGGCTCTGCCAGCTCGCGTTCTACCTGTGAGTGCCTGGCCGCGACCTTCTTGTAGAAATCGTCGGGGACGACGACCGGGCCTGATGCGAACTCGGCCACGACCTCCGGGTTGAGGCCGTGTGAGTCGTACAGCTCGATGAGGTCGTCCTCGGAGATGCCCTTGTGCTCCTTCCTCTCCGATGTCTCCAGCCTCTGGACGATTCCCCTGCCCTTGGTCAGAGTCTCGCGATACTTGTCCTGCTCTACGTCAACGAGCTTGATGATCTCGTCCCTGTTCTCCCTCAGATCCGGGAAGTCCTTCGAGAAGTAGTCAATCTGTTTGGCGACGATCTCCGAGAGCTTGGCCTCCACCTTCAGCTGGGACAGCTCTCGCAGTGAACGTCTGACCAGCAGCCTGGCAAAGTATCCCTGCCGCACGTTCGAGGGAACTACTCCGTCGCTCAGCATGAACATGAGTGCCCGCGTGTGGTCGCAGACGACGTACATGCTCTCGAAGGGCCTGATCTGTCTTATGAAATCGTCAGAGGCCATACCTAGCCTGGCAGCCGCATCCGCCTTGAGCGCCCTTACGTCTGCGGCGGTCTCGATCTTCATCGACCCGGCAGCCTTCGAATACTCGGCTAGGATGGCATCGTCCAGCCTCGTCCCCGACTGCCTCTTCAGCTCCTCCAGCACGTCGCCGAAGACGGCCTCGTAGGCAGATGGTGTGCCCTGCGAGATCCAAGTGAGCCTCTCGAGACCGTATCCGGTGTCGACCACCTGGATATCCATCGGCCTCTGGTTGCCGTTCTCGACCGCATAGCTCATGAACACCAGCGTGGCGACCTCCACCCCGCCCAGGAGGACCTCGAGGCAGGGTCCTGCGTTGCCTCCGCCCTCCCACCAGGCCTCGGAGTAGTTCACGGTCTTCGGGTCGAGCCCGTGGACCTCGGTGAGGAACTTGTGGCATAGCTCCGTCGTCCTGTCCTTCCAGTATATCTCCTTGCCCTTCTTGTTGAAGACGTGGTGTGCCATCATCTCAAACATCGTGAAGTGCGAACCCGTCTTCCCGACGTTGTCGATGTCGTTGAACCTGACACATGTTTGCGAGATCCCTAGCGGGTTCGCGGGCGGCTCGACGACTCCCTGGATGACCCAGGGCTGGAACCCGTAGATGCTCGCCTGCGTGAAGAAGACGTCGTCCCTCCACCGGGCGGTGATCGGGTACCTCGAGACCCTCGTGTGTCCTTCTTTCTCGAGGAACGACAGGAAGCTCTCGCGCATCTCGTGGACGCTCTTCCTCTCCTTCAGAAGCGGCCTGCCGATGAACGAGTACTCGACACAGGGAGCCTCCCCGCAGGTCTCGTTGTCTCCCAAGGACCAGAAGTGCTTCCCGCAGCTCGCGCACCGCCTCCGCTGGAAGCCGTTGCTCTTGAAGAACTCGAGTTCGTAGTCCTTGGGTTCCATCAGTTTGCTCCTTCCGCTAGATGGATACTGGGAATATAACCGTTTTTGTGAGATGGCTCCTCAGCGGAATCATGTGAAGTCGAAGGAAGGGTCGGAGAGCTTCGCTTTGAACGCGTCCACTGGCTCTCCGTCCCTGATTATCTTAGTGACCTTCAGGGCCTCCTTCTTCGTGCCTAGCAGGATCGCGCCTATCATCTTCCTGTCCTTCAACACGAATTTCTTGTAGACTTTGCCGTCCGCGGTGACGGCGCGTATCTCCTCGAACCCGGGCTCGGGCGGCTCGTGCGCGCTCCTAACTGTCCCCACGGATGTCAAATCGAACCCGGAGACCTTGAGCGTGTTGGAGGGAACGGTTCCCCTGTAGTCAGGGCCTGGCTGGCCTAGGATCTTCTTCGCCGCGACCCGTGCCTGGTCCAGTGCGGGAGGTATCATGGCCCAGACCTGGCCGTTGAACTCGCTCACGTCGCCCAGAGCGTAGATGCTGGGGTCGGAAGTCCTCAGTGACGAGTCCACCACGATTCCCTTGTTGGTCTTCAGGCCAGCGTCCTTAGCCAGCGCAATGTTCGACCTTGTGCCCGCCGAGATTATCACCATGTCCCCCTCGAAGACGCGTCCGTCCTTCAGTTTCACGCCCGTCACAGAGTCCGAACCGAGGACCTCCTCGGTCTCGGCCTTCGTGACTATCTTGGCGCCCGTGCCCTCGATCCAACTCTGGAGTATCATCGCTCCTTCGTGGTCGAGCTGCCTCATGAGCAGGTGCTCGGAGTATTCGAGTATCGTGACACTTAGGTGCGGGTTCGAGCTGCAGATCCCCCGTGCGCTCTCGAGTCCGAGCAGGCCCCCACCGATGACTATCGAGTGCTTCGACCGCGCGGCGACTTCCCTGATGTTCCTCGCATCCTCCATCGTCCTGAGCGTGAACACGTTCTTCTTCGGCATCCCCTTGAACGGCGGGACGAACGAGCTGGAACCAGTCGCGAGCACGAGCGCATCGTACGGGACCCAGGTGCCCTTGACAAGTATCCTCTTGCCCTCGCGGTCGACCTTCTCGACCCTGGAGCTGAGATTCAGCTTCAGCCTGTTCTTGTCGTACCAGTCGGCGGGGTAGAACGGCATGTCCTTCTCCTGGACCTTCCCCTCCAGGTAGTCGACTAGCCGCGGCCTCGGGTAGTAGGGCGTCGGCTCGTCTGTGAACATCTCGATTTCGGCTCCCGCGTCCGCATCCCTGAGCGCCTTGGCCAGGGTCGTCCCCGCCACATTGTTGCCAACGATCAGAATCCTCAATCACACCACCGCTCGGATTCTCCGTAGTCGTGGTGATGAGGTGCCCCGATTTCAATCTTGTGAGTGAACCGGCCTGCCCTGCAAACCATTAAGCCCGCCAGCACAAATCAAGCCGCGGAGGAAAGGCTCGTGATTTGTCGGGCTTGTGGGAAGGACAACGCGCCTGGGAGCGAATTCTGTATCAGCTGCGGGAGCGACCTCAGGCCAAGGAAATCCGTCAGGAAGTGCGACAAGTGCGGGGCAACGAACCCCGGACACGTGATATACTGCGGCACCTGCGGGTCGGACCTCCCGCCGGCCGTCGAGGTCGTTGACGAGGAGACGCTTGCCGACCTCAAGTCATACGACGCCTCCAGCCTGGAAGAGCCCGGGATCCCGAGTTCTTGGATATGCAAGTGGTGCAAGACAAAGGTCGGGCCATACGTCCAGGTGTGCCCCAACTGCCACAGGGACATGAAGACCGGCGAGATCGTGGTCAGGGACGCTGCGAGCGTGTACGAGAACAGGGGATGGGAGCCAGTCGAGGCGCAGCACGAATCCTCAGGCCCGACGATTGGCGGCATACTCCTGCTCCTCGCCGGGTTCGCCGCGCTTGGCCAGGGTCTCTTGTTCCTGTTCGTGCAGTCGATTGCTACCCAGATAGGCGATGTGGGGGCCAGCTTCGGCTGCTGCGGTATGTATGACCTGTTGCTGGGGCTGGGAGCTCTGTTTGGAGGCGTGGCCGCATTGCAGAGGAAGAGCTTCGTCCTCGTCGTCCTCGGGTCGATTGCGGGCATGGCGAGCCTCGCCCTCCTGATCGTGGGGCCGATTCTGGGTGTGATTGCCCTGCTCCTCTTCGCGGGGGCAAAGGACGAGTTCGACTAGTCCGAGATGGCAGTTGAGCACGGGCGCTCGGCAACTCCTTTACCGGGTTGCGCCTATGCTGAGTTAGATGAGCTCGCAGACAGGACCCGCTGCAAAGAGGCCGCCCCGGGGCATGGCGCTGACAATCGGAGGCTTGTCGACAGTCGGAGTCGGCCTCCTGTCACTGTTCAACGGAGTCCAAGGACTGGTCTTCGGTGGCGAGTTCCAGGCCGGCCCCGAACTCGGTATCTCGATGTTCGCTGCCTGTGGCGTCATGTTCATCCTGTTCGGTGTAGTCGGCGTCGTGGGGGGCATCTTGGCGCTGAGAGGGGAGCATATCTCGCTCGCCTTCGTGGGCGCCTTCCTGGGGATGCTGGCCGGGGGCATGTACGGGTTTTGGCTCGGCCTGGTGGCAATCGCTGCGCTGGTCTTCTCCGACGCGGACCTCTAGGGCCCGGGCTGAAACATCAGAGAATGAAATGAGAAATAGTGGAAGGACGCAGCAGAAGCTTCATGTGCGATACGTGTAACGGCTGAGCCGGTACTGCCAGGTCAGCATGTTGTATAGCGACTACAGCTCTTAGTGGCCGCGGACTGAATGTCTCGGAAAACCTTGACACTTACATCCCAGCTCTATCAACGCCGTCATGTAACGGCGGCTGTGAGATGCCTCGTTTTCGGGGCGGCTTCAAGCTTAGATGCTTTCAGCTTTTATCCGCTAT
>ERZ1649853.170-NODE-170-length-27791-cov-5.971229_pt1 | contig 27791 bp, 26 predicted proteins | sample MGYA00575353_ERZ1649853 | MGnify/ENA primary metagenome ERZ1649853 (study PRJEB40853, sample SAMN11349654) | freshwater sediment metagenome | isolation source: river sediment | host: Sediment | place: India: Okhla Barrage, New Delhi | collected 2017-02-21 ...
TGACATAAAGAATATGGCTGCTGAAGATAGGTTGGAAAGTGATTATCGTCAAGCAATTGTTGATATTTGCAAAGACGGTTTTACAAAAGAAAAATTCTTAAAATTGCGCGTAGCCAGTGAGAGTATGTTGCCATTTATTCGGGTTGGAGATGAATTATTTGTAGAGCCCTATGATGCAAATCTTGTCAGACGAGGTGAATTAATAGTCTTTCGATCTGACCAAGAGCTTATCACACACCGTGTCATATATTCACATAATGGAATATTTCAAACGAAGGGGGATAATATGGCCAAACCCGATGAGATAATGGGAAACAAGGATATTTTAGGTAGGGTATATTTATTGGAGCGAAATGAGCAACAATTTGATTTGTTATCATTACACTTCACACGTATTAACCGCCTTTTGGGGTGGCTGGGATGGACTCAGGTCCAGTGCCTAAACATGTTAGAACAATTGGGAAACAGATTCAATAATAAGACGCATTATCCTTGGGTTGTCAGGGCTTTTCTGCTGGCAGAGCGTTTAATTTTATTTACCTGTTCTTATCATTAAAAATCAAATTAATGTGCTTTAATGGAAGGTAATTAATAGGAGAGAATGTGATGTTTCCATTGGGTATTTATCCAGTTGCAAACCCTGATGCAGTATGTAGGATGGTGGAAAACGAAATGGTTATTGTTTTACCGACTCAGGGTCAGATAAAAGTGTTAAACGAAGTAGCTTCGCAGGTTTGGATGTTGTCTGATGGGAGTAATACACTTCAACGAATTATCGATGAGATATGCACCAATTATTTGATAGATAATGAACAAGCTCGGAATGATATTGAAGAATTTATCCAAACTTTAATTGATAAAAGCATGATGACCTTAGTTGCTGCTCCATTAACACCCTGTTCATGATGAATATTTCGGGATATTGAAAATTGAACATTCGATTCAAGTGGCTTAGCCAAGTGATTTGTTTTCTGGTTGCACTTTCCTTGTCTGTGTTATTAATTCCAAAGCATGGATTTGCTGCTGTCGATTTACTATATTTCACATCTACAGCTGAGACTGACAGTATTTTGCTGGAGTGGGAAACAGCTCAAGAAATAAATAGTGCTGGTTTTTATATTCAGCGTCGATCAAATCCGGCTGACGAATTTCAACGAATCGGTGAGTTTATACCTTCAGCAGGAGATCCTTTTACGGGGCAATACTATTTTATCTATGATGATACAGCCATTGTTGGAGTCCTATACTACTATCGATTGGAGATGGTTGATGCTTCTGGAAATTCAGATTTCAGTGATACGGACGAGGCGCAAATTATTGGACCTACACCCACATCAACAATGACCATATCTCGAACGGCAACAACTACGGGTACCGAATTGTCATCCACGCCCACACCACAGACGACAATCGCGCAAACATCAACCACTACAGTGACATCAACTGTTACTCGAACACCGAAAAATACCCGAACAAATACGCCAGCACCTTCGGTTACACGATCCCCAACGTCGCGTCCGAGTGTTGCTAATACATTCACTGCAACCTCAACTGAGCTAACACCGACATTTGTTCCTGAATTATCAAGTACACCGACCTCAACTCTGGAACCATTACCGACATTTAACCAAACCTTTCCTCTCTCTACGTCGACGGCAACAATTTTAGCGTCGATACCCTCGCCTCTTGAGCCGAGCCCAACACCCGTGTTCGACCAATCAGAGCCTCTTTCTAGTCAACTCAAGCTGCTAATCTTGATCATTATCTTATTGTGGATATCCCTGGCTGGTTTCATTATATTTTATCTACGGCGCTTAAATCGTTGATTGTAGCGGTATCAAATAAATGATTTCCCGTAAAACTGCAGCCCGATTTTGGATTAGTACTATCCTTCTAATTTTTTCATTTATTATCAGCGCCGTTTTGCTAGTGAAGAATCTTCACACTACCGATGGGCGAACTCCATATAACACTACCGGAAATATTCCAACGAATCTCAAGGTGTATGTAGACCAATATGGCTTATTCCACATTGATAGAAAAACCCTCGAATCCTATGGTTTATTATTAGGGCCGGTCGAACGTAATCGATACCGTCTTAGTCTCCGAGGCGAGACGCAACGATTATGGGTAACGGAAACAGAAGATTATGAATTGCTATTCTACGGACGACCGAGTGATAGTGTTTACGTAAACACGAATATTTATCTTTTATCGATAGAATCTTCACCCATCGATGAAACAACTATTCTGAGTGATACCGTCGGCTTTGGAGTGAACGATTATGGGCTGGCAGCAAAAGATACCTATACTTCTCTCAATAAACTTGAAAAGAATCAGCTCTATTATCCACAAATTTCGGAAGGCGACCATTGGTTTTGGGGTGTTATTCCTGCCAATCAAGAACAATCATATGAGATTACTTTAAGCGATGTAGACGAAGGTATCGGAACCGTTCATATACGACTTTGGGGAAATACACAATCGAATGAAAATCCCGATCATCATATATTGGCAACGATCAACGGAACTGTCGTAGTTGATCAGTTTTGGGATGGTATTGGTTGGCGTGATATAACCGCCGTTATTCCTGCAGGGATTCTATCGTCTGGGAAGAATGATCTTCGATTACGTACGCCTGGTGATACAGGAGCTCCTGCAGAAATTAACTTGTTCGATTGGGTTGAGATTGAGTACCCGCGCAAAGCTCTTGTTCAAGACGGCTCGTTGGTATTTGATGGTACAGACAGACCTATCTTATTAGGCGGTTTTAACGGAAGGGGAATGATATTAGATATCACAAATCCTGAGGTTCCTTCAGTAGTAGAACTTTTTTATGCGGGTAAGGATGGTGTGATCTTCCAAACTGGCTTGGGGCGACGTTATCTGGCTTTGATGGAGAATGCATGGCTTGAACCCTACCAGATAGTTCCATCAAACTCAAAGTGTGCTCAATTCGCAGATTCCGTTGATATGGGAGCTGATTACCTGATCATTGGTAGCAAAGATCTTACAGAAAATCTTGTGCCGCTAATCAAACTGCGTCAAAGCCAGGGGCTAAAGGTCGAAGTTATTACCCCAGATGTTATCTATGATCATTTTAATTATGGGTATGCAGAACCAATAGCAATACAAAGATTCTTACAATACACTTCAACCCAATGGAATCCTACACCACGGTATGTGTTGCTCGTTGGAGACTCAACATACGACCCGTGGGGTTATATTTCCAAACCTCCTTCTAATATTCTGCCCTCATTTTTTGTGGAGACTAAGTATGGCGGTCAAACTGTTAGCGATGTTCCATATGAGTTGATGAATGATGACAATATCCCTGATTTATCTGTCGGACGCTTACCGGCGAGCAGTTCACGACAAGTACAAACCTGGGTTGAAAAGGTCATCAAATTTGAGCGCACTCTAGAAGAAGGAAATTGGGCGAGCAAAGTACTTGCTATTGCAGATGAACAAGATCCATCATTTCAACGGGATGCAGAAGATTTTATATCAGGTTTTCCGCCTCCCTTTGTGGCAGACATGATTTCTCAAACCACACCGGATGATGACGCGTCAGGATATGTGATGAGTGCTTTTAACAATGGATATTATCTAGTCGCTTATTTTGGACATGGTAGTTTGACCATGTGGGGTAAGGATCGCTTGTTTAGTTTAGATAACGCGTCAACCATGACCAATCCTCTTACACCAATTGTTCTTCAATTGACCTGTCTAACGGGATTATTTACACATCCAGAATCATACTCTCTCACTGAAGCACTTATTTTTCAGCCAAATGGAGGCGCGGTGGCATCTCTTGCGCCAACGAGCTTGACTCTCCCGGTTGACCAACACCATCTAGTTGAACCATTAGTGCAAGCATTGACGGATAGTGAAACAAGACGGTTGGGAGATGCTTTATTATTTGCTCAACGTAGTGCGTCTTCGAACGGTAAAGATCAGCAGGACGTGTTGTTGACTTTTTTGCTCTTTGGCGATCCGGCTTTAATGATTCGATAGATTATGTAATATTAGTCGTTACAGAATTATCAAGGGGACATATAATGTGTTACAATTATTATGACGCGTCGCGTCATAATAATTTGGTTAACTACTTGTGTAGATTCAAGGAGACTGAAATGAAAACAAATGACAATCCTGTTGATGTAAATCCAGAAGGGCACGAGCAGGTCTCTTTACTGCATGCAACACGCAGGCTCATATTAGCCTCTCTGGGTGCGATCGCTCTTGGCAAAGACGAGGTTGAAGAATTCGTAAATAAATTAGTTGAGCGAGGTGAGATTGCCGAAAAGGATGGACGTAAGCTCGTCGAAGAAGCTATGGAGAAGCGAAAGAAGTCGGTGCAAGGTGTTGGGGTGGAAGCGAACAGGCATGTTTCAGAGTTACTCGATCATTTGAATGTACCAACTAAAGAGGATATTGACGTCCTCAGCGAGAAGATTGCACTGCTTGCTAAGAAGGTGGACGAGCTTACGAAGAGCAGTTCATAACAATGGCTCTTCTTATTAAACGTTACCCCAATCGTAAGTTATACGATACCACAGCGAAGCAATATATAACACTTGAAGGGATTAACGATCTAGTTCGCCAGGGGGATGAAGTCAGGATCGTTGATCATCTGAGCGGTGATGATTTAACTGCTATCATTCTTAGCCAGGTCATTCTAGAAAATGAGCGGAAACGAATTGGAAATTTACCTCATACAATACTAGCAGGCTTGATAAAGTCTGGATGTGTTTCCATGGATGCTCTGCAACGCGATTTGAGTAACCATATAGAAGCACAAGTACGTATGAACACCGAGATCGCTCGCCGGATAAATGTATTGGTCGAGATGGGGGATTTAGCACATGATCAGGCACAGCAACTGATACGGAAATTGACTGAAATCGATAGTCATATAAGGGCGGATGTGTTTGCGCTTCCTGAAAAGATCGCGCATTCAGTTATGGGGCGACACAGCATTGCCTCACGCTCCGAATTACACGATTTAGCTGAACAGCTAGATGAATTGTCCGCAAAGTTAGATTCTTATGAGCGCCAGGTGATAGGGGACAGTCTAAATTATTCGAACCACAAGTGATGAATGGTATGAACTAACAAGCTGCCATGATTGGATATATGGCAGCTTGTTATCTTTGGAGTGCGCGATTTACCTGTAAACTAAATCATTCCGTATCGCTTAAACGCTGTGTCGAGGATCATGTTCACCAGATGTGCGTGTCCTACACCTTCAGCTGCAGCCTCAATCACGAGATCGGAAATACCCGGAGACAGACCGGGAAGAGGATTAATTTCAAGTATATACGGTTTCCAATTGTCATGCATGTCCAGCCTGAAATCGACCCGTGAGACATCCTGGCCTCCGGTTACGCGAAAAACGGCTGCAGTTAGCCAAGTTAATTCGTCGATCATGTCATCTTCTAAAGGAGCTGGGCATAAATAATTTAATTGGTCTGCAAGGGCAACTTTTAGACGATTGCTATACACAGCATCGGTTTCGGCATAGGGCTTTAGATCTACTTCCATAGGTGGGAAGAAGCGTAGACCAGCCTGGACACGTGGTGCCGACTCGTTCTCTGGTAAGCGGCGAGCAACAACGCCCTCAAGGTTGCCAACAAGACCAACAGTAACCTCTCGACCTTCAATATATCTTTCGACGAGTGCAGGCTGTTTATATCGCTCAAGTATGTACTTTATGCGCTCTCGCATTTCCTCCTCATTTTGGACGATCGACTTGCTTGTCACACCCATGCCGGTGCCTTCCCGGCTTGGTTTTACGAAAAGCGGGAAAAACATATCGTCGGTTAATTGTTCATCGATTCGTTCGAAAGTTTGGAATGCGGGGGTAGGAAGATCGTGGTAAACAAGGACACGCTTGGTCATCGACTTGTCGAGGGCAAGTGCCAGAGTTAGCACCTTGGAGCCTGTATAGGGGATGCGCATCATTTCGAGCAAAGCGGGAACCTGGGCTTCGCGCGCATCTCCAAAATGACCTTCACAGATGTTAAAACAAATATCTGGCTTATATTTACGGATTGTATCGTAAAGGGTTATGTCTCCTTCCAAGAATTCACAAACATGGCCGCCAGTTCGGATTGCTTCTACAAGTGCATTAACTGTTTTCTCAGAATCCAGGTCGTCCCATTGATCTTCTGCCATACCGTGGAACTTTGGTGCGTTGACTTTCAGGTTAGCCAGCAGAGCCACCTTGAACTTTTTCATGTCTCTCCTCGGAGCAAAAAAGCATTAAATACAGTATCATAGATTACATCTCTTTAGAGAAGATGTCAAGAATGTTCTCAAATTTTAAGATGATTTAAAACTGGGAATGGAATATTTATTGCGTAATATTCCATCTCCTATAAAGGCGGTATTCGTCTCTCACGTGGTTTTTATTTCTACCAGGCGTATGCTTCAGGGGCTTCTCCTCCCGGGCCAGGCCAGATCTCGTCTAACTTCCTCATCGCTTCTTCGGGCAAAGCTATGTCTAGCGAGTGTAAGTTTCCTATAAGTTGCTCAATTGTGCGAGGTCCAATGATTGGTGCAGTTACGATTGGATTCTGCAACATCCATGCTAGCGCCACGTCTGCAGGTTTTTCGCCAAGGTTTATACAAAAAGCTTCATACGAAGCTATTTGTGCGTGATGCTGCTCAACATCTTTTTGCATATCCTCTGATACACGACGTCCCTCGGTGATCTTTTGCAAGACGCCTCCCAAAAGTCCACCCGCCAACGGGCTCCAGGGAATCAGTCCAAGCCCATAAGCTCGGCAAGCTGGAATGACTTCCAGTTCGATCATACGATCTTTGAGGTTGTATAAGCTCTGTTCACTAACAAGACCGAGGAAACCCCTTGCATTAGCCTCAGCTTGCGCTTGTGCAATATGCCATCCAGCAAAGTTGCTACTTCCAACATAAATAACTTTACCGTTTCGTACCAATATTTCCATAGCCTGCCATATTTCTTCCCAAGGCGTTTCGCGGTCAATATGATGCATTTGGTATAAGTCGATATGGTCTGTTTGCAAACGACGTAGACTCTCCTCGCACGCCCTACGAATATGCAAGGCGGATAACCGCCTCTCATTTGGATTTTCTCCCATGCGGCCGAAGACCTTTGTCGCGATCACCACATTTTCTCGCCGGCCTCCACCTTGTGCTAACCAGCGACCGATTATTTTTTCTGTGACGCCCTCACCTGTTTTCCACCCGTACACATTTGCGGTATCAAAGAAATTAATACCCATTTCTAAAGCTTTATCCATGATGGTAAAGCTATCTTGCTCATTTGTGAACGGGCCGAAATTCATTGTGCCTAGGCAAAGCCGGCTAACTTTTAATCCCGTGCGTCCTAGATTTTTATATTCCATAAATGCCTCCTTTAGCAACCGGTTGTGATTAAAAAATTATATCATCCAAGTCTTGCGGAATATCGTTTATACTTGATGGTCGAAACCCATTCGATATCAGGAGAAGCTATATGGATTTTGATGATGTGATCCGCAAGCGGTATAGTGTCCGCTCTTATCGTTTAGATCCGGTTGAGGACGAAAAACTCCACAAGATTTTGGAAGCCGGACGGATGGCGCCAACGGCTGCGAATCTACAGCCTTTTCAGATCATTGCCATCCATACGGCAGGACGCCAAGAGGAACTTAAGCAGATCTATCGCCGAGAATGGTTCGTTCAACCCCCATTAGTATTATGTGTATGTGGGATTCGTTCACAGGCATGGGTCAGGCGAGATGGTATCAGCTATTTGCAAGTCGACGCGGCTATTGTGATGGATCATATGATTCTCGAAGCTACCAATCTTGGATTGGGCACTTGCTGGATCGCTGCATTTGATGCCCAAGCTGCTCGCAGGATACTGGATCTTCCATCCGATATTGAGCCACTTTTATTTACGCCGTTGGGTTATGCAGCTGATCGAGAAGTTGACAAGGAACGGAAAAGCCTCCGGGATTTAGTTCATTATGAAAAGTGGTAGGTATGAATTACGCTGATAATATAGCTTCTAAATTAAGTATTCGACCCTCTCAGGTGGCTGCAACGATAGAGTTACTAGATTCTGGAAATACAATACCCTTCATTGCGCGTTATCGAAAAGAGGTTACTGGGAGCCTGGATGAGGAGCAATTACGCGGTATTGAGCTCCTTTTGGAACGGTATCGGACTCTAGACGAACGGCGAAATTCGATCATTGCGGCAATTGAAGAACAAGAAAAAATGACATCAGATTTATTAGCGCTTCTGCAAGCGGCTGAAACACTGACCAGCCTGGAGGATCTGTATCTACCGTACAAGCCAAAAAGGACTACACGCGCAAGTATTGCTCGACAGAAAGGACTACAAGGCCTTGCTGATTGGATCTTACAACAACCAGCTACAAAAACTCCGTTGGCGGAGATAGTTCATCCGTTTATTAACGATTTGGTTCCAACTGCAGAAGATGCCTGGGCGGGAGCAAGGGATATTGTTGCAGAGATTATTAGTGATCATCCCGACGTGCGCAGGGGAACTCGTGAGAAAGCACTTAAATGGGGAATATTGAAAAGTGAAAAAATCGAAGAAACGATAGACGAGCGCGGCGTTTATCAGACCTATTATGAATTTGAGCTTTTTGTCAATCGCTTACGTCCCTATCAAGTGCTTGCCATTAATCGCGGTGAAGCAGAGAAGATTTTACGTATCAAAATAGTTGTTCCTGAACGAGATTGGCGGAATGTGGTTACGGCAGTTTTCTGTCCGAATAGACTATCACCATTAGCTGGACAGCTCGAGCTGGCGATCGAGGACGCTGCTGAACGTTTGTTGCTTTCAGCTATTGAACGAGACGTGCGCCGTGAGTTATCCGAATTGGCTGAAAAGCATGCTATTGGTATTTTTGCCGCTAATTTACGTGCGTTATTAAGCCAACCTCCATTAACTGGACAGGTTGTGCTTGGCATCGACCCAGGTTTTCGCACCGGTTGTAAGGTGGCTGTCGTTGACGCAACTGGAAAACTTCTCGATACAGCGACGATCTATCCCCATGCACCTCAGAAAGAATGGGAAAAATCACTAAAAATACTGGCAACTTTGGTTAGGAAGGATGGTGTATCATTAATTGCTATCGGAAATGGTACTGCCTCACGAGAAAGTGAGCAGCTAGCTGCTGAACTGATTCAAAAGTACGAACCAAATCTAAAGTATTTGATCACGAACGAGGCAGGTGCCAGCGTATATAGTGCCAGCCCGCTTGCGCGTTCGGAGTTCCCGAATTTGGATGTCACATTGCGCGGAGCGGTATCAATTGCTCGGCGCGTCCAGGATCCATTAGCCGAATTGGTAAAGATCGATCCCAAGGCAATTGGTGTCGGCCTCTATCAGCATGATGTAAATCAAAAAGTGTTGAGCGATTCCCTAGAGGATGTTGTTGAAAGTGTGGTGAATGCAGTTGGCGTGGATGTGAACACTGCTTCGCCAGCATTATTGACACATGTAGCCGGAATCGGCCCAAAACTGGCTGAGAAGATCGTCGTTCATCGGGATGAATATGGTGAATTCAAAAGCCGTGATGCCTTACGAAAAGTTAGCGGTTTGGGGCCAAAAGCTTTTGAACAGTGTGCTGGTTTCATGCGTATTAGAGGTGGTCCGAACCCACTGGATGATAGCGCAATTCACCCGGAGAGTTATTCAGTAGCTGTTGAGGTAATGAAAGAGGCGGGTCTCAAGCTTTCTGATACACCGGCGAATAGACAAATGGCGTTGGAAAACTTGCGGAACCGCCGACCGTTGGAGAATCTTGCTAGTGATTTTTTATGTGGGATTCCTACTCTGGAGGATATCTTCGAACAACTTGTGCGGCCCGGACGTGACCCACGCCAGGATACACCTCTGCCCATCTTGCGATCAGATGTTTTGAGGATAGAGGATCTGGTAGCTGGAATGCGGATAAAGGGTACGGTGCGAAATGTTGTTGATTTTGGCGCTTTCATTGACATCGGTATAAAACACGATGGGTTATTGCACCGCTCGCAGATGCCACGTGGCGCTACTTTTCAGGTTGGTGATATTATCGACGTAGAAATTCTAAAAGTGGAGACCGAGCGCGAGAGAATTGCGCTTGGTTGGCCTGGTCAAACTATGATCGGTTAGTGACCGCATGAGGCGCAGCTGCCACCGGCGCAGCCTGCGCATCCATTGCTGTTGTTACCAGCTATGATTTTTCCACCGGAATGGGCTGCAAAGATCGAGATCGCTCGTTTCGTTGCAAGACTGGTGCACTTCTGGCACATGATTGGTTCATCAGCATCTTTATATGCGCGTAACACGTCGAACTTGGTGCCGCAATCCTGGCATATATATTCGTAAATGGGCATTCATACTCCTGGTTATTTATGAATTATTTATTTTAATCATTAGGGGTCTCAAGGTCAATACGAATTTGTGGGAAAAAATATGCGAGTTTTCTGGGAATTGACGAGGCGATCGTTTCAGCGCCAGGTGACTTATCGAGCTGCCACTATAGCTGGTCTCTTAACAAACTTTTTCTTTGGTATGCTGCGCGCGTCGGTTCTGATTGGCTTGTATGGACAGCGTGAAGTGGTTGCTGGGATTGATATACGTGAGGCTGTGACCTATACTGGCGTTTCTCAAGCGGTTATTGGGCTCTTGAGTCTGTTTAGTTGGGTCGAGTTGATGAACACAGTTTATACGGGAGCAGTGGCATCGGACTTAATCAAGCCAATGAGCTACTACCGGTTCTGGTTAGCACAGGATTTGGGACGTGCGGTAGCTCAATTTGGTTTTCGCGCTGTGCCGATTATGATCGGGTATGCTCTGGTTTTTGACATTACTTATCCACACTCTCTTGAGCAATGGCTTGCGCTTGCGATTGTGGTGGTGATGGCCTGGCTAATCAGTTTTTCCTTCAGATTTTTGATTAACCTGGCAGCATTTTGGATGCCTAACGCAACAGGGATCATACGCTTTGGATTTGTTTTGATGAGCTTTTTCTCTGGTTTTATCATGCCCTTGCGCTTTTTCCCGGAATGGTTTGTGAGGCTTAGTAGCTTTACGCCATTCCCGTATATGGTGAATACAGTGGTAGAGGTGTATCTTGGGTTGGTCAGCGGCAGAGGGCTTATGTTGGCATTATTTGCGCAAATAATATGGGCGATTGTGCTAATCTTGGTTGGTAAATTAGTTTTACGCGCAGGTATTCGGCGTCTTGTTATTCTTGGAGGATAACAGTGAGATATATATTTGGGCTTTACTGGCGATTGATTGGGGTACAAATACGCTCGCAGGTGCAGTACCGTTTTAATCTTTTTACTGATGTTTTAGCAACAGCACTGGTTACAATTACAGTTTTTATCTCTTTGGCCTTTATATTTGAACGATTTGGCACTATCGCGGGTTGGAATCTTTCGGAGGTCGCTTTCTTGTATGGGATGGTAGAAACAGCCTTTGGTGTGATGGATATGCTTTTTAGTGGCTTTGATCCACAGAATTTTGGCCGCCAAGTACGATTGGGACGACTAGATCAACTATTGCTGAGACCTGTTAACATCACCCTTCAAGTATTGGGCTCAGAATTTATCATCAGGCGAGTGGGCAGGATCTTTCAAGGAATTATAATTCTGACTTTCTCTGTCCACTCTCTTCAAATAGATTGGTCAATTATGAAGATGTCGTATTTACCAATCGTGTTCGCGAGTTTAGTGGCTTTTTTTGGCGGTCTTTTTATCATTGGTGCCACTATAACCTTCTGGACATTAGAGTCAATCGAAGTGATTAATATATTGACGTATGGCGGAGCAGAAATGATGTCCTATCCGATGAGTATTTACCCATTGGGCATGCGCCGTTTTTTTACATATGTTATTCCGGCTATCTTCCTGATGTATTACCCTGCAATATATTTTTTGGACAAGGGGGATCCGCTAGGCTTGCCTTTTAATGCCAATTTTTTTGCCCCGATTGCAGGATTTGGTGTATTTTGAATTAGTTTACTATTTTGGCAGTACGGTATTCGTCATTATCAAAGTACAGGAACGTGAGGCATATCTGCATGGAGCCAATCATCAAGGTGTCTGATCTTTCGAAACATTTCCACACTCAAAAATTTCACCGGGGTTTCATGAGTACTGTGCGTAACCTAACCACACGCGAGTACGACCTGGTTAGAGCAGTCGATAAGGTTAATTTTCAAATCAGCTCAGGAGAACTGGTCGGGTATCTTGGTCCAAATGGAGCAGGTAAATCCACCACGATTAAAATGTTGACTGGCTTGTTGGTGCCTACTGAGGGGAATGTGATTATTAATGGATACATCCCATGGAAAGAGCGTCAAAAGTATGTCGCTGGGATCGGGGCAGTTTTTGGTCAGCGTACTACCTTGTGGTGGGATTTACCTGTCATCGAGTCGTTCGAATTGCTTCAATACATTTACCATATTCCATCGGATCAATATCAGCGCAATTTATCGGAATTTCGCCACATGCTAGAACTGGATCTTTTTTTGAGCAAGCCTGTACGCACGCTTTCTCTTGGACAGCGGATGAGAGCAGATTTGTGTGCTGCACTTCTTCACGAACCGGATTTACTTTTTCTAGATGAACCGACGATTGGGCTGGATGTTGTAGCAAAAGAACGAATACGTCACTTTATTTCACATATCAACAAGGAGCACGGGACGACTATTATCTTGACCACGCACGACTTATCTGATGTTGAAAAATTGTGTGAACGTGTAATGATTATTGATCGTGGTAAGCTGCTCTTTGATGGTTTGCTCGATAATTTACGCGAGCGTTTCGGTGGAAAACGGAAGTTGGTGGTAGACTTTGCGGAAGATTATGATGATTACAGCGTTGACGATGCCGAGATAGAGAATTGCGAGGAAAACCGAGTAACCTATTTGTTTCAGCGCAACGAAGTGACTGCATCAGATCTGATCGGTCGAATATCCGCTCGCTTTCGTATTCGTGACTTGCAGGTTCAAGAGCCTGAGATTGAAACAACCATACGGCGGATATATGAAGATAATTTGCTTGAAAAAGAGAAAGGAGAATAATGTATGCCGACAGTTTCATCGATCGTGAATTTGAAATGGATCGACGCCACTTTTATGGTCGGTGTAGATTCGCGAGGCCGCCCTATACCAATAGGCAGTAAAGTTGATGGCGAGGGTGAGTGGCTTGGGTTGAAAGCGTCTGATTTATTGTTGCTATCAGCCGCAGCATGCTCTACATATGACGTCGTCACAATCCTATCCAAGCAACGTGAACCGTTTACCTCTGTCGAGGTGAAATGTACAGGCGAACAAAATGTTGAGCCTCCGTTTGCCTTTGTTGCAATCCATTTGCACTATGTCATCAAAGGCTCTGTTAGTGCTGAGAAAGTTGGAAGGGCGATCAATCTCTCCCAAGAAAAATATTGTTCTGTCCTTGCTACATTACGTCATTCGGTGCAGATCACAAGCGATTTTGAGATTCTGGATTAGTGTTGACATTAAACAAGCTTTACTTCATTTCCCTCGCCGACAATGTAGATATTTGGGACAATGATGTCGAAAGAGCAATGCGAAAGATCTCAAATTGAGTAGAAAGTAATTGTTGACTATGAATGAACGATTAGTGCTTGATTCATCTGTTGTTATCCTCGTTTCCGCTGATGCGGAGTGGCGAGTTGTGCGAGAGTACTTTTCGGCTGTTGAAATATCTCACTCTCCATTCGGCGAATGGTTTTCCATTCATGTCCCCCCATTTCCAAAAGCTTTGGTATTCTTACACGGTGGTTGGGGAAAGATAGCCGCGGCTTCTTCTACCCAATGGGCGATACATACTTGGAAGCCATGCCTGATAATTAATCTAGGTACCTGTGGTGGATTTGATGGGAGGGTGGAGAGAGGAGAAATTATTCTAGCAGAGCGAACGATTGTTTATGATATTTACGAACAAATGGGTGATTTTGATACTCATATCGCACATTACACAACCGATTTAGATTTGTCTTGGCTACGCACACCATATCCCCAGGCGGTTCGTAAAACACTATTGGTTTCTGGTGACCGAGACCTAATCGTCGATGAAATTCCCCGCTTGAGTTCTTGTTATGGGGCTGTTGCTGGTGATTGGGAATCTGGCGCAATCGCCTGGGTTGCAACGAAGAATCAAGTTCCTTGTTTGATATTACGTGGCATAACGGATTTGGTTGGGAGTGGAGGCGGTGAGGCATATGATGGAAATATTCACTTGTTTCATGAAAATACACAAGTCGTAATGATGCGATTACTCGATGCTTTGCCTATGTGGTTGGCCACATGCGATTGGAGTAAGATGACCTAGAAGAATAAGTGTCCTAATACGATTGCTGTCAGTGGGACCGTGATATTATCAATATTATTGAACGGAAGTGACTCGACCAAAGTACCGGCGAGAGAAATTAATGTTACTGGGATGAAATAGGCTGTGAATGGTCCTGGGAATACACCAACGTATAAGTAAAATGCTGAGATCGCCATAGAGAATATCCAGCCACCGAAAAACATTCCGAGAGAACCAACCAGGGACTTGTTTCTATTCCAGGGTAGTTTGATTTTACCGTATCGTCTACCAAGGATATCAGCTAATGCATCTCCACCGCACATTAACATCAATGCTACCATACCGACAGGTGTATCAAGCCAGTAGATTATGGTTAATAAGACAAATACAATACCGTAGTAGAGGGGGCCTTGTAAAATCTCACGGCGATCGCCCGTTCGCGACATCGCACGCACTGATGCTTCGTCCTTCATTACACCGAGGCCCACGAATAGAAATTGTATAGTAATAGCAAGGGGGACTAAAGCTGCTATATAGCGCGACCAAACAGAACCGTCGTACAGAATCCAACATAAGACAAAAAGCGGCCCCGTTCCAGCGTGAATAAACTTCCGGCTGAGCTGGCTATTGATCCAATTTCGATGTGCTGCATAGTTGTTAGCTCGCAGCCAAGTTAATGCTACCGTAAAGGTGACGATCAGTGCAAGTAGATTATTGTGCAGCATTGTTCAATGAAAAAATTATTCCCTTTCATGCAACTGGCGTTCGATTTCGCGCTTCGCATCCCGTTTGGCTAGATCGGTGCGTTTATCATAGAGTTTCTTCCCTTTTGCGACAGCGATTTCTACCTTTGCCCTACCTTCTTTTAGATAGACACTCAGAGGGATGACAGTAACGCCTTTTTGGCGAACTTCATCATACAGCCGCTGGATTTCTTTAGAATGTAGGAGAAGTTTGCGCGGTCGTCTTGGTTCATGGTTGAAACGGTTTGCCTGTTCGTAGGGGGCAATATGTGCGTCCTCTAACCAGGCTTCCTGGCCATCAATGCGGATATATGCCTCTCCGAGACTGATTTGCCCGGCTCGAATAGATTTGATCTCACTCCCTTGTAGGGCAATCCCTGCCTCGAAAATTTCCAGTATAAAATACTCGTGCCTGGCTTTTCGGTTTGTTGCTACGGTTTTAGTTCCCATTTCGTTTTAATTATTATGACTCTGTGCGTGATGATGGCCCGGGTTGGGCGAGTATACGGGCAATTGGACGCAGGTCAAGCCACCATTGTTCTTTGGGGCGCTGGTGTTCCCAATCTACCATGCGGGTAAAGTCCTCCATGTTATGCTGGATGAGTTTACCTTTCTGCCAGCCAGTAAATGTGCAGTCAGCAGTTTTATGATCGGCCTGTTCGATTAGAAAATCGACGCAGGCACTGGCGAGGCGTGTGGCCTGGATGCGGTCAAAGGGTGATGGATCGCCTCCCTGTTGCAAATGTCCAAGAATAGCCTGGCGCACATCATACAAATCGCCACCCTCTTCTTCGAACAATGCACTCATAAAGGCTGTTGTATAGATTGGATTGGCATATTCATTACGGATCATCAGCCCCAGTCGCTTGCCAGATCGAAAACTGGAGTTAAGGCTTTCCATGTCTGTCTGTAAGTCGTGCAGAGTAACGCCTTCCTCGTGAAGGTATACCCGCTCTGCACCGGTCGCCAGTCCGCCTAATAATGCCAGATAGCCGCAATAATGCCCCATCACCTCGACCACAAAGCAGCGCCCAGCAGCTACGGCAGATTGTTTGATTTTGTCAACTGCCTCTACGATATTGTTCAAAGCTGTATCAGCACCTATTGAAAACTCTGATCCAGGAAGATTATTATTAATCGTGGCCGGCAGGCATATCATTGGGATATTGAAAGCCGGGAAATTGTTTCGCTCAGTGAAAAGCTTGTGTGTGGATTCGTACGCATTCCAGCCACCAATAATCAATAAACCCTGGACATCAAATTTCTCGATATTCCGTGCGATGGAGTAGAGGTCACTACCTTTGGGAACTTTACGGTTTGTGCCAAGTTCTGATCCACCCATTGAAGCCCATCCGTTTACGCTCATCCATTCCATTTCACGGATTTCGCCATCAATCAGGCCTTCAAATCCATTTTTCACTCCCAGCATGATGTGGCCTTTGTCAATGCCAAGACGGATGGCTGCGCGCGATGCTGTATTCATACCTGGAGATGGCGCACCGGAGTTCAATACTGCTAGGCGGAAGCGTTTCTGCCCAGGTTCGGGGGGATGAGGTAGAGCACGCACAAAGGTTCGTAGAGTACGGAAGGCTTCTTTGAAACTACTGGTGCGCAGTTCCATTGCTTTTTCGTAATCGTGTGCCTCGATAGCAGCCGCCACTGCATGCGTCTGCTCAACACAATGCATGAGAGGCGAGGTAGAAATGCGATTTCCTCGAATGCCAATGAGTTGTGGTTCAGTATCTGGTTTAGCTGTTAGCAAGGTCTCTACTGCTGCATAACCCATTTGCGTACCAAGATTACGGTCAAAGGCGCTGGGTTTTCCGCCACGCTGGACGTGCCCGAGAATGGTGATTCGCACTTCCTCATTAAGGCTTTCTTCGAGTACCTTTTGTACATATGAGCTGCCAATATAGTTACCGTGTTTATCACGCGCCCCCTCTGCCATCATGACGATGCTATCTCGCCGTCCAGCCTTCCGACCGGCCTTCAGGCGCTCGCACATCACTTCTTCCCAATTATCAATATCCGGAGGACTCTCCGGGATGAGAACCCAGTCTGCGCCGCAAGCTAATGCGCCCATCAATGCCAGGTATCCGCAATTGCGTCCCATAACCTTAACAACAAATGTGCGCTGGTGACTGGCAGCCGTGCTCATAATAGCATCGACTGCTTCGGTGATTCGGTGAAGAGCGGTGTCTGCGCCAATCGTCATATCGGTGCCGTACATGTCGTTATCGATAGAACCAACCAAGCCAACAATCATCAGATTTGGGTGAGCATCGGCTGCTTGTTGACTGATGCGTCCTTGGTCGACAAGATCTTTTAGAATCGTGCTCCATTCCTGCCTAAATATGTGGGCACCGGTTAGGCTTCCATCACCTCCTATGATCACCAAACCGTCAATTTCATTCGCGAGAAGGTTCTCGGCAGCTTTCAGCCGTCCTTCATGCGTCCGAAACTCATCGCAACGCGCGGTGCCTATTACAGTTCCCCCACGTTGAAGGATACCACCGACTGAATCCCAAGACATCTTGCGGATGCGATCACCGCCATCCACCATCCCCTGGTATCCCTCATAAATGGCATAGATGTCAATTCCTTTTTCAATTGAAGCACGAACGATGGCGCGAACGGCTGCATTCATGCCCTGGGCGTCCCCGCCACTGGTTAATACGCCTAATCGTCGTTTTGTTGTTGTAGACATAGATAATTACTCCTGGTGAAAACCGATTCTAAATCGGCAATAGTATCGATGTTTGGAGATAGTATACAGCCTGTGGGAATAGTGGTCAACTAGAATTTCATCTGCTTTGTGACATTTTTTGGTTATTTTCGATTTCATTTACCCGTGTCAATACGAGATCCCAGGAATACTTTCGAGAAACGAACCTTAATGCGGATTGTCCCATTTGGTAGGCCATTTCTGGATTTTCAAATATCCTAATTATTTGTTTAGCCATTTCTTCTGACGAATCAGCAATGATCAACTCTTCTCCTGGCTTTGCTCCGATACCCTCGTTTACGATACTGGTTGTTATAACAGGTCGGGCAGTAGCCATCGCTTCCAATACTTTATTTTGGATACCGGCAGCGAAGCGGATAGGCGCAGCAAAAACGGTTGCGCAGTTCAAATGTTGATTGAGATCTGGGACAAATCCCGTTACACTTACTCTCGGCAGGTTGCTAAGTTTAGAGACCTCTGGCGATGGTTCTGCGCCTATTAAACTTAGAGTACAGTCAGGATAACTCCTTTGCACACAGGGAAGAACATGATGGGCTAAGACTAGAGCTGTGTCAATGTTATGGGCAACTCCAAAATGACCGGAAAAGATGATGCTGTGTGGTTGCGGTATCTCACTCTTTGGGAAAAAGCAATTCATGTCGACTCCATTTGTGACTACCTGGATATTTGAACGTGGGCAGTCTTTAATGAGTTCTTGTCTATCTGCGTTTGAAATGAGCCAGATTTCTTCATGGTTTGTCGCCACGACATGCTCATAGCGATGGATTCGACTATGTTCGAATGTATAAAGAATTCGGGAAGCGATTCCGCGGTAGGGAAGAGAGCGCTTTATTTCGCGGGAGATAACATCAGTCAGATCGACTACTCGATAAATATGTTGAGTATGGTTGACAAACTGTGCCATGCGGAACAAATGTACATAGATCATATCGAATGGATAAACTGAAAGATATTCATCTATCACTGCTTGCATCACGCTAGAGCGATAATAGAGCGCTTGAAGCGGAAAAGGTCTCCAAATGTTTGATGCGATAGTCAGAAGGGAGTGTAATTTACTTTGTTTGACCACGCGAACGTCCTTGCAGAAAAGCTTTAATGGCTCAATATTTGCCAACTCGGTTTCTGCCGCAATAAAAGAAACTAGATGTACTTCATGTTGTCGCGAAAGGCTTTTGATAAAGTTATACACTCTCAAGCGATCTCCCCGATTTGGGGGGTATGGTAAGCGAGATGTTAGAAATAATATGCGCATAGATAACTAATTTGACAAGTTCCAGGATGATATAATTATATCTCGTTAAGTTTGAGCGATTTTGGATTCACCACCTAAAAAACATTTGCTCTTTTGGCAATATACATGATCCAATCACCGGTCATTCTCATAGGTTGCCCTCGTTCTGGTACTACATTATTATTTAACATCCTATCTGAAATTCCCTCCCTCTGGTCGATTGGTTACGAGAGCAAAGATATTCTTGAAAAATATCATCATCCGAGTTTCAAGGGATGGCAATCAGGTGCTTTGGATGAACATGATCTTACGCCGACATCACGCGAGTATATTTTGCATGCTTTTGAGGAGCAATCCGCCTCGGGTGAATTTTGGCACAAAATAAATATTTTACGTTCAAAACTCCGACAAAGCTCTTTGTACGGTATGATCAAGCGGCATGGAAATACACAGGGCACATCCGGTGCGATGAGCAGCGCTGTTCCTCAACAAGGTTTGACAGCAGTGCGAAATCTGGTGAGGATACACAATCAACTGCTTTCGTTTGGACAGCCGCGGACAATCCGGTTATTGGAAAAGACACCTGAGAATTGTCTGCGCCTTCCGTTTTTACTAGAGTTGTTTCCCGATGCGCAAGTGATCTACTTGATTCGGGATGGGCGGCCAAATGTTCATTCCCTTATGGAGGGTTGGAGGCAACCGCACGCTTTTCCTGGTTATCTTGTGCCTGATCGTATATCTATTCCTGGAGATACCCGCGGGCGTTGGGCTTTTACCCTAATACCTGGGTGGCGCGAGTTAATCTCACGTCCCCTTGAGGAGGTGTGTGCCTGGCAATGGGTCCGGTGCAACGAAGCTGTGCTATTACATCTTGAGCAAACTTGTGGGAATGTTCCTTATCTAGTTTTGCGGTATGAGAAAATTATAAATAATCCCGATTTAGAATTCCACAAGGTCGCTGATTTCCTACGATTGGATTATATGCAGAATTTTGGAAGTTATGCCTCGGGGTTACCGAAGATTAACGTTGTCTCAGAGCCCGATCCCGATAAGTGGCGTAAAAAGAATGGTGCGGCAATTGAGCGTATCTTGCCAATCATCCAACCGATGATGGCAAGGCTTGGGTATGAGATGTAGTTGCGTTTTCGAGTAGATCTCTATAGAATTTTACCAATTCTTTCTCCATTTCTTCCCAATTGTATTGCGTACGTGCAAGTTCTTGCCCATATCGACCCATTTCGTGGGCTTTGATTGGATTGCGGAGAAGTTTTAATATGGCTTGTGCATGTGCATTAGGATCATTTGGCATTACACGGTACCCGTTCTCGCCATCATGTACATAAGAGCGGGTTGAATTTAGATCGCTGCTGACAATCGGTACTCCATACGCCATGTATTCGAATAATTTTGTGGGGACATTTTTATCATTCTTGGCGTATGGCTGCCAGGGAACCCAACCAACTGCAGCTTGCTGTAAATACTCACCAATTTGATCGAATGGGACTCTTCCGATGATATTTACTGCCTGGGTGAGACCTCGCTGATCCACATCTTCCTGGACTTCTTGCTGTAAATTGGGTGGCATAAAGTGCCCAACCAAAAGCAAGCGCGCTTCTGGCATTTCCCGATATACCTGTTGGAATGCCTCGACCATTAATCGCGTGCCGCGATTGCGTTCGTGTCCACCTAAGTGAAGGATAATCGGGGCACGTTGGTGAAAATCTTGTGTAATATTAATTGCATTTTCGATAAAAAACATTGCTGGAAAATTGAACAGAGTGATTTTCGGTAAACGTATGTTTTTAAAGGACTCGGCGATAGCGTCATCGGAGAAGATCAGCCCGTTTTGTAGATGCGCCAAGAGAGTTTCAAGCCAACCAAAAATCCAGGCGATTGGAAAGCGTACCCATTTTGGCATATAATCTTTCACTTTGATAAAGTCTGAGTAGACTTCATGGATATCGTAAATGATTGGTTTGCGCGTGGCGAGGCGTAAAAACGGTGTGACAAAAAGTAGTTCTGGGTCGTGAAAATGATAGATATCCGACTGCGTATCATGTGCTAAGCGAAAGATTTTCCACCACAAACGTGGACGTTGCCAGCGTGGAACCTTAGGCAATCCAATGATATGTACTCCGTTGCGATCTTCGGATCTATCGTGGATAGCGATCAGGGTAACGTCATATTCATTATTGAGAAGGCTTAGCGCCTCACGATAGTATACGCGGTTGTCAAGAGCGGAATGGACACTGGAAAATATACAAACCTTTTTCATCTATTTCCTATCCATTGCGAATACACTGACGATATATTTTCGCAGTCTGCTGCGCGATAGTCATCCAAGAGAGACGATCGGTTATTGCTTTTGCGGCTTTTCCCATCTTATCGGTATCAAGGGTCTTTATAAGTTGCATTGCTTGAAGAAGGCTGGTAGGATCTTGATTATTATATAAAATACCGGCTTCAGGTGTAATTAATTCAGGCAAACAACCGAGTGACGGGGCGATGATCGGTATCTCATAAGACATACCGGTGATAACCGAACTCGAGGTCAAGATTTCCCTAAATGGGAGAACCATAACATTCGCCGAGCGAAGGAAGTATTGGATTTCTTCATCCGGAATAAATCTTGCATGAATACGTATCCGGGAATCTATTTGGGTCATTGCATGCAGGCTGATTACTAGTTTCGGAGCACGGTTGCGACCTGCAATGAGAGCAATATCATTCTCCCCAGCTGATAGACGAAAAGTATCTACAAATGTTTCGATACCTTTGTACTGCTCAATGTTGCCCAGAAAGAGATAAACAAAACTCTGCGCAGGTATATTCAGAAAGTTTCGAGCTTGTTCACGGTCAACGGTGGTTGTGTATACATTGTTGTAATTTCCAATGGGAATAACGTGAACTGATTTATTTCGTGGAAAGAGACGCGTAATCTCCTTTCGACCAAATTCACAATGGCTTATTACCTCGTCAGCTTGGTGCATGATGAAGCGTCTCACAAGATAATGCATTGGCGGAAAGGGTAATTTGTGAGGAAGAATATTGTGTACAGTCCAAATGATTTTATAGCCTAGTTTTTTCGCAAGTAAAATTTTAACCAGAAAGTTTCCCAATTGTAGTGGAGTACAGAAGCGGTGCATGTACAGTCCCGAAAGCCAATGAAGATGGATGACATGTACCTTACGACGTTGCTGAAGTAACCATGCATATGTTGGCATCGATTTTAGGTGGATTACATCAATATCTTGACCCTGTAATGCATTAGTTAACAGGTGCTGATAGGGATTCTGATAGACAGGCACAAATGCCACACTAACTCGATCAATCATAATAAGGAATTTTCGAAGGTTTTAATTTTTCGATTTGTCTAATGTAGTTCTAGTTTTGATTAGCTGACATATCTGCCATAAAATAGCGCTTCAGCTAGTCGACGAGGTATAGAAGCCAAAAACCCAAGATATTTCGTCATAGATCTTGGCAAGGGACGAAATGATTTGAGCGCATAATATTCTATAATGCGCGTTTGCTGAACCAGATAATTAGGATGCCACCAGTTTCCATATTGCTTGGTAATACGGGCTTGTTCCACTCGCCGACGAATATCTGTTGAGCGGGTTTTTGCTTGAGGTTGAATACGGTAATCCCCTAAGAATTCTGGTATGTAATAGAACTTTGTCTGTTTATGGGCACGTATGAACCATTCCCAGTCAAATACCCAGTTGAAAGTATCATTCAATGGGCCAATTTTCTCCCAAAGGCTGCGACGCCAGAAGGCGGCTTGTTGCAAGATGGGATCCTTATTTGTAATATAAACATGAGGAAAAGAGTCGCGTACGAATTTACATGGTTTGATACGTTTCCCGTATTCATCAATATACCAACCTTCGCCGTAAATTAAGTTTACTTCAGGATTGTTATTGAATATTGCAGCTACCTTTTGAAGAGCACCTGGTTCATATGTATCATCTGAATTGATCCAACCCAGAATATCACCTGAGGAGTGTGCAAAGCCGCGGTTAATGGCATCAACCTGTCCCTTGTCACGTTCGCTGACCCAATATGTTAGATAAGTCGCGTACCGCTGTATTATCTCAAGACTACCATCAGTCGAACCCCCATCCATAATGATATATTCTAAGCGCGGGTAATTCTGTGAAAGCACCGATTGGATAGTTGCTTCTAAGAATCGGGCTTGATTATATGATGGGGTCACGATGGATATTAGCGGTTTAGGAGAGTCCATATCAGTTTGTTTTAACCACTGAGTGGTATAGGTCCAGATATCGCTTCGCTTGGATGCTGGACGAATATTCTTGCACAGCAACAGCACGACATTTCAGTTGACATTTGAATCGCAGATCGTCGTTGGTCAAGAATTTGTGAATTCCTTGAGCTAAGTCTGAGGATGACTCGGCTTGTGCCAGGTAACCCGTTTCGAAAGGCCGAACGATTTCAGAGACACCACCCACATCAAATGAGATGCAGGGGGTACCACAGGCTATACTTTCAACTAAAGAATTCGGTAAATTATCCATCCGTGTTGGTAGAACCATGAGGTCAGATGCAGAGTAAATTGACGCGATTGTCGACTCGCTGTTGACTGTCCCAAATGAATAAGTCGGAAATGGGATTTTTTCTGTCCACATTTCTCCACCCATGCCAATCGTAGCGACCGCAATGTTTAATGGCTCTTTCTCCGACGCTAACATCTGTAGCGCATCTACAAGCAAGTCTCCTCCCTTGTTTTTGTCATTCAGCTTGGCAGCCACAAAAAGCAGAATATGTCTATCTTCAGGCAAGCCTAAAGACTGCCGCGCAGCTTTCTTATCAATTGGTTTAAATACGTCCGTATCCACGCTATTCGGGATACATTGTACAGGAAATTTTGTAAAAAGCGGACTTTTAAGCACGAGGGATGAAAGCCATCTTGATGGCACGACAAGGTGTATCTGTGAATGCTTGTATACATAGGACTTCATCTGCCATTGTAGGCGGGTTGTATCATATCGAATCTTAGGGTAAATGTCTAAATTGGGGCAATGTCCACAACCACTTTGCCAACGCTGACAAGTATAGCTGTTGCTACAATGTCCTGTAAAACTCCACATGTCATGCAGAGTCCAAATTACGGTTTTTTCCCTTGTCAAATTGGGCAATACTGGATAAGCAAAATAGTTGCCATGTATATTGTGCATGTTGATGGCGTCAGCTTCCAAGAACCAGGGATGTCGAAATAATAAGGCCATCGAAGGGTAGTATAAATAATGCAAACTTCCATACCGGTAATAGCGCTTAAGGATATACTCGAGACCTCGGTTTAAGGATCTCGCCCGGGGAAAAGGTAAAACATCCTGGTCCTGACCGTTTTTTGTCCTAACGATCATCCGGGATTTTTCTCCTAGTTGACGGAGACTGATATGAAGCCGAAGTGCAGCCCTACCGGCACCTCCAGGCCCATCATCTGTATTGATGTGAAGAATATTCATTACTAGAAAGTGTAGCCCAATCTTTGTAGACTATCTCCGTGGATTTTATAGAAATGCATGAGCGAGCTTTCATCAAAATACTTTTCCCATTGCCCGCTCGTACCATCTCGAATGAACTTAATAGATTTATCTGTATTCTTCAAACGTTCGTGATTATCTTGTTGGTTTGCTTCAAGCTTTTGCATTGATTCGAAGTCGGATAACATTCCAGCAGAGCGGATTTTCTCTTTTGTTATCATTATTTCTGAGAGTCGAATTACCTTGGTGAGTTCCCTTTCGACATCGTCTTTCATGTCCTCATAACGAAGAAGACAATAGTTGATTTTTGATTTAGAGGAGGTCAGCAAATTTAACCAATTATTGCTGTAATCACCCCAAGACTGGTTGGGAAAGAAATCGCCAAGATTAAATTTACCCAAATAGTCATTAAAGGTCATCTCAGGAGAAATCTGGTGGTGTTTGATCAGGTGAAAATAGTAAGAGACCGCTACGTCACGCCCATCTCTTGATATGAAAACAACTCTGGGCATATACGATTTGTTAGCATTAACCAGTCGTTTGAAATATTTGGTTGTTAAATGACCATGCATAAACCTTGGGCGATTCAGCTTGTTGCATATATCTGGATTCTCTTTGATGCCAGGAACGATTAAATGCGAGTTGGTAAAGTCACAACGACCTTCAGTGATGTAATTCCCTATAAGGAATCGAAGCCAAGTGTTTCCTGATTTTGGATAGCCTATCAAGAAGACATCGTCCTCGTATATATTTTCTAGAGAATTTACATTTGACCTTCGTTTATGCAGTGAATTTAGCATTTTTTTAATATTAGGCACTTGTTATATCCAACTTTCGATGTGTCGCGTAGCTAAGAATATAACTATTTGATTAGTTTAACCATTCTTAGTATCAGCGGAATTTGTTTTCTTTCGAAAAATAATATAACGCTTGCGTAAAGAGTAATAAAACTTACTGTCTTAATCGAGCCACTCGCCCAAGGAGAATAACTTTCACTTGTAAAATTGATCAAAAGCCAGCTGACAAATATTCCGAGGCTCAATGCTAGGAATGGTATTAGAAATAGCTGGCGGATTGAAAAATCGACATATTGTCGGGATTTTGTCAATAGCATGATAATTCCAGCAACGATCATAACATCGACAGATAGCGCCACTCCGGCAATACCAAAGCTTTTGGACAGTGTGGCTAGACACACAACCATTACTATAAATTGTATCAATCGGATACGAACAGTAACCTCAGGCTTTCCCACCGCAATAAACAGACCGCCTATTGTGTTTTTTAGGGGATCTAAAAGGGTAAATATTAGCATCAGGCGAAAAGCTGTCAGCATTGGTGCCCATTTTTCTCCAATTACAAGTTGGATGAACTCAGGAGCAAGCAACGTAAGAAGACCAGCAAATAAAAAACCCAAGCGAATTAAGAATGCGTTGACTCTGAAAAAAGCTTGTGACAGTAGTTTCCGTTCATCCTTAAGCTCAGCATAGGTAGCCACCGATACCGATGCTAACGGTGTCGCCAGCACCTTCCGGGGATAAGTGGCAAAAGTATATGCTCGAGAATAGAAACCTAAGGCAGATTTTCCTAGAATTCGGTGCGTCCATAAGTTATCGAGATTGTCAAGTATATCTTGTAGAAGGCCAGTTAAAAATGCTCTCTGTCCAAATTGAAGGAAATAGGGAACGATTTCTTTATACAATTTGATGCGAACTTTCCAAACAGGTTTTATCAGGTAGTACCCAGCTAACGGCACGATCGCCTCAATGATATCTGTGGATACAAGGCTAAAAACACCGAAGCCTTGCCATGCTAATAATAATGCTGTCGTGGTTGAAAGAAGCGTGCTCAAGGTTTGGATTACCGCCACACGGCGGAATTTCACTTGCTTTGCAAGGATATTCGCGCCAGTCTGTACAAGATTATCAATGACTTGTGTAGCCAGTATAATCCAGATGATCCAGCGATTCTCAGGGGTTGAATAAAAATACCCAACAATGGCAACAATTACAGCCCAGATAAGTGTGAATATTGCGGTCAATGTAAAATGGGTTTGATAAGCTGGTTCACCTTCGCTCTCTGCGCAATGGTGGATAAGAGCCCCTCCCAGCCCGAATAACGGCACTGCCTTAGTGAAGATTACGAAGGAAAATGCGAACGCGTAGATTCCGAAATCATCAGGCGAAAGTATTCTTGCTAACAAGATGGACCGCACAAGCTGAATGACTGTTGTGATCGCGCTGGCAGTTATCGTATACGATGAAGAGCGTACACTGCGTTGGGCGAGACTCATACTTGGTCTTGATGTCTCCAGGAATTTGTGATATCGTAAGCGGGCTAAGTTTCACCCGGTATGACGAGATACTAAAAATGAGTAGCTCGAATCATACCACACATCATACCTAAGGGAATCGCTGACAATTATGTCCACAAAATTAAGCCGTATTTGCGATGGGATCATGGAGGCCACGTGGTTAGTTGCCATTATCGTGGTCCCTGTTTTTTTTAATATCTATTCTAGCCGTATCTTTGAACCCGATAAGATCACTTTATTGCGGACTTTAGCACTTCTAATGCTTGGGGCATGGGTGACAAAAACTGTCGAACAGGGTGGAATTCGATGGTCGAAGCTGGAATGGAAGGGATCGCTGGTAAAAACCATAGCCAATCTGCCAATGGCTATGCCAGCTATCGCTCTGGCGATTGTTTACATCATCTCGACGATATTCTCGGTAACACCGCGAGTGAGTTTATGGGGCTCATACCAACGTTTACAAGGTGCCTATACAACAATCTCTTACCTGGTTGTCTTTGCTGTACTGATTGGGAACTTGCGTAAGCGCGAACAAATCGAACGACTGGTTACTGCAATCATTCTTGCTAGCTTGCCAGTGAGTATTTATGGCATTTTACAGAAATACCATTTCGATCCCGTACCCTGGGGTGGCAATGTCTCTAACCGGATTGCGGCGAATATGGGTAACTCGATTTTTGTTGCGGCCTACTTGATCATGACTGTTCCATTGGCTATGGGCCGAGCGATAGAATCCTTGACCGCCATATTGAAGGATGATAAACGGCTGTGGGCACAGACAATCCGTGCTACTTTTTATATCTTTATTTTTGCTGTTAATATTGTCGCCATCGTCATGAGTGGAAGCCGTGGTCCATTCCTAGGATTGTTTGCCGGCGTTGCTACGCTTATTTTATTGCTTACAGTGTATT
>ERZ1649853.174-NODE-174-length-27707-cov-6.708339_pt1 | contig 27707 bp, 27 predicted proteins | sample MGYA00575353_ERZ1649853 | MGnify/ENA primary metagenome ERZ1649853 (study PRJEB40853, sample SAMN11349654) | freshwater sediment metagenome | isolation source: river sediment | host: Sediment | place: India: Okhla Barrage, New Delhi | collected 2017-02-21 ...
TGCCAAATTGGCAAGTTTTGACCAAAAAAATTGCCAAACTGGCAAGTCCCATTTTGAGCCTTCTATGCAATACTATTAACAGGGCTATTAAATTAACCTTCGATCTTTCAAAGGAAAGTTTTTTTGTTCCTTAACACTTTAAATTTATAGAATCCTGGCGGTCTTTTTGCTGGATTCGTTCCTCATTCGTTCCCTTAAATGATGCGCTCCGGGGAGATTTTTGAAGTGGAATATTCGTTTTATTCGAACCCATTTTTAAAATCAAAAACGAATCGCCCCTTACGGCACGCTCAACGGCAGGATCCACCCCCCTGCCAGCGCTTCCGCTGACTGCGCAAAAAGGTCCTGCCGCGATGGAGGGATTTTCTGGGTATCGTTCACGCTCGCCAGTCTCACCCGGCTGAAAGCCGTCTGTCCGCCTTCTCCGGCAAGCAGTGACGGCAGCAGTTCCGTCACCGCGGGGGCAGTCTCGTAAGCCAGGATCGCGGCATAGCGGGCGGCGTTCGCGCTGACCGGGTTCTCCCCGATCGCAGTCATCCCCGCCAGTTCAAGCGCGTCCAGCACCTCCGGCAGGTCCGCCGCAGCCGCCACGAAAACCGTTTCCACCTTGTTGAGCGTCAGCGCGTCCACATCCCCCTGTATCTCTGCCGCGCTTGTTTTACCGGTCACATCCTGGAATACCGGGTAATTCATATAGGGTGGGTACACAGGAACGCACCCTCCGCATACATACCCGCCGCCATTCACGAAGGCGTTGCTGGTCACTCCCGCCGGGCTAGCTCCTGTGCTCAGCAATCCGCCTGACCGCCAGTCCTCAGCCACGTGAGTAGCCAGGAAACCCGCCATGAACGCCATATCCTGCGGGCGGTTGACCACCAGGCTGATGTTGCCCCCTGCTCCTTCGCTCGTTCTGCCGATGAACAGGAACTGCGTTTCGGGGTGGCTTGCTGCCTGGTCTTTGTAAGCAGCTGCATCGCCAAACACCACCGCAATTTTCACACCGCTGAAGTCAGTATTCAAGTCACTGCCCTGTCGCAAGTCCAGCCCGTTTGCTGTTGCGAAGGCTTGCACGCTCTCCAGCGCCGCCGGGGTCGCCTGCCCGCTTCCATCCACCACCAGCAGGCTGCTGGGAATCGTCGTCGGGGTCAGTGGTATCTCAACGGTCGGTTGTTCAATGGTCGGGGCAATGGTTGTTTGCGTGGTTTTTCCGCAGCCTGCCAGCAGCAGCACCAGCAGTGCTGCTGTAAGGAGTCTTCGTAATGGTTTTTTTAGTCCCTTAAGCTTCATCTTCAGTCCTGGTTTCCCGGTAAGATGAGTGTATTATAATAAGGAAACTGTCATTTTCGCTTCTTTCTGGAGATTTGACCAATCGACTACATGGACCAGTCCGCCCCTGATTTTGAGACAAGCCGCATCGATGCCGATCGCCGGCGCCGCCGTCGTCGCATGCTGGTTCCCACCGGGCGCACCGAACGTGCCGCTTACCTGAATGAGATTGCCAAGCGCCTCCTCCCCACCGCCGATTTCTTTGTATTCTCGCTCCTTGCAGGTCTGGTTCTCGGCGCTGCCCTGCTCTTCGACAACCCGGCGATCTTTGTTCTTGCCGCCCTCCTTGCCCCCTTCATGGCTCCGGTGGTGGGTTTGGGTTTCTCAGCTTCTGTCGGTTCCATTCGCTTCTTCTTCCAGTCCCTGGGCAGCCTGCTTCTCGGCTCTGGCATAATCTTTATCTGCGGCATACTCAGCGGCTGGATTTCCCGCCTGTTCACCAGTCTCACCACTCAGCAGGCGCTGTACCATACTCGCTTCACCGTTCCGGATTTCATCCTGCTCACCATTGGTGCCGCCCTTGCCATTTATCTCACCGTCCGCGTCCCCAAGCAGCGCTCACTGGTTGCCAGTGTCGCCCTCGCTTATGAGATCTACCTGCCCGTCGGCGTTGCCGGTTTTGGACTCACCAGCAAGGTCAGCGGTCTCTTTCCTGAAGCGCTCAAGGTGGCTGGCGTACATCTCTTCTGGGTGCTCCTGGTTGGTGCCATAGTTCTCATGATCCTCAAGCTCCGGCCGTTCACCTTCTTTGGCTTTTTACTCACCGCCGCGTTGATCGGCGCCGGTATTTATGCTCTTGTTGTCACCAGCGCGCTCGGTTCCGCCGTCGAACGGCAGATCGCTCCCTTCGTCACCCGTACCCCCAAATCGCCCACGCAGGATTCTGGTCTCATTGTCCTCAGTACCTCCACGCGCACACCCCTTCCGCCTTCTTCGCCAACCGATACCCCCCAGCCCCTGCAGACTGCCACCAACACCCTCATGCCCTCCCCCACCGCCACCGTCACCATCACTCCCAAGCCGACTCCTGTATGGGCACAGGTGTTCACCACCATCGCCAATGGGGTTCGCGTCCGCAAGGAACCCGGCTTTAATGGCGAGATTATCGCCTATCTCTTGAATAACCAGATCGTGCAGGTGCTTGAAGATACCCGCTCGATGGACGGCAATATCTGGGCGCATGTGATCCTTGAAGACGGTCGTGAAGGCTGGATCGTCCGTAACCTGCTGATCACCGCCACACCAGTTCCCAACTGGTAATCCTCACAAAATCTACAATTACGGAGTAATTCATGACGATCCATTTTGGAACAGACGGTTGGCGCGCAGTAATCTCAGACACTTTCACATTCTCCAACCTCAGGCAGTTATCCCAGGCCATCGCTGATGCCGTTGCCTCAGACAAATGGATGAATGGAACCGTGCTCGACAACAATCCTGACCTGCGCAAGATGGTGGTCGGTTTTGATACGCGTTTCCTTTCAGACCGTTACGCCACCGAAGTTGCGCGTGTGCTCGCCGCCAACGGATACACCGTCTACCTTGCCCAGGCCGACGCCCCCACCCCCACCATATCTCACGCGGTGCGCAACCTCAACGCCATCGCCGGGGTCATGATCACCGCATCGCACAATGCCCCCCGCTACAATGGTGTCAAGCTTAAATCCGCTTACGGTGGTTCCGCCCTGCCCGAGCAATGCCGCCGGGTTGAGGTTTACCTCAACGACAACGAGGAACTGGGTCGCGGACCGAACCTCATGGATTATGAGCAGGCGCGCGAAGCCGGTAAGATCGTCCGCTTCAACCCCATTCCTGCGTATTACGAGCACCTCCGCAAGCTCATCGACTTCGATGCCATCGCCGAAAATCCGCAGCGTTTTGTCATCGATTCCATGTATGGGTCCGGTCGCGGTGTCATCCGTGGCGCTCTGCAGGGATCCGGTTGTGAAATCTACGAGATTCGCGATGAAATGAACCCTGGCTTTGGCGGCGTCCATCCCGAACCGATTGCGCGCTACCTCACCCCGCTTGCCGGTGCCATTGGCGCGGGCAAAGGTAATTTCGGCATCGCCACTGATGGTGACGCAGACCGCATTGGTGCCATGGACGAAAAAGGAAACTTCGTTGACCCCCACAAGATCATGGCGCTTGCTCTCAAGCATCTGGTGGAAAAGCGCAAGCTCACCGGTTCTGTTGTCCGCACCGTATCGACCACCCGCATGATCGACCGCCTTGCTGCCAAATATGGACTGACCCTGCATGAAACCCCGGTTGGCTTCAACCACATTTCGGACTACATGATGAAAGAGAATGTCCTCATCGGCGGTGAAGAATCCGGTGGCATCTCCTTCCAGGGGCACATCCCCGAGGGTGATGGTCCCATCATGGGCTTGCTCATCATCGAAATGGTCGCCATGGCTAAAACCTCTCTCTATGAAATGGTCGAAGAACTCCAGCGCGAGGTCGGTCCTGTCTTCTACGAACGTACTGATCTGCGCCTCAAGCATCCGGTTGCCAAAGATGCCATGGTGAAAAAGCTCGTGCACGAGCCGCCCGCTAGCATTGGTGGTGAATCCATCTCCCAGGTATCCACAATTGATGGGGTCAAGTACATCCTTGCTGATGATTCCTGGCTTCTCATTCGCCCGTCAGGCACAGAGCCGGTACTGCGTGTCTACGCGGAGGGTCGGTCAGCCGAAATGGTCAAAGCCCTCCTCCAGTACGGCGAAACAGTCGCTGCCAGCGTTTCCTAGCCTGCTGATATTAAATGCAAACTCCGGGGTCACTGTATCAGGAACCCCGGAGTTATCGTTTTCGTGAGAATTAGCGGGTAGACATGCGTAGTCTGCGGCTGAGGAGGATGACAGCCACAAGCACAACCGCCAGTCCTGCCATCATCGGCAGCCCCACCTCATCAGCAAACCCTGACGTAGGTAGCGCAGTCGCTGTAGGCGCAGGCGTTCCACCACCGCCGCCAGTCACAGCCATCTGCGTTTGCAGTGCGGCAACCGTCGCCAGTTCTTCAGGCGAAAGCCCGGCTGCTGTTGCTTCCGTGGTCGGCTGTTGGGTAACCTGTTGAACAACCACAACCGGTGTCCGGGTAGCTGCAGGGCGGGTGGCAGTCGGAGCAACCGTGGTCTTCACAACCAGCGTTGCTTGCTGAGCCTGTACCAGGGCAGTCGCTGCCATGGCAGTTGCCGTGTTCGCTGCATTGATCTGGGCAGCCTGTTCCTGTTGGGCAGCCCGCTGCCTGGCAAGCAATCCAGGTCCTAATAGCAAGAGCAGGATTAGTGCCAGGATAAAGATAACGCCGACAATGCCAATGGCAATCAGGAAATTCTTATTGGACGGTTTCTTCTCAGGTTCCAGCGGGGGAATTTCCTCTCCTCCCAGGGGCTCCTGGTCAAATTGGTCCTCATCGAAATTGGTTAGTGCCATGGTATCCTCCTTATGCGGACTTTCCGGTGTATCGGTTGTCCAGGTCGATCAATTCAAGATTATTCAGCGGAATCGCTGCGTATTCATCATTCATGAATTTCACTCTTACTGCATTTGCTTTAATCTTGTTCGGTAATGTGGTCATGCCCTCGGTAACCTTGTTCACAAAAGCCAGTTGACCTACGTAAGGAGCGGTATGCACATTAACCAGTTGGCCCGGTTTGAGTTCCACGATCTCCCGGTAGGCATCGCCCTCTTCCGGAAGAGAAATGATTAACTCAGGTCTGTCACCGGTCCATCGGTTCCATTTCACAGCTTTGACGGCTACTTCGCGGCCATTATTTGCCGTCAGCAGTTGTTTGGCATAATCATTGATGAGCGTTTTGCCATACCCTTCGATTACCAGGATTGGAAAATCCTGTTTCTCTGCTAGCTTTATGAGATCAGCATTCATTGAGCCGAGGATTAACCCGCCAACCGGCAAAGCAGCTGCGCTCTCGATCAACTTGGTGTCCGTGCAGTGTGCTGCGCAGACCACCATGCCGCGGTTCTCCAATCCAAAAGAGGAGGCTTCCAGTTCTGATACCAGTTGGTGTTCATCGACCTGCAGGGGTCCAAAACCGATCTTTCCGTTGCCCCACATACCCTGGATCAGAACGCCATTAGTTTCAATAACTGCACCGCGATCCTTGATGATCTCCACGACCGTGCCGTTGAATCCTGCGTTTACCGTGATCTTGCTCTTCTCAGTCTCAACAAGCATCTGGCCATTGCGGATGGACAATATTGTTCCCGATTTGGGGGATCTGACAATCCGGGAGAAAACACCGCCGGTTTCAGCGAGAATATCATTTTTGTCCACCTGGTCGCCGACTTTGCGGTTGATAAGTTTTTCTGCCTGAATAGGTGTGGCGAGACCGAATGAGCGCATCACGTCCACATAGTGAAATTGAGAAGGCATTTCAGCTTCGGCAACCACCTCGTTGGTGGTCACCTTCTGCCCGACCCGCACCAGCACCATTCCAGCCACCGGAAGGGTTCGGCTCCGGCGGATCTGGACTAAAGGATGGGTCTGTGCGATAGAGGCGTTCATCATTTCACCTGTGCTATAAGTTGCAATAAATATACCAATTACGCCCCTAACATGAACATCCAGCGTTTATATCGCTCTCGCCTGGCTGCCTCATCCTTTGGAAAAGTTAAAGGTCTTCCTCTGGCATCGATGACCACTCCGCACACCCCGCCGTGAACTTTAAACGGCTCATCCGGTGCGATCAGCCCCTCCACCGTCGAGCGGCGCGCCAGGTTTAGCGAAATCGTCCCGATATCCCCCGATGGCAACGGAAGTGTGGCAATCGATCCCTGTTTGACTTCCACATCCATGTAGCTGCCGGAACGGTAAGTCAATCGGGCATTTGCCACAGGAGTTCCCTCGCTGGTCTTGCTCTCTATATTAATCACTGTTGCCAGGTTGGCAAACGCGCTGGACTCCAGTACCTGTACAGGCAGTAAGGCAATGCTTTTAGCGATAGCTCCAAGAATGGGCAATAATCCATGCTTGTCTATGATCAAGGGAGCAATCCCCACAGGCTGGATCCCATCCAGCAATGTCAGTAGGATCTGTTGCGGAGTCGGCGCATGAGTGATTGTGGAACCGCTGATGAAAATTGGCTCGAATGTGTTTGCGGCCAGCAGGGATTGCTGCCTCATTTCATTCATCCCATGATCAAGGATAGCACGGGCAGCAGCCAGCTCGACCGCCAATCCCTTCTCATCCACAGGGATGCTTCCTGGTGTAAGTGTTTTCTGCCAGAGAATTTCCTTGAGCTCATCGGCAGGCACATTCTCAATCAGCCATTTGCCGACATCATCAATATTGATACGGTTAAGAACTTCCTCAAACCCATCCCCCATCCCGAAAGGAAAGATTTTTACATTACACTGATTGGCATTTGCTGATGCAAAGGAGGTATAAGCTGAGCCAAGGTCGATACCGAGAACGGATTTATTGGGATCATAGAGTTTTCCCAGAAACCGCATCATCCGCTGGTAGTTAATACTTGAAATTGAGGGGGGTTCAGCGCACAATGGAGCAATCCGGCTAATCCCATCCATCCTCTTTTTCCAGACATTTAACACCAACCTTCCATATTCTTCACTACTTTTGCCCAGGTCCTCTATTTCGAGTGTCGGTCGGATATTCGCGGTAACAGTGACCTTAGCATGTTTTTCAAGAATCTCCGACACTGTCTTCGCCACCACCCGATTCCCGCAGAACAAGATCTCCGGCCGGCTATCTTTCGGAAACGTTGATAAGGTAAGCGCGATCATCTGTGCAATCCGCACAATCGATCGGGATGCTCCCCGGTTGGTTCCCCCGCCAAAGATGATGATATCCGGACGAGCTTTTACCAGGCTCTCCATCTGGACCTGAATGGATCGCCGATCATTGATGCCAAAACTGTCTGTAATGACAGCATAAGAAGTCTCAGCCAAACGATTCGCACTTTCAAGTGAGACTTCATTGAGCAATCCGAACGTTGCAGTTTTTACTTGTGGTCCACCAGAAACAGCAAGGAAGAGTTTGTCAACGCCTTCACCATTTGACTGTGCAGGCATGATGAGATTTCCGTCCTGATCAACAAGTGTTCGACCGATCAGGAGTTGTAGCTGGGATATTGCAGCAAAAATCCCTTCGCCAATATCAAAGAAAGGAGCTTTTTGGGTGGAGGTTGCCATCCCACTTGCCAGAAAATTGTATCGTCCCTCTACAACATCAAACAGAATTGCCCTGGTATTCTGAGAGCCGATCTCTATTCCTAAAATTGAATTCGCGTCAGCTAATGCTTGAGTCATGGAGTGCTATCTACCCGTAAACATATTTATAGTTTGAACAATGAAATCTGTCCGTTCCAAAAGAGCCGTTGCCGCAGCGGTCAGAATTCCTGCGAAAACCACACCCAGCGTTATAGCAATGAAGATTTTGCCGATCCAGGCAAAGATGGCGACCAGGATTGCCCGTTTCCCGCTGGTGTATTTCCCTTTTTTGCCATTAAAGTGAAAGTAAGCCAGAGTCGCTAATGTTCCCAACAGCATGAATATGCCTTCGATGATCGTCAGAAAACGGGATTCACCTGTTACCGGTGAGAATTCAACCCAGGCTCCTTTGATTTGGCCAAAAAGTGTACCCATCACCGCTCCGCCTATCGCAATTGCAGCACCGGCTCCAACCAGGTAAGCCATGGGTATACTACCCAGGCGGGAGAATTTCGGTGAGAGTTTCAACAACATTAGACCGGATAGAACCAGCGGGACAAAAACCAGTCTATCTCCAGAAATTAATGGAACCACCAGTCGCGGCAAAATAACCTGGAAGATTAATACCACTGCCAAATAGCCCGTAGACACACCGATAAATAAGGCCATGACGAACCGGTAAGCAACATGGTTCCCAAGAAAATAACTGAAAACAAGGATTGTGAGGATACAGCTGATAATTACACCTGCAAGGTCGATACCCGATTGCATTATTTACCTTTTCCCTTGCTCATCTTCGGTTTTACAAGACTCACAAATCCACCTGCCAATATCAAACCTGCCATCAGCACAGATAATATCTGTAAAGTGGAATTGTTCCTGCTGGCTGCACCTGTCGAGCCCAGAATGCGTTCATAGATTAGACCATTTGCCAAACCGGACACCACTCCATCGACCTGTCCGCTTTCATAGTATGGGTGGATTAAGGGAGCTGCCTGGGCACTTGATATGATCAACAATGGTGTGTCTCCCAGAGAATCCGAAAGCTGTTCGACCCATATTCGGGCAGTCTCGGCTTTATCGGTGAGGACAATGATTGCGCCGAAATCTTTCATAACCGTGATACTTTTCAGCAACGCCTGGGTTGAAGTGATATCCCTGTTAGCAGTTAATGGAACAGTGCCAGAGAATGAGGTCACCAGATCTTGAACAGCCAGCGCTCCCCCGGGCAAATATCCCAGGTCAACCACTTTGGAACCTGCCTGGTAAGAGCCAACGGTAACTTGCCCAGTTGTAATCTGACCTGAGAGAATCGCAGAATCCACTGGATTGATTGATAATAATGCGATATTCATGTCTCGCCGCATGAGATGTTCAATTACTGCTTGTGAGGTTAATCGGATTTCACCGGCAAAAGCCGCCTCAAAATCTCCCGCCAAAAGTACCGTCTTTTCAGGAGCAATTGCATTTATTTTGTCAAAGGTATGCACTACCTGTTCCGGGAAAAGAACTGGCTGCAGCCCAGATTGTGCGAAATAAGTTCCACCAAGTATTGCAAATCCTATGAAAAGAATAGCAAGCAAAGTTCGCCATAGCGCGGGGCTAAACCTGCCAACAACCGCTTTATCTGTCTCTTCAATGGTCTCGGCATTTGCAGCTATGAGAGAGAGAATTGCAGCATTCGTTTTCTGCCTGCTGCTGATTTTTAAGCCTCCCGCTAGGTCAGAAGGCTTGGCTGCAATCCCAGCGGCAGCAACCTCGCCGAAATCGGTCACTACATCTCCATCTTGGTCCAAAACTTCATCAGGTTTCGTGCGGCTCTCTGGGATTTCCGCCATTCCAACAGACTCAACCGGTCTCATTGCAGCCAGCCAGGCAGGCAGATTGGCTTTTTCCGGGTTTGGACTTCCATCATCCTCGACTGGTACCTTGAGTGAGCGTTTGATGGGGGCGCTCACTTGTTCCGCGGGTTTTACATCAGTTAGCCATTCGGGAAGTTCTTCAGGAAGAAAAGGTGCAACTGAAATTTCATCAAGTTTAAAGGGATCAATCGAAACCCCAGAAGGTTGGACTCCTGTTTCACTTGATCGGTCGTCAACATTATTAGCCAGTTGCTCCAGATTACTGGCTGTTTCCGTAAGATTATCAATACCATGTGAAGGGACACTAATGGCATTATCCTCTTGAATACCAAGGGAATCAGATAAAGATGACACCATTTGATTCTCGTCAGAAATCTCCGGGTATTGAGATTCCCCAGACAACGATTGGTCTAAAAATGGAAGCGTTTTCTCCAATTCAGATAGATCAAACAGATTTTCCTCTACCGAAAAACCAATTTCAGGCTTATCCAATTCTTTCTGAGTTGACACGGTCTCATCGGATGCTAATGAGCCCAATTGGGGGGCTTGTTCCAATATTGAATTTTCCGGTTCAGGAGAATCCTTCAGTATTTCTTGCCGATCAATACGGTCCCAAGGATAAGATTCATCTGTAGCCTTTGTTTCTATCGGTTCGATCAGGTGTTTTTCAACTGGTTGAAGCCCCAGATCCTCAAAAATTTGTTTATCCAACGCATTGAGCTCAAAAGGGAGAGAAGATTCAGATTTATCGGCAGGTTTTTCTTGGTCGGATAAATCCAAACTTCCCGACTCCAACTTGTTTTCGGTTCCAAAATCACCGAGTTCGCCTTCCTGCGGGACTTGAGAGCTGAACTCTGATAACTCGTTAATCGCCTTTTCACCGTCTTGTGAGACTAGTTGTTCTTCATTAAATTTTTGTAACGGAGGATTGTCTGCCGCTGAGATGATATCAGAAAAATCCAATTCTGAGGTCACAATCTTTTTTAGCAAAATATTCATTTGAGGAATTTCTTCTGGTTTCTCCTCGAATGGAAACTTGTAATCTTCTGTGGAACTTTCGGGTGTGGCTATACCTGCTGGTTCACCTAGATCCTGCAAATCATCCTTATTAGTATTATGACCGGGCTCGATTGATTGCTCTGCTAAAAACAGGCTTGAAAAATCCAAATCGGAACTGCCAGCGCCCTGATGGATAATCTCATTTTTTTCATCGCTTGCATGTGGTAAATCTTCTTGAGAAACCTCGAAATCTTTCGCCGTTTCTATTCGGTTTACAGAATCTTTAAATTGCTCTTCTGCATCCGAATCAACCTCAAATGGGAAGGTAATGTTCTGAAGCCCATCCTCTTCTTCTACATTTTCCCCAATTTTGGATTCCGACACCGAGGACTGTTTTCCCTCTGATTCATTACTCGATAATTCAACATTATCTGGTATTACAAGTTTGAAGAAATCTTGATCCGCATTATCCGTCTTTTCCGCAACTGGACCTTCTCCTTTTAGCAGGGTATTAGGATTAAATTCCCCAAGTGGGATTTCATCCATGCCAACCTGCGGGACTTCGATCTGTTCTATTTCATCATTCCCAAGATTCAGAATCTTTTCTAAATCCAGGGGAGAATCTTCCAACGTCCCATAATCTAAAATGGAATCAAGTGACTTTTCTTCATTATGTGGGGTTACCAATTCAAATGGAGTTTCTATGGGCTTTAAATTCTCTAACCAGTCATCTTTTTTTTCTGGTTTTTCAGAAGCTATCGGTTCAACAGCGCCTTGTCTCGATCCTTCTTTTGAAGATTCAATGATTCCAGATTCAAACGGAACAGGCTCGATTATTACTGGGCTCGTGTTTTTAAAATTATCCGCGCTTTCCTCATTCGTTACGGACTGAACAGAAGCGTCTTCATTTAGTGATTGCAACCAGTCAGGAATCACACTTCTGGACTTTTTTTCCGAGAGGATCTTCTCTTCTTCCGCTTTTTTCTCTGCATGCTCGACCGCTTCTCTGGCGCGAATACGGGCTAACCAATCAGGAACAAACTCATCAGGTTCGTCTTTTTGAGGTCCCTCTAAAGGCGCGGTTTGTTTTTCTGGGGGTCTTTGAGGCACCACCCTTTGACTTGTTCCCGGTTGATCTCCGGATTCCTGTAACGACTTCTTATCAAATTGGGTTAAATCAGCGTTGCAGTACTGGCACCGTGTTGTCCCCAACTCAATTACACTTTTACAAACAGGGCAAATGCGCTCGTCCATATTTAACCGTTATAAGGTCGGTCAGACCCGATGAGTATACGGATTCCGGTAGCCAGACTACCCAATGCAACACCTAGCACAATACCCCTTGCTCCAGCCCCGGGTATCATCTGCAAACCAGATAAAAGATTTCTTAAAACCGGTATCTGGTCAGTGAACGATAACAACCCGCTGTTTAAGATTAGGAAAACAATAACAGTAACAAAAAATGTTATCCCCATCCAGTTCCGTTGATTTTGTAGTAATATCAAACTTGAAAATGAAAGGGTTATGGCTAAGATAGCCAATAATGTGCTTTCAATAGGCACTTGAACATAGGTCACAATCTTTTGAAATACCGGGTTTGTGGGTTCCAAAAACAGACCTGCACCTAACGTAATCAAGAATATCACGACCACAACCAGACTGAACCATTGCTTTGATCCCTCCTTCTTGAGCTTACCCCAGTGAACCCTGAATATTAAGTGAATAATTGCAACAAGCCCTGCCACACCTGATAAGGTCACTGCCCAACTTAACATTGGAGAACGTATTTCTGCCAGAGCAGAGCTAGGAACAAAATACCCCAGCAGAATGATAACTCCGGTGGTGATCACTATGATCAGGCTCAGGGGAGATTTCATAGAACTCCAACCGCAGTAAGAATTGCGCCTAGAATGATTGCTCCTGCAACGATCATCCTAAAAACATCCTCAACACGCAGGCTAGCCTGATGTTTTGGGCTAACTGCCAGGTATGCAGGTAAGGCAAACACTTCCTCTCCAATTAAGGTATCCGGAGTTGTGGCATAGAATATTGACTGGGCAGTTATGGAATCGCTTCCTGCAATCGATATTCCAGATTTGCCGATACTATCACTTAACAACCCGGCTTCCGTGCCAAAATTGCCAAGTAGAATATTTCCACTAACTTCGCAATTCTGAATTGCTTCAGTGGTACCAATGGCATAAGAAAATGGAGTGGCTCCCGCCATAGTGGCGTGGTTAGGATCATAGAAAGCCTGCGTATTCGTTTCTTTTGAAATCCTTTTTAGCGTATCCTGGCTCAACAGAAGTAGACTACCGGATCCAGTCGTGCATATGGGTGGCAGGTCACTCGTGCTAGTTAACTGTCCCACCCGTTGAAGAGTGTTTAATCCGATCAAAGCTGAGGTATTAGAGGGATCTACCAGTTGAGCACTTCCAAGTGAAACATGCAAACGCGACCCATCTTCGACAGCCACCCCAATTGCCTTTTTTAACCGATTAATAGGTTCAATTTTGCGAAAAGTTACGGGAAACCTAGTTCGGATACTTTTTGAGGAAAAAACAAAAACTAGAACCACAAAGAAAACAACGATACTAAATCCGATAACCTGATCAACGCTGCTCATGTTGAATCTCCGTTTCCAAAAAAGAAGCAAAATCCCGGCATTCCTTTTCGTTATCAAGTGTTTCTGCAAAAGCACTCAACGAACGGGTAACGGAGTTGGTAAAAAAAGGGCTTATACCCAGTAAGGTTTGCGAAATGATCGTTCGCACAGGAGCTGCTCCTTCAAGAAGGGTGATGACAAAACCCATTAAGTGATTTCGTTGCAAGGTTCGCGCCCAAATTTGCCATACTTCTGGAGAGTCCATATTCAGAGTATAGCATAATCAATTAAGCGGTCTCAGGTAATGTCCAAAGAGCACAACCTATTCGAGATGATGCATACTTATCTATCGCTTTGTATAGGACTTCGGGAGATTTCCAGAATGAGCTTATTTGTGAATGGTATGAACCTGCTGCCTTTTTCCAAAGTTCAATTTCCTGACTTTCCAAAACAAAACGGGTTTCATAAGCATCCATTGGCAGCTGTAAATCTTCTATCGAGTCCAGCTTCCCGGAATACGGAAAATCAGGATAAAAAAGTTTTACATTTTTTAAAGTTTTTCCTAAATGCCTAATTAAAATATGGTCTATATGCCCGCCAACTCCGAGTGGGAGAACAATCAAATCGTCGGACAATAATTCCAAAAAAACACGAGAAAGGACACTAACTTCCAAACCATCTTCGGGTTCTCGGACTGGCTTGAATAGATCTGAAGTCTTTTTCACAAGTGGAGATTCATCCGAGTCATAATAGCGGTAAATACAGTCAGGGAAGTTGAAGTGCCGGCTTTTCACTCCAAGAATTCTGCATGCTTCCTCATCCTCAAGTCGCCGTAGTTCATACGGAGACCCCTGCTGTCTCCAGCGCTTGTGAAGTATTTTTGCAAAGGCAGTTAGTTTTTCAGAGGGTGGATCTGCGGTAAAAAATGACCAGATTTCAACATTTTCCCCCATTTGAGCTTGGTGAGCGATAATCCCCCCGCATGAGAATATTGCGTCATCCAAATGGGGTGAAAAATAGACGACTCTCATAGTAAATTGCCACCTCAGAGAGATTCATTTTTGTTGCTCTTGCGATCTACTACTATCCCAACCACAATTACACCTATTGTGAATAGTACAAACGAAATTAACAGGTATTGAATTGGGATGTGAACACCTGCTCCAATTTTCCGGGTTATGTACCAGTTCGTAAAGAGAATCACGAAGACGCCTTCAATAATTACTATTCTCCAAAACCAGGGAGCTTTTGCCCGGGTAATTTGATCCCAAACCCATCCAATAATTAAAGCAAGCCAAGGTAAAAAAATTGCCCTGTACCTAGGATTGTCCCACAAATCTCCTCCGGCTCGAGCCGACGAAACAAAAATCCATACTACAAGTATGGCAACCAACCAGAATAATCCCCACGATCTTTCTCTCTTTGAAAACCTGTAAACTGCGAAGATACTATAAATCACAAAAGGAATTGCCACATACCAACCCACCGCCCGGAATATCGCAATCACTTTCCAGATAGGGAGTGTTGGATAAACTAGGGCTGCTGGCAATACCGGTTGGATAAGCCCGTAAAGCAACACAAAGGGGAATCGCAATCCCTCCCCTACGATTTCCAGAATATATGCGATCAAACCGGATTCAGATTCTGTAACATAAGAATCATAATAGAGCGTATCCTTCAACCATATCCAGCCGGCAATTACAGAAACAAGCAAGAACCCGGCGAAGGCAAAAAAAAGGGTCCACTTTTGTCTGGACAAGGGCTCATCATTTATCGCTTTGATAAAAAGGTAGCCAACTTCTACCATGAGGATCACCAGACCGCCAGGTAAAGATATCCAGCAAGTTAATATGCTAAGAAACAGAAATAAAATTAAAAGGAGCAAACGCCTGGAACCCATTGAAAAGACAATTGTCATCCAGAATGTGATCGCGGCAAGTCCAACCAATAATGGTTCGCGCATCTGTGAACTACCGAGAATTATCCCTTCAGGATAAACAGCCATGACGATACATGCAAAAAAGGCAATTCTTTCTGTCCCGCAGGCATCGATTGCTCTCCAAAGAAACAGAATTCCAAGACTCATAAAAAATGCTGACAAAAAGACAATTAATAGGGGGCGTTGGATATCAGATGAAAAAACCCGATAGATGCCCGCACTGATAGCTGTCAATCCTCCGTATTGGTCCATTCCCTGATATTTTGCAGGATCAAAATTGTCCCATCGATCTGGAAAAGCCACCATATAGGAAACACGATCCCGCTCATAGGCATCTGAATAGATATACCCGGCATTCTGCACATCAGTATCGAATCCATTCACCGGTATACTGATAGTTAACCAAATTCCAATCCCAATCCGTATCAGAAAGGCAATGAGTGCAGTGAGCAGGATCTTTTTGGGAATTTTTAGGTAGCGGTATGCGGCATAGAAAAGTATTGCTAAAACCAAAATATATAAAGTAGAGCGCATTGCACCTGCAAGAAATTCACCCGGGCTGACAAGAGATAGCAACACACCTAAGAGAACACTAGAACCAATAACAATCAAGAGATCGATAAATTTTTTACTGACCATTTTCATTAGTTATTTTCCAAATGTAAAATGATTCTACGCATACGCGTGCCCCAAGAATATTGCTGAACATCTTTCATTGATTGTACGGACAATTTCCTTCTGAGCGTATCATTCTCCAGAAGATCAGAAAATTTTTTCTTCAAATCATCAATATTTTCAGGTTCATAAAACAATGCGTTTTGGTCTGTCAACACTTCCCGCAGAACTGGTATGTCACTGGAAAGAATTGCCCGCCCTGCAGCCATATACTCGAACATTTTCATGGGGCTTGACACATCAGCGATATTTCCTCCACTGCTTCCCGAAATGGCCTTGCCGTAGGGCATCAATAATACCTCGGCAGCATACTGGTAGAGTGGAATATCCTTATTATTCACAAAGCCTGTAAGCAGGATATTCTCAATGCCATTATTGGCTATTTTTTTTTGCCACATGCGCACGATATCCTCTTTACCGCCCACCCAAACAAACTGAATATGCGGAAATTTCTGAGCAAGTATTATGAGAGTATCTAATCCTCTTCCCTCATAAAAACCACCTGAATACACAGCCGTGAATCGGTCTTCAAGCCCCAATTTCATCCTTGCTTGAGAGGGAGTAAATTTATCTTTATATCGTTCAAGGTCTACCCCATCCGGAGCTATAATCACTTCACCCGGATCAAATGCCAACAAGTTCTCATTTTCGAGGATTCTCTTAAGCGCATGAGTGATCAAAACAATCCTTTTTTGGCATTTCGATCTGGTAAACCATTTTAACAATCGGGAACCCATATGCCCCACAGGTCTGTCATGAAGTTCAAGAATTACAGGCATTTTAAATAAAGAGCCAAGAACTGCTGCCCAAGGCAACCGGGTATACACCAGGTCAATTTTAAGTTCTTTGGCGATTAGCAATGACTTCAAGACAAAATCCAGTTTTTTGAGTGCGGGAGAGTAGTTTATCCATTTGATCGGGAATTCTGTCGTGATTCCGTAATGCCGGGATAATTCTTCCCAGGTAGACGTTGAATTACCCGGTACATAAAGCGTGACGGACTCTCCATTCTGGGTTAATGCCTGACAGACTTTCATCACCTGCACACTATTGGCGGTCCATGAAGGAATTACTGATGCAGCAACACAAGCAATTTTCATGACTTCCCATTTTCTGATTGCATCATCCCATTCGTAACCATTCTTAGGCCAATGAACACCATCACCCCTACCGAGAGAATAAAATTTCCTGACAACAACCATGCTTCTGCATTAATCCCATATGCAGGAACGAGCCAAAAAGAAAAACCGATTTTAAGGACAGCCGCAATTGCCAGAATATATAAAGGAATATTCGCTTTCCCAAAAGCCAGTAATAATTTGCGATTCCAGAAAAAAATATTAGCGAATCCAAAACCTATCAATAGAATCATCAATGGCCCATAAGCCGGGACAAATTGGTCCGTATATGCGATGCGGATAATCCATTTCCCGAAGAGTATCATCAAGAGCGCTACTAGTCCCGTCCAGATTGCAGAAATGACCGTTATCCGTTTGAGAAGCCGGGTTAATTGTTGCCGTTTTTGCTGCAACACACTTCTCGCGATTTCCGGGAATGTTGTGTCAATCATCGGTGTGATTGGCATCATTAACGGATTAACAATACTAAGCGCAATCTTGTACAAACCGACTGCCTGTTTATCAAGGAATAAACCAAGCCAAAGGGGCTCGCTTTCGCTAACCAGTAATTTGATCGTACCACTCAGGTTGGTGCTGAATGCAAACTTCAACATCTCGCTGAACGTCTCGGACTTTGAATACTTCTTTCTCCACCACCTACGGCCCAGCACCTGTTTTAATCCACTCCAAGCCATTAGGATTGGTCCCAGTCCTAAAACAGCTTTTCCAGCGATATAAGCCCATAAAACGAAGCGTACAGACCCATGCAAAATATAAGCGACGACTATGATGGCAAGGGTAATTATTGAGTTCATCAGTGTGAGCACTGCTTGTTTTCTAAACTGATTCGTTGACTGCAATACTCCTGTAGCTGTCTCGGTCACAAAATTTAACAATATTGCAATTCCAAATAAACGGATAAAAGGTACCGAGTTGGGGTCTTTTGCAATGTAAAAGGCTCCCAGTGGAGCGATGATCCATAAGCAAATGAATGCGACAAGAGAAGTTGCACCTTCCATCAAGGCGGCTGTTTTAATAACTTCACCTGCATTTTCCAGGTTACCGTCATGAATTTCCTTGCCAAAAAATCGGATGACATACTCGCCCATGCGAAATGAAAAGAGACGATTTACTGTGGTTACCACAGACATCACAATCGTGATCAGGCCAAAATTGGTTACACCCAAAAGCCTTGCCGCCAGGATGCTTTGGACAAATACCAGAACTAGGCTAATTGTTGTAGAACTAAAAAGATACCCCGAATTTTTGAGGACGCGTGAAAGAACTGGGTCTTGTTGTAGAGTTAGCTGAATTTTTGAGATCAACCGGCTCATGGGGTCAAAACCTGGCTTGCCCAGGAACGCTGCTCCATATACCAATTTACAAGTTGAGATATCCCTTTGTCCAATGAGACTTTGGGTTCCCAATTCAACAAGGTTTTTGCTTTTGTCACATCCGCCCAATTTGCATCAGCGTCTGCGGGATGCTTGGGAATGAATTGAATATCTGCTTTTCGACCAACAAGATTTTCGATTTTTTGAAGCAACTCATTGATTGTTATGGTTTCATGTCCACCTAGGTTGATGATCTCATATCCAACAGGTTTGAGACCAGCAATCAACCCATCGGCAATATCGTCCATATAGGTAAAACCCCTCATTTGATTACCATCGCCTGTTACTTCTACGATTTTTCCTTCTGCTACCCACTGACAAAACCGGAACATCACCATGTCAGGTCTTCCAGCAGGTCCATATACAGTAAAAAAGCGAAAGATCGTGGCGTCCAGATCAAAAAGATGATGATAGACATGGACCATAGCTTCAGCACCTTTTTTGCTGGCTGCATAGATCTGCAACGGATGACTTGAGTCAGCTGTTTCTGGAGTCGGAAGCGGCGGATTTGCCCCGTAAATTGACGAGGTCGAGGCAAGGATCATCTTCTTAATCCCAGTTTTGCGGCACCATTCAAGCACATTTAATGTGCCATTCGAATTTGTTTCAAGATAAACCGACGGAATTTCCACCGCCTGGCGGACTCCCGCTCTGGCAGCCAGGTGAATTACTGCGTCGAAATTCTTATGCTGTAATGCAAATTCCTCAAACATACCCGGCCGGCAAAGATCTTCCTTTATGAAGGTAAAATTCCTGCATTTCTTTAGGTAATCCAGTCGCCAGTTTTTAAGTCGAACATCATACGCATCGTTGAGGTTATCGATGCCAACCACCTGATCACCCCGGTCAGTCAATTTTTCGATCAACCGCCGGGCTATGAAACCTGCAGCGCCGGTAACAAGAATTTTTGCCATTTATAACCTGATCACCTTTGGATTTTTTCTACCAGCTGCTCCAAGCGCATTGCGTGTGTCCACGATCAATTTTGCATCCGTGAGCAAAACTGCATAGTCATAACATTTGTGGTTGGTCACAATCACAACGCAATCAGCGTCTTTTACTCCCCTATCAAGGTTTTTAATGGAGTCGATTGTCCAACCATCATGCTTGATCCGCGGAATATAAGGGTCGTGATAGCTAACCTGGGCACCTTTTTGCTGCAATAGCCGGATAACATCAATTGCAGGGGATTCTCGAAGGTCGTCAATGTCAGGTTTATAGGCTGCGCCAAGAACCAGTACCTTACTCCCCTTGAGAGGTTTTTGATGGTCGTTTAAGGCATCCTGAACTTTACTAATAACAAAACGGGGCATACCCGTATTGATCTCTGAAGCCAGTTCAATGAACCTGGCTGTGTAATTTAAAGAACGCAGTTTCCATGATAGATATAACGGATCAATGGGAATACAGTGCCCGCCTAATCCGGGACCTGGAGAAAATTTCATAAACCCAAATGGTTTCGTTGCCGCAGCATCGATTACCTCCCACACATCAACCCCCAGGCGATCGCACATTAATGCCAATTCATTAACGAATCCAATGTTGATCATCCGGAATGTATTTTCAAGCAATTTCGCCATTTCTGCAACTTCAGTGGAAGATACGGGAACAACTTTCTCCAGCGCCTGGCTATACCAGGTGGCTGAAACCTCGGTGCATTTCTCTGTCATTCCCCCGATTACCTTTGGTGTGTTTTTGGTTGTCCAATCCTCACGACCGGGATCCACTCTTTCAGGGGAAAATGCTACGAAAATATCTTCTCCCACCCTCAAACCACTTTTCTCAGTTAGCGTGGGGAGAACTAACTCGCGGGTCGTGCCTGGGTAAGTGCTGGATTCAAGAACAACTACCATGCCATTATGGACATAAGGAGCAATCCCTTCCGCAGCGCTGACAATAAATGACAGGTCCGGATCTCCTGTTTGCCGCAATGGTGTAGGAACGCATATCGCGACCGCATCAATTTGACTCAAAACTGAATAATCGGTGGTTCCTTTAAGTTTTCCTGCATCGACCAGTTTTTTTACCAATTCCGTTGGAACATCCATGATGTAGGATTTTCCTGCATTTAGAGCTTCCATTTTTTCAGCAATCGGATCGATGCCCGTCACCTCAAATCCGGCATCCGCAAAAACTGTAGCAAACGGTAATCCAACATATCCCATCCCCAAGACTGCAATCCTGGCAGTTTTGTCTTTCAATTTCCTCAGTAAATTGGTCGCGGTTGTCATTTTTCCACCTTGATTTCTTAGAATAGACTCAATTGTTCTGCAGCGGGATCTACTGGCGTCGAAGTCTGATCTTCATTATGCAGGACGTCAACCTTTTTTGCTTTTTCTTGTTTGATTTCTTCGATTACTCTCGGTAAAGCAGCAAAATCGCTGATGACTGTGGATTTTAATGACGGTTGATGCAAAGCAGCAGCTGGATGGAACATAGGAACGATCAAACAATCATGAACCTTAAAAGGTTGCCCATGTACAGAGCTGATTCGCGCAGTTGGCAGGAATTTTCCCATCGAAATACGTCCCAGGGTCACGATTACACGTGGGTTGATGGTTTCAATTTGCTTATCAAGATAGACACCGCATGCTGTCAGCTCATCAAGTTCAGGATCCCGATTTTCAGGAGGGCGGCATTTGACAACATTCGTAATAAAAACCTGGCTGCGGTTGTAGCCTGCGGTGGCAAGTAGTTCATCGAGAAATTTACCAGCCTGTCCCACGAACGGTCGGCCTTGTTCGTTTTCGTAGAACCCCGGGCCTTCACCAATGAACAAGATTTCTGCATCAGCAGGACCTTCACCGGGGACAGAGCGTTTCCGCGAGTAATGAAGTTTACAATTTTCGCAAACGGCGACCAGTTTGGAGATTTCTGCAAGTATTTCAGACCGCTCAATCATCATTAGTTGAATACTCCGATGGAATAATGCCTCTATTTTACCTTAGAGAAATGATTTCACCAGTTCAATATCAATCGGATCAAGATTCATCATAATTGCATCTTCACCATTATCACTGTAATATTTCTGGCGGATACCTATTTCCGCAAATCCGAATTTTCGATACAACTCTCTGGCAGCTAGATTACCACGTCTGACCTCAAGAAAAGACTTTTCGCCACCTTTTTCATAACCATTCACAAGGGTATGAGCAAGTAATCTTTGTCCGATATGTTGATTTCTATACTCTTCGTTAACGGCAAAAGTGGCAATATGGATCTCATCGACAATCACCCAGACAATGATCATACCAACGATCAACGGGTATTCTCCGTTCACTTCTGCAACCCAACAACGTGAAGCCGGATTCTTTTCAAGTTCAAAATGAAATGAACTTTCCGGCCAAGGCAAGGTAAATGCCTGCTGATCCAGCGCAATAACCTGCGCCAAGTCATTTACCCCCATTTTTCGGAATATCACATTTGATTGCTGATTATTCGTAATCACTCCGGGATTGGATCTGCAACATGAAGATAAATCGGCGCAAGGGAAATCGGATCATTTCGTTGACCCTCCTGCCAGCGTTGCCAGCCCAGTTCTGCCAGTAAAGCCGGCCTCCTTGTCGAATCTGCCGGGCTGGTGATCATAGCGTTTTTCCATTTTCTTCCTATTATCTGCCGCTCGGCTGGTGTCATTTCACCAGTAATCAGTGTAGGACCAGAAATCTCGTCTGATAGTTCTTCCGGTGTTTTAACAAATGGACCCCGGTCTTGTTGCCATACCTTCTCATTGCATTTGTACCAGCTGACCGCTAACCTAGATCGCCCGGCTGGTAGAACGCAAAGTAAAGGAAACTCAGAGGGTTCCATGGCAGCAGCAAGTATGTCAAATGTAGGAATACCGATAACGGGTATATGGAGTGACAAGGCTAATCCTTTGATAAACGCCAATCCTATCCGCAGCCCGGTAAACGTCCCGGGTCCAAGCGCACAAATAAGTAAAGAAAGAGCATCCGGTTCGACACCACATCTGTTCATCAATTCTTTGACCGTTGAGGTTAATTCCACCGTATGGTGGTTTTTACTTTGCCACAGCAACTCTCCGATAACGCATGGATTTTCATATAAGGCTATGCCGATCGTCTGGGTTGATGTATCCACTGCCAATAGCATGCTACCCTCCAAAGGCTTGCCGTTTAAATCCGGAAAGCAAATCTTCATATCGTCTTCCAGTGGGGGAAAATACGAGGTTGCGTTGCTCTTCAGCGGTCCATGTCATCTCTATTTGCAAACGATTGTCTGGAAGGGCAGTAGTGATACGTTCTGCCCATTCAATCAGAAGGGGACCAGTGGAGAGTAAGGCATCTAAGTCTAAATCTTCAGCTTCGAGAGCAGATTCAATCCGGTAAGCATCCATGTGATGCAGTAACCAGCCATCCGGACGCCGGTAACTATTAATGAGTACGAAAGTCGGGCTTGATACAGAATCCATTGTCCCCCACCCCTGTGCTATCCCCTGAACGAGAGTTGTTTTCCCAGAACCCAGGTCACCTGTCAGAGCTATGATATCTCCCGTTTGAAGCAGACTCCCCAGACGTGTTCCGAGGCGTTGTGTTTGTTGCGGACTCCGGCTTATGAAATCCAGGCTATTGGCAGAAATGATGGGCATAAGAGTATTATAAAAGAATGTGTGGGGATTACTAATCGGATAACTGAGAAAAGACTGACTACCTTAGTAACTTATCAACAACCGGGACGAGTTTCTTCATTTTACGTGCAAGTTCTCTTCGAGAGAGAAAAACCCTGTGCTGGCAGGTCAGGCACTCCAACCCGATATCTGCACCCAGCCGGTATATTTTCCATTCATAACCACCGCATGGATGCACTTTACGCATTTTTACTACGCCCCCAACCTGGAAGTCTGGAAACATGAACGCATTATAACCGATGATATAATTCCGAAATAGTCGTTGAACTAGAAGGTTGCATGCTAAATCTATCCCCATCCGTTCTAATATCCAGAATAGTAACACTCCTGATTGCACTTACTTTACATGATTTTTCGCATGCTTTCGTGGCGGATCGGTTTGGTGACGATACTCCCAGAAATGCTGGAAGATTGACTTTGAATCCACTCAAACACCTGGATCTGATCGGTAGTTTGATGTTGATCCTCATTGGATTTGGTTGGGCAAAACCGGTACCGGTGAATCCGTGGAAACTTCGATCGCATTCCCGTTCGGCATTAATGTGGGTTTCTCTTGCCGGACCCGGAAGTAATTTCCTGATGGCAGTGTTAGCCGCTATTCTCCTTAGAACAGGGTTTATACCCCATACAACGACCGCTTCCTTTTTGCCAACTCCCAGTACATTTCTCCTTACTTTTATCGTGATCAACCTGATACTCATGCTATTCAACCTTATCCCGGTTGCTCCCTTGGATGGTGAGAAAATCCTCGAATATTTACTACCAGAACCCTTGAGGAGTGGATTCATGAAGATCCAACCGTATGGACCTATCATCTTACTGGTTTTAATGTTCGTCTTACCCCGTTTTGGTATAGATATTATCAGTTGGGTGATGAATCCTGCACTCAGCGGATTATCCAGGTTATTGATTGGAGGGTAAAGATGTCAATCAACATTACGATCATCGGTTTAGGACAAATTGGTGCATCCATCGGTTTAGGTCTTCAGGAGCATAAGGAGAAAATCCTCCGTAGCGGACACGATCCAGAACCAACCCGGGCCAAAAAAATGGAAAAAGAAGGTGCAATAGATCGTGTATTCTTTAACCTCCCCGAATCAGTACGGGATGCGGATCTGGTTATTCTAGCGCTCCCTGTTGGAGAGGTTGAAGACACACTCAAATATATTGCAGAGGATCTTCGCCGGGGAGTAGTCATAATCGATACCTCTCCGGTTCATGCTGGCGTAATCGAATGGGCAAAAAAATACCTGCCTGCGGAGCGCCACTTCATTTCCATATATCCGGTAGTCAATCCGCTTTTCCTGGAAGAATACTCAACGGAAGCTGATAAGCCTCATGCAGACCTGTTTGAAAAATCCGAGTTCCTGGTAGCCGCAGAAACCAACACTCACCCTGACGCTCTCAAGTTGGTTGAAGATTTGGCGTCGCTTTTAAAAGCAAATATATACATCTCCGATCCAAAAGAAGCAGATGGTATAAGCGCACGGGTGGAATTACTTCCCCGTCTTCTTGCGGCTGGTTTGATCAACACTACAATCGAAAAAGCAGGGTGGCAGGATATCCGACGCAGCACCGGAAAATCATTTGCCAATATTTCAGGGGTAATTGAGCAGCTCAAAGACGATGAACGTCCTGGCGTGGCATTCATATTGAATAAACAAAATGCCTTGGATGGGATTGACCAGATCGTGGAGAGCCTGCAGGAACTTCGAACACTTATCTATGATTCAGATGAGAGTACCCTGAACAGACTTCTGAAAGATGCCAAAAAAGGTCATCACAAATGGCTGGAGCAGCGTACCACAGGAGACTGGGAAAAGTATATCGGGGAAAAACCTCCCTCAACCAAAGAAAGGTTGGGTGGACTGTTTGGTATCCGTGATCGGAAAAAGAAAACGCAATAATGCCGTTCTTTTGTTATATTCTTGAATGCGCCGACGGATCTTATTACACTGGTTGGACCACAGATCCACATCGGCGTGAAAATCAGCATAATAAGGGCACCGGGTCAAAATACACCCGGATGCACCGTCCAGTGAAGTTGGTATATGTAGAAGAAGCCAGTGATCGATCGACTGCAATGAAACGGGAACATAAAATCAAGACGTATTCTCACCTTCGAAAACAGAAAATGATTCTAGATCAAGAGTAGGGGAAAAATGAATGCGATTGAAGCCACGACTCTGAAAAAAGTTTTTGTTAACCGACGCGGATTCTGGCAACAAAAGCGCAAGAGCACGGTTGCAGTCGAGAATGTGTCCTTCCAGGTGGATCAAGGAGAGCTTTTTGGTGTACTTGGACCAAATGGGGCTGGAAAAACCACCACTGTAAAGATGCTGACGACAATACTCCTTCCCACCTGCGGAAGTGGTTCCATATTAGGCTTTGACCTCGCAAAACAAACCGTGGAAATACGCAAACGGATTGGCTTTACATTTGGCGGTTCCCGGGGGCTTTACAGCCGACTGACTGCTAAAGAAAACCTGCAATATTTTGCTGAACTGTACGCTCTCAAACCGGATTATTCGAGAAAACGCATCCCTGAAATGCTGGAAATGGTTGGGTTACTCTCCCGGGCTGATGATCGGGTTGAAACCTTTTCTTCGGGCATGCAGCAAAGACTACACCTTGCCCGAGCATTGCTGCATGATCCTGAAGTGCTTTTTCTTGACGAGCCTACGGTTGGGATAGATCCCGTTGGGGCGCGTGAATTACGGCAAACGATAAGAGCACTCAAGCAATCTGGCAAGACAGTTCTGTTGACTACTCATTACATGGCTGAAGCAGAGGATTTGTGCGACCGCATAGCTATTGTGAATCACGGAAAGGTCATTGCACTGGATACACCTACTGCACTCCGAAAAAGAATCCGTCCTGAAAGCGTCATCGAAATCACAGTCAGCCTGGATAAGGCTTCAACGATTGAACAACTGATCAAACCGTTGGATGGTAAATTGCGTGTTGAATCCAGAGTGACTGAAAATGAGCATCATTACAGTCTATACACACCAGCCCCAGAGTCCATCCTGGAGGCACTTGCTCCTTCATTGCAAGCCAAAGTTATCCAGGGATTACAGGTGCGGAATCAAACCATGGAAGATGTATACATTGCACTCATCGGAGAATCCGAACGAGATGCGTGATACCTTAAGATTCGCCCTGCGTCAAATAAGTGTGCAGCTTCAGATCCGTACATTCAATTTGTATAGTTTGCTGCTTTTTTTTATCCAGCCAGCGATTTTCAGCGCAGTGGGAATGATCCTTTCACGGGCTGCAGGAAACGCAAAGCCCGATCTTATCTACACTGTGATCGGAGGTGGTATTCTGGGGATGTGGAGCGGTATGCTCTTTACATCCACGTATGACATTCGCAGTGACAGAAGAGATGGGATTTTGGAGCTGCTGGTAGCCAGCCCAACTCCACTACGGCGAATAGAGTATGTTAGAACATTTACCAATATCGCCGCCAGTCTTGTGAGTTTACTCATGGCAATTGGAGCAGCAATAGCGATATTTGGATTCACCTTTGCAGGGATGAACATACTCCTCCTTCTACTTGCAGTTGGATTGTTACTTTACAGCCTCTGGTGCCTGGGGGTTTTCCTAGCCAATTTCCTCGCATGGTCCAGACTATCGGGTTCGCTTGTAGACTTTTTGGAATTACCTATCGCATTCCTATGCGGGTTCATGTATCCGATCCGTGTATTACCCGAATGGTTGCAGTGGATCTCGGTTGTTGTTCCAGTTCGATGGGCACTCCAGGCATTGGACTCGATCTTACTGAAAACCACAAAACTTGACAATTACTGGTTTTTCATCAGTATGAGCTTCATAACAGCCACCCTCTTCTGGTTACTCTCTGTCTGGTTTAACCGTAAAGTCGATGACCATATCCGCATTACCGGGGAGTTAAGCTCGATATGAACCCGGTCAAACGCTGGATACGCTTGTACTTCATACAAGCTTGGTTCTCTTACCGGGCGCTTTTTGCCTGGAGTACACCCTTTAACTACATCGCCAGCAAACTCGGCTTTCCGTTCTTCTCCATGCTTTTGTTCATTTTTCTAGGACAGTCCGTTGGGCTCAACGACCCGGTGTACATCGTAATCGGCAATATTCTGCTGCTCCCCTCTTTGAATGGAGTTATGGGTATTTCCATGACCATTGGGGGTGAAAAACAATTTGGAGCTCTATCCTATTTGCTCGGAAGTCCTGCACCACGCAGCGCAGTTTTCATCGGAAGGGCATTCTTTCATATAATTGATGGGTTTATTGCGGTTCTCGTAGCTTTACCAATCGCCATCCTAGTGTTTCATCTGGACCTCTCCCAAACCAATTTCCTGTTGTTAGCTCTCTGCGTCTTGTTAGTTTGCATTACCTCTACAGGATTGGGATTCATAATGGGCGTCGTAACTCTTCTAAGCCGGGATGGTTGGATGATCACGTCCACGCTGGCACTGGCTTTTTATGTCCTCATCGGAGTAAACTTCCCCATCGAGGCATTACCCGGTTGGCTCAGGGGAATTTCATTATCACTGCCCATGACCCGTGGCATCCAGGCTGCCCGAATGGCTCTGGCAGGTGCTGATTTCGCCACATTGGCACCACTCATCGCAGGGGAGATAATTATCGGTGCAGCCTATATCCTTTTCGGGTTTGCACTTTTTCGAGGGGTTGAACAGATCAGCTTCAGGAATGGCGCTTTAGATAATTTATGAAACTAGAAAACTCCCGGGTTATCTACCCGGGAGTTTTTTTTAGTCAGAGAAGACCGGCAAGTGCCCCAGCGAGATGATATCTGCCCATTTTGCGCGTTCACCTTCGGTGAAAATCGCCGCCTCAGCTGCAACACTGGCATTTGCTTTTTGCACGAGCATACGCATGGCTTGCAAAGTTGACCCCGTGCTGATCACATCATCGATGATCGCAACACGTTTTCCACG
>ERZ1649853.175-NODE-175-length-27695-cov-7.542185_pt1 | contig 27695 bp, 23 predicted proteins | sample MGYA00575353_ERZ1649853 | MGnify/ENA primary metagenome ERZ1649853 (study PRJEB40853, sample SAMN11349654) | freshwater sediment metagenome | isolation source: river sediment | host: Sediment | place: India: Okhla Barrage, New Delhi | collected 2017-02-21 ...
CACGTCCACGGCCAGCGTGGTCTTCCCGATCGAGCGGTCGCCCAGGAACGAGGCACGCCCGCGGATGGCCTTCATCGGCACCGTTGCCTCGGCACCTGCCCTGGCGCGGGCGCGAATCTGAGCGGCCGAGGCCTCGCCATTGCCGAGGAGGTCGGCAAACGGGATGCAGACCCCGGAAGCCGGGCTTGGCGCCGCCAGCGACGTCGGCTGGGGCTGGCCCATGCTGGCCCTCCTGTTCGGCACGCACATTTTTCTGACCTTCCGGTTGCGCTTCATCCAGGGCTACGTGGGCAAGGCCATCCGGCTGTCCCTGAAGCGGAGTCGCGAGGGCTCCGGCGACATCAGCCAGTTCGGCGCCCTGACCACGGCGCTGGCCGCCACCATCGGCACGGGGAACATCGTGGGCGTGGCCACCGCCGTGGCCGCCGGCGGTCCCGGCGCCGTGCTCTGGATGTGGCTCACCGGCGTGTTCGGCGTGGCCACCAAGTACGCCGAGGCGCTGCTCGCCGTGAAGTACCGCGTCGTCAATCGCGACGGGATGATGGCCGGCGGACCCATGTACGTGCTGGAACGCGGTCTCGGGCAGCGCTGGCTCGGCATGGTGTTCGCCCTGCTGACCGCAGTCACCGCCTTCGGCATCGGCAACATGGTCCAGGCCAACTCCATTTCCCAGATGGTCGCCGCCACCTTCGGGATCTCCCCCTGGTGGACCGGCGGCGTGATGACCGTCCTGACCGCGGTGGTGATCCTGGGCGGGATCAAGTCCATCGCCCGGATCTGCGAGGCGCTGGTTCCGTTCATGGCCATCTTCTATGTCATCGGCTGCCTGATCCTGCTGGCGATGGAATGGCACCGGCTCCCCCACACCCTGGGCCTGATCGTCCAGAGCGCGTTCACCGGGCACGCGGCCGTGGGCGGCTTCCTGGGCGCCGGGATGCGCGAGGCCGTACGCTTCGGCATCGCCCGGGGCCTGTTCTCCAATGAATCGGGCCTGGGGAGCGCGCCCATCGTCGCCGCCGCGGCCCAGACGAAAAATCCGGTGCGGCAGGCGCTGGTCTCCTCCACCGGCACGTTCTGGGACACGGTGGTGGTGTGCGCCATCACCGGTCTTGTGCTGGTCAACTCCATGGAGTGGACGAAAGGGCTGGTGGGAGCCGAACTGACCCATGCCGCGTTCGCCGACCTGCCCGTGGTGGGGCCGGTGGTACTCACCATCGGACTGCTGACCTTCGTCTTCTCCACCATCCTGGGCTGGTCGTACTACGGCGAGAAGGCGGTGGAGTACCTGGCGGGCGCCCGGGCCGTGCCGCCGTACCGCTGGTTGTGGGTGACCATGGTCCTGGTGGGCTCGGTGGTCACCCTGCCCATCGTCTGGTCGTTCGCCGACATCGCCAACGCGCTCATGGCCGTTCCCAATCTGGTGGCCCTGCTCCTGCTGAGCGGAGTGGCCGTGGCCGAGACCCGAACCTATCTGTGGAGCGGCAACCTGGAGGCGGAAGCGCCGCCGGTGGATAATCCCGAACGTGATTCCAAGGAGGTGCCCGAATGATCAGCGTGCGCAGCGACCTGGAGAATCTGCGGGCGCGGCTGGGGCCGTCGCCGCTCGACGGCATCGTGGACGGCATCCACCATCTGCAGTACGTCGTGGGCGAGGGGCACGCCGCAGCGCTGGTCGCCGAATACGCCACGCTGACCAACTTCCGTCCGGCGGGGAGTTTCCGTCACCGGGCCACGGACCGCCGCTATCACGTGCTGCGGCTGGCCGGGGCGGCCGTCGGGATCGTGGTCGAGGAGCAGCCCGGCCCCCTGTCCGGCTTTCCCCGTCTGGCCGGCCTGGCTTTCCGCTGCGCCGACCTGGCCGCGGCGGAGCGCGCGCTTGCCGGATCGGGCGTAGCCTGCCGGCGGACGGGCATGGGGATCGTCACCGACCCGATCCCGGGCCTGGAGGATCGTTTCGCCTACACCGACGGTGCGGGCTTCGACTGGTTCACTGGTGTCGATTTCGAGCCGCTGGAGCCGCCGGCGGTGGTCGAGCCGGCGCCGGCGCACACGGTGGGGGAAGTGGACCACATCGCCTACCGCATCCGGGCGGACGGCATCCGGGCCGCCGCCGAGTGGATCATGCGCCTGACCCCGTACCGCTACAGCGAGTGCTACACTGTCCACGAGGAGAAGGCGGAGACCACCGTCTACCGTTTCGGCGACCGCAAGCCGGCCATCGTCATCTCCTACGGCTGGGACCCGGAATCGGTGGTGGCGAAGTATGCGGCCAAGTACGGGCCGCGGGTTCATCACACCGCTTATTACACCCCCGGCATCCTGCCCACCGTGGCGGGGCAGCGGAGGAGGGGGCTCGGTTTCACCACCCCAGAGATCATCGGCAGCCCCGCGCGCGGCCTCTATCAGATCTTCACCGCCCCCTCGCCGTACAATCTCGAGATCACCGAATACATCGAGCGGTTCGGGGGCTTCAAAGGGTTTTTCGACGCCGCCAACGTCGGCGACCTCATGACCTCCACACGGCCGTTCAACTGATCCGGCGTCGCTCGAATCGCCAGGGGATGGGTGGCGCGCGGCTCCGGCCGCGTCACAGCGGGGGCGTCGTGTAGGCGGAGAGGCCTTCCTGCCGGAGGTCTTCGAACAGGGCCTCGAACGCGTCGATCAGGTCGCTCCGGATCATCACCTCGAGCACGTCGCCGTCGATCTCTTCGCGCGCCGCCGACTCGCGCATGATGGCGATGATCTCCTCCTTGGACATGGGCCGGCGGTAGGGGCGATCCTTGGCGCTGAGCGCCTCGTAGAAATCGGCGATGGCCAGAATGCGGGACTGGATGGGGATCCGGTCCCGCCCGGCGCCGTCCGGGTAGCCGCGGCCGTTGAGCCGCTCGTGGTGCTGGCCGGCGAACACCGGCACGTCGGCCAGGTGGCCCTTGAAGGGGATGTGGCTCAGCAGGCGGTTGGTCCACTCGACGTGGGTCTGCATGATGCGGCGCTGGTCCTCGGTGAGGGTGCCGCGGCGGATGCTCAGATTCTCTGTCTCGTCGGGGGTCAGGTAGGGGCGCTCGACGCCGTCGTCCGGGTAGGTGCGCCGGCTGATCTCCATGACGCGGGCCAGGAGCGCCGGGTCGGCGTTTTCCGCCGGGACGTTGGCGCGGCGGACGGCGTCAAGGGCCTCGTCGAGCTCGGCGAGCCGGGCCGCCAGCCCGGTGTCTCCGGCCGGCTCCGGCGGCGCCCCGGCCTGGCGCCGGAGCAGTTCCCGGATCAGCCGGAAGCGCAGCTCCACCAGCTCCAGCCGGTCCATGAGCGTCTCCAGCTTCGTCGCCTTGTCCATGATCCAGACCGGCGTGGTGATTTTGCCGATGTCGTGCAACCAGCCGGCGATCCGGATCGCCTCCATCTCCGGCTCGGAGAACCGGACCTCGGCCAGGGGCCCCTCGGCGGTGTCGTGGACCGCCTGGGCCAGCATGGAGTTGAGGATGGCCACCCGCTGGATGTGGTTGCCGGTGTAATGGGATTTGGCGTCCACGGCGGCGGCCATGACCCGGATGACCGCCTCGAACAGGTCCTTCGTCTCCTGGATCAGGGTGACGTTGTCGATGGCCACCGCCGCCTGGGAGGCCAGCGCCTCGACGATGGCGGTGTCCTCGGGGCGGAACGGCACGACGGCGCCGGTGCCGGGTTCGGTGGCGTTGAGGAGCTGCAGGACGCCGGTGACGACGCCGGCGTGGTTTTTCATGGGAACCACCAGCATCGATCGGGAGCGGTAGCCCGTCACCCGGTCGTAATGGCGGGGGCCGGAGAAGTCGAACTCGCGGGATTCGTACACATCGGCGATGGCGACGGTCCGGCCCAGAATGGCGGCGTAGGCGCAGACGTTGGCTTTGTCGAGTTTCACCGGCTCCAGGCGGGTTTTTTCGCCGGTGGTGCCGCCGGTAGCGATGCCCAGCGTCGCGTTCTGGATCACCTCGAAATGGAGCCGGCCGTCCTGCAACCGATACAGCGTGCCGGCGTCGGCGCCGGTGATCTCCCGGGTCGAGGTCAGGATCCGCTCCAGCAGGACGTCGAGTTTGCGCTCCGCCGACAAGGCGATGGAGATCTCGATCAACCGGTTCATCCGGGCCTGAAAATCGCCGCCGCCCGAACCGGTGGACCCGTGGCCGTCGGTGGTGGGAGGCTGGCTCATCGGCATGCACTCCTGATGGTCAACCGGGTGTTGTGAACGTTCGGGTAGTCGTGATTATATTACAATGAGGATCGGGTGAATGCAAACGGATCACTCCGCGGCAGGAGTAGCGGCCATGGACGAGCGATACGAGACGCCGGCGTACGGCGGGACGGGCTGGTCGCCGCGCGGGGATTCCCACCGGGCGGAGATCGGCCGGATCTGGTCGGCGTGCGGGGTGGCCACCGAGTGGCATCCCTTGCGCGCCGTGCTGCTGCACCGGCCGGGCGCCGAGATCGAGGGGCTGGCGGAACCGCTGGCCGTCCAGATGCTGGCGCCGCCGGATCCGGCACGGGCGCGGGCGCAGCATGACCGCCTGGCTGCGGCTTTACGCACCGCGGGGGTGGCGGTCCGGCTGGTGGAGCCGACCGGTGCGGCGCCACCCAACTTGATGTTCGTCGCCGACCTGCTGTTCATGACCCCGGAGGGCGCGATCCTCGGGCGGCCGGCTTCGACGGTTCGGGCGGGTGAAGAGCGCCTGGTGGCCAGGCGACTGGCGGAGCTGGGTGTGCCGATCCTGCGCGCCATCCGCGGTGGGGGAACGTTCGAGGGGGCGGACGCCATGTGGCTGGATCCCGGCACCGTGTTGCTCGCCACCGGCCGGCGGACCAATGCCGCCGGAGCCGCCCAGGTGGCGTCGATGCTGGCGGAGCTGGGGGTTGCGGTGATCCGGACACCATTGCCGCCCCGGTCCATGCATCTCATGGGACTGCTGCGGATCGTGGACCGCGACCTCGCCTTCGGCTGGCCGGGCGCGGTGCCGCCGGCGGCCGCCGCGGCGCTGCGGGCGCGGGGTGTCGCCCTGCTGGAGCCGCCGCCGGGCCCCGAGCTGGACGACGGCCGGGCGCTGAACTTCGTGACGCTGGGACCGCGGCGGATCCTGATGCCGGACGGCAATCCGGTCACCCGGACATTTCTGGAGCGGGCGGGGATCGAGTGCCTGACCACGGAAGTGACCGAGCTGGCCAAAGCGGCCGGCGCCATCGGCTGTCTGACAGGCATTCTGGAACGGGAACGGCCGGGATTCGTTCCGGTCGACCCGGAGGCATGACCCGAGGCCGGCCAAAGAACCGCCGGATGTCCCCGCTCAATCGGTGACGAATAGAATCAGCCGCAGCAGATCGGTCGCGCCGGTTCGCCCGTCGCCGTCGTAATCGGGATCGGCGTCCTCGGGAAGCAGCAGATTGCCGGCCACGCAGTGGGCGAGCAGGGCGATATCCTCGGCGTCGAAGGCGCCGTTGAGGTTCAGGTCGCCCGGCTTGGGCGGCGTGAGATACTCCGCCATCCGGCGCATCAACTCCAGCCGGGAGTTGGCGCCGCTTCCCTCGGCCAATCCGCCGAATTCGAACGAGGCGGCGATCGCCTTGAAGGGGTACCAGGTGCCCCAGTAGTCATGGCCGTTGGTGGCGACGCCGCAGCCGAAGGCGGACGGAGCGTTCTGCAGGATCTGCCAGCCGGCCGTCGCCGGGACGATCTGGTCGATGTTCTCGTTGTCGCCGGTATACGGCAGGTCGAACCCGGCGTACGGCGTCCCGGCGGCGCCAGTCACCGCGGTCAGAGGCGCGTCGCCGCTGCTGACGCAGGTGGCGTTGAACCAGGGCTGGAGGATCTGATTCATCGGCGACACGGACCAGAAGTCACCGCCCTCAAGGTACATGTTCTGCCCCCGGGCCAGGGCGCGGCGGAGATAGACGCCGTCCAGGGAGGTCAGGATGTAATCGTGGGGTGACACGCCCAGACAGACGAACAGCGTGGGGATCCCGTCCAGCTCGGACAGGTCGTACTCGGTGAAGCGGACGGCGTCGACGCCGTTGGCGAGGAGGGCGGCCAGCACCGCCGGTCCGCTGTTGGCGTTGCCGTCCAGATCGATGACGAGGGCCTGGGGCCGGCGCAGGCGGTGCCAGAAACGGCCGTTGGCCGCGAACCCGCCGCCGGTGAAGTTCAGGGCGAACTCCAGCCGGTGGGCTTTGGGTGCGTCCGGGCTGGCGGTGACGGTGAACTCGGCGTCCGCCTCGGCGCCCTTGGCCAGATCCGGGAGCGTGTCCGCCGGTTGGGTCACCGTCACGAGCGGATCGTCGGACGCCAGGCCGACGGAGATGCCCGCAGCCGCGGTGCCGTGGTTGTGCACGGTGAGGCGGACGGTGGCGGTTTCGCCCGGGTCGAGCACGCCGTTGCCGGCGGAGTCCACGGCGACCGCGCTCTGGACGAGGGCCGGCGCGACGGCGGGGTCAGTCTCGGCCCAGATGCAGTCGCTGCCGATCTGCGCGGCGCCCCAGCGGATGTACATGTAACCGTCCAGGCCCCAGCTGGTGCCCCAGCTGTTGCGCATGATCCAGTAGCCGTCGCCGTTGTTGTCGTCCCAGCCCACCAGGAGCACGGCATGGTTGGTGTAGGTGGCGCCGGGGCCGTTGTAGATGCCGCCGGTGTACGCCTGGAACAGGTCGTCCACGGCGACGGAGCAGGCAACCGGTCCGTGGTCGTAAATCGCCTGTTTGATCGCCGCCACTTCGTTGGCGACGCCGCCGCGGCGAGCCGGCTTGTAGGATTTGGAGACGGCGTCGCCGATGCACACGCCGTAGGGGAAGTCCATCTGCTTGTACGGGTACCAGGCCTCGAAAGTGACGCCCTGGGAGGCGAGGTAGAACATCGCGTTCGAGGTGAAGCCGCCGTTGCAGCCGCTGTTGCCGAACGGGCCGCCGCGGTTGCAATCCACCAGCTGTTGTTCGGACAGGTTGACCACTTCGCCGTCCACCAGGAGGATCTGGCATTCCAGGACGCCGACGGCGGCGAACGCCCAGCAACTGCCGCAGCTGCCCTGGTTGCGTACCGGCGGCAGACCGCCGGCTTCGCGCCAGTCAAAACGGGTGGGCAGGGCGCGCTTGGCATCGATGGCGTCGGCGCCCTCAAGACTCCAGTTGGGATCGTGGGGGCGCGTGCCGCACAGCGCCTCCAGCGGCAGATCCAGCGCGGGGTTGTCCCCGACCGTGAAAGTGTAGCCGTGCGCGGCGATCTCCCGGCGAAGCCGTTCCAGCAGCGCCCGCCGGTCGTCGGGCCGAGCCTGGCCGAAAACAGACGGTACGGCGGCCGCCACGACGAGCAGGATGCTGCAGATGGTCGAGAGTCGAGTGTGCATGATAGTCCTTCCCCCCGCAAGAGTTCGAGGAATTATAGCGACTAGGCGGCCGTTTGACAACCGGATTGGTAGACGAAACGCCGTCTGCGGCCCCGCACCGTTGCATCCGCGTTGACTCGCGGTGACGATGCGACTATACTCTCGATGCAGGCCGGAGCTTCCGACATCAAAACGGTCCGGACGGTTAGCATGACACCGCGCGGCCAAACAGCAAAACCCCACCGCATCCTCTACGGGCTGATTCTGTCCGCCCTGATCCTGCAGCTCCTCGTTCCCGCGCTCCGGGTGGTGCTGTCCTCCGGGGAAGCCCCTGGATCCGGTTTGGATTTCACCCAGGTGGACCATCCGCGCGGCGACGGCGAAGAGCCGCCGCGCGCGCCGGCCCGCAAGCCGTTGCGGCTCCTGCCGGCCCATCCGGCGCCCGACGGCTTCGATTGTCGCGCGGCGGGACTCATCCCGACGATCGTCTGCGTGACTCCGCCGGTCCAAGACCGAACCGACGGCACCTGGTGCGACGCCGCCGGCATCGCGGCTGCGGGTGTCCGCCTGCTGCCGCTCCGCCGGGCGCCGCCCGCCCCCGCCAACTCCTGACCGCCCCGCCGGCGCCGCTCACGGCCGACCGGCGCGGATGGCCGTTTCCCTCGATTGACCTGTTCCACAGAACCCGGGACGTCGGACGCCGAGTGTCGCGCCGCTGGCGCCGGCGGCCGGGCATCCAGTCAAGGAGTCAGTATGAAGCCGGATGTGATCGTTGTGCTGATTTTGGCCGTCTGCTTTTTCGGCGGCATCATATACCTGGCACTGCGCAGTCAGAAGAACGCGCCGCCGCCCGAACCGCCGCCCCAGCCGGAAGATGCGAAACCGGCAACCGGCGAGGATGCCGGCAAGGGTAAAAAGAAACGGAAGGGCGGTCGCTGACCGCCCGTGGGGGAGCCGAAAAGGTGATGAGGGTCAGCGTGCGCCGGCGGGATCCGGCAGGCCGGATGCCGCCGGCGACGGCCTGAGTCACTGGGTCTTGGGCAGGATGATCTCGACCCGGCGGTTGCGCGCCCGGCCCTCGGCGGTGTCGTTGGGCGCGATGGGCTGATCCGGACCGAAGCCCCGGGCGGTCATCCGTGCCTCGGGCACGCCCATCTCTTTCAGGAAGGTCAGGACCGCCAGGGCGCGGGCGGCCGACAGCTTCTGGTTGGTCTCGGCTGAGCCGGTGGAGTCGGTGTGCCCCTCGATGCTCAGGGTAAGATCCGACAACAAGGTCAAGATGCCGGCCAGCTTGGCCAGCGAATATTTGGCATCCAGCTTCAGGGTGGCCTTGCCGGTGTCAAAGGTGATGTCGGACAGGCTGACCACATAACCCCGCGCGGTCTCGGTGGTGGCCGACACCTGGGCCAGGGCGCCCGACAGGCGGTTGGCCAGGGCGTCGCGCTCCGTCTTCAGCCGGGCCCGTTCCTGGTCCAGCTTGGCCAGCTCGTTCTTCGACTGGGCGATGGACGCTTCCGCCTGCCGGCGGGCCTCCTCGGCCTGGCGGCGGGCCTCCTCGGATTGCCGGCGGGCGGCCTCCGACTGCTGCAGCGACGCTTCGGTTTGCTGGCGGGCGGCGTCGGCGGCGGCGGCCTGCTGCTCGAGGGCCGTCTTCTCCGCCCGCCGCTTGGCTTCTAGCGCGGCGGCGGCCTTCTCCTCGACGATGCGGAAATGCTCCTTCAGCGCCTGGCTGGCGAACTCGACGGCACGCCGCGCGCTGTCCTGACCGGCCTTGTTGCCCGCGCCCTTTTCGGTCAGCAGGTTGGTCGCTTGGGCCAGGGCGCTCTTGGCCGACTTGACGGCCTCGGGCAGGACCAGGTCCGTCTTGAACCGCTCGGCGAGTTCCACGGCCTTTTGGGCCTGTAGCAGCGTCACCGGAGTCGTGTTGGAATAGCTCATGCCGCGGATGGATTTGTTTTTGCAGTTGAAGAGTTCGGACTTGTCCACCAAGCCGGCGAATGCGAACGTGCGGCTCTTGGCATCCTTTGGGGCGGGGGCGCCGGAATAGAAGATCAGGATGTCGGACGGATTGCTGACCGGGGCGAGCGGTTCGGCGGTGATGACCAGGGCGAAATCTTTCTTCGCCGTGGCGAACCGGCTGCTGCCGTTCTTATCGGAAGTGGCCACCTGGCCGAGATTCTCCACCTCGCCGGCGGGGGTTATCGCCCAGACGACGTAAGTGGTGATGTCGCCACCGAACAGGATGGCGGGGACCAGGTTTTTATACTCCATCTCAACCGTAATCTGGCCGGCCGCGCCTTTGACCTTGGCCTTGACTTCAGCAACCGGAGCGCGGTCGGTGGCCTGGAACGGCACTTTCACTTCTCGTTTTTCCGGGTAGACCGTCGTGGTCAGCTGGACATCCGCCGCGTAGAACGACGCGGTGAACAGGCCCAACACGAGTAATCCGTAAACAGAACGCATAGGTAGTTTCACTTTAGCCTCCTGAAAATTTAATCAATAGTTCAGAATGTTTCTGTTTGGATGCATAAATGAGGAGCGCGGGTGCGGTTTTTGGGTAGAATGCCACACCGGGTTGGGCGACTTTCCCCCGATACGGGACGCCGCGGGCGGCCGGCGGGACGAGGGCATCGGCAGGCTGGTCGTGATCGCCGCCCGTCACGCGGACGGCAACCCCCGTTGCGAAGCCCCGGATCGGCTCGCTGAACGCCCGGGCCTGTCGAAGCGATGCGCATGGGGAAGGATGCGGTCGCACGCGCTCAAACTGTGGCGGTTTAAGTTTTGAGAGATGAGGGTTCACGATCGAGATCATGAGTCGTGCCTTTGCTCGTGCCGTAATTGGAATTCTGATCGACGCGTCTCGTCTCGACATTTCTGTCCCGGTTGAGCGTTGTGTCAAGTGTCTTCTGCTAGACGGCGCAACCGGCCGCCCGCGAGCGGCTGCGTGCCGGTGTGTTCGTGCGCGCGCCACCAGGTAGGCCGATGCGAGCCGAATCGCCAACGCCGCACCAGCGGGCCGCACGTTTCGTTCCCGCCCTCCCAGAGCGGGCGCGGCCCACGGCCGGGCGTCAGAAATCGGGTCCCAGCGAGATGGTCAGCTCCCAGCGGCCCGATTCGCCCGCGCCCACGAACACCTGCAGAGGCCCCAGCAGCGTGGTCAGCGCGTAGCCCACGCCGCCGCCGTGGAAGTAGCGGTACGGCACGCCGAGTTCGATCATGCCGTCAGACAAATCCGGGTAGCGGGCGCCGGCCAGGCCGTACCGGACCAGCAGGTACGCGTCGCTGCTCAGTCCGATGGCGGGGCTGGGGAAGCGCCGCCGATACTCGACCAGTCCGGTCCAGAGGTCCCGGCCGAAGATCTCGTCCACCGCGTAACCGGGGAGCGGCGTCGAGGCCATCCGCAGATCGTTCTGCCCGCCGGCGAAATGAATGAAGTAGGCCGGCAGGTCGACGCCCCAGCCGGCGTAACCGGAGACATGCAGCACGTTGTTTTCGGTCAGCGGCCAGTAGGCGGCAGCCGTCCCGGTGATGCGGGTGTAATCGAGATCGCCGCCGAGCCCGGGAAGCGCCCGGTCCACGTGCGCGTCGACGCGGAAGCCGGACTGGGGGAACGCCCATCGATCCAGAGTGTCCACCCCGGCTCCCACCCGGATAAAGGTGATCCGGTCGCTGCCGCTCTCGTCGAACCGGCCGTAGGTGGCCATGTTCGCCTTTTCGAAAACCAGCGCGCCGTACACGCCGACCGCGTTGCCCACGTCGACCGTGAGGCCGGTGGTGAACCCGTAGTGCTTCTCGTCAAACACCTCCACCGGCTCCTCCTGGTACAGGATCTTGTGGGGCGTGCGGGCGAAGAACAACTCGTTGCGCCAGATCACGGGCACGCCCGCCGGCACCGGGGTGCGCAGACCGAAGCGGAACTCCTTGAGCTGGCCCAGCAGCAGATCCAGCTCCAGGTCGGAACCGGTCTGCAGCACATTGCGGTCGCGCAACCGGGCCCGCCCGGTGAACTGGTAGTCGGTGTCGTAGCGCAGGCCCAGAGTCAGCGACGCCTTGGGCAGCGTGTCCACCAGGTAGGCGAGCTCGGCCTCGCCGTTGTCCAGCTTCAGATCGTAGCCCACGGTGCGATAGCGGTCCATGGCGTAGATCTTCTCCACGGAGCGCTCCAGCATGTCGGGGGTGGCCGGCTTGCCGAGCCGGGCGCCCGACTTGGTCAGCGCCTCGAGGGGATTGTCCGTGTCGTCGCCCACCAGCTCCACGACCTCCAGCGGCCGCGTGTATCCCTGGCGGTCCGGCGCGGTGCGCGGCGGCGCGCCCGGCGCGGCGGCGAAGATCTCGCGGAGCCGGGGCAGATCCGCTCGGGCGGCGTCGTACCCTTGCTGGATGAGTTTGCGGGCCAGGTGGAAGTCGGCGATGGAAAAATCGAGCACATCCGGGGCGACGACCAGATCCGCCATCGCCATGAGCTGCCGGTCCTTCTCCTGCCGGACGAGGGTGCTGGACTCATCCCAGATTTCAATGAGGTTCTTCAGCTTTTTCCGCTCCGGCGCGGTGGAGCCGGAGACGTTGACGGCGACGACCGCTGGATAGCCCCACTCGCGGGCGATGTCCACGGGGATGTTGTTGAGGATGCCGCCGTCCACCAGCAGCATGCCATCCAATTCGACGGGGGTGAACACCGAGGGGATCGAAATGCTGGCGCGCACGGCTTGGCTGAGGCGACCGCCGCTGAATGTGTGCGCCCGGCCGTGCCGGAGGTCGGTGGCCACGCAGCGGAAGGGGCGGGGCAGCCGGTCGAAGTCGTGCACGTGCTGCACGCCCGCCGCGGTGAAGGCGCGATCGAGCTGCTTGATGACGCCCTGGCCGGCGATGATGCCCGACGGCAGGTCCAGCGTCCGGCCTTCCAGGTACAGGGTGAGTCCCGGGAACCGGCCGGCCTCCTTCTGGTCGTAGTCCACCAGCCGCCGGTTCGGTTCCTCGCGGATCAGGTCCGCGTAGTCCATGGTCAGGAAGAAATCGGCAATCTGCTGGCTGGTGTAGCCGGCGCAGTACAGCGAACCCACCAGCGCCCCGGCGCTGGTGCCGATCACGGCCGCCGGTTCGAGCCCCTCCTCCTCCAAGACCTTGAGCACGCCGATGTGCGCCAGTCCGCGGGCGCCGCCCCCGCCGAGCACCAGGCAGACGCCGCTCCGGCGCGGGGCCGGGTCGTTGGCCGCCCCGGCGCTCCCCCAGAGCAGGGCCAGCGCCAGCAATCCCAGGATCACTCGAAGTCCGTGCATGAGACCTCCGCCGGATGGGCCGCGATGATGGCCTATTTCATCACATCGTCCCGTCGAACACCAAGAGGGGAAATCCGCCGGCGGCCGGCGGTGCCGACCGGCGGGTCGGTTGCCTGCGGTCCGAACGTTATATGTATTCAGGAAGCAGCGGGAGACGGCGGCAGAAATCAGCCGCTGAGCCGCTTGACAAAGATGACCTTGTCGTCGCCCGGGGCGTAGTAATCTTTCAGCACCGCCTCGATGCTGTAGCCGGTGCGAAGGTAGAATTCACGGGTGGGCAGGTATTGCGGCCGCGATGCCGTCTCGATGTAAACGGCCCGGCCGGACATGGCCGCGATACGCCGCTCGGACTCGTGCAGCAAAATCTTGCCGACGCCCTGTCCGCGGTAATCATCGTGGACGCCGATCCAGTACAGGTCGAAGCTGCCGACGGTGCACGGGATGGACCCGAAGCATGTGTAGCCGACCAACCGGCCATCTGTTTCGGCGAAGATGAAGTGATAGCCGCTCTCGGGACCGTGCTCCAGTCCCGTCTCCACCAGCTCCACCGCCACGTCCACCTCGAAGGGATAGAAAAAACCGGCCGACTCCAGGATCTCCCGTACCCGCCGGGGATCGTCAGGAGCGGGCTGCTCACGAAACCGGACAGCTTCGGGGTTCACGGTTGCCCTCCACTACGTGTCGGTCCAGCGCGTCCCGGACAATGCGCCGGATCATCTGGGTGTAATTCAGGCCGACCCGGGCGGCTGCGGCGGCGAAGCCGCTGTACGGGGCGATGCAGGGGTTGGCGTTGACTTCCAACACCCAGGGTTGACCCTGGGGATCCACCCGGAAATCCACCCGGGCGTAACCACCAAGCCCGAACGTTCGCCAGCAGCGTTCGGCGATCTCGCTGAGCTGCTGGAGCAGGGGTTGCTCCTCGGGTTCGAAATCGAAACTTCGTTCCGTGTGCAGGAATTCGAAACTCTCCTCGTCCCACTTGGCCTGGTAGTCGACCACCTTGTACTTGCCGGCCGGATAGTCGAGAAACCGGATCTCCGGCACGGGCAGCACCTGGCCGGCCAGCACGGCGACATTGAACTCCCGACCGTCGATGTAATGCTCGGCGAAATATTCCCGACCGGTCCGGATGCGCCGTTCCTTGAGAAGATTGCGGATCGCCGATGTCTTCACCGTGACGATGGCGTCTTCCGTGAACCAGCTCGACGCGTGATCCCAGTTCGATTTGATGATGAACGTGTGCTTGCCCGGCGGCATGGTGCAATCGTCCTGCGACACCCACGGGGCGGTCTGGAACCCGGCACCGCGCAGGACCCGCTTGGCGAGAATTTTATTCGTGCTGATGAACAGGGCCTCGGTGGGGCAGCCGGTGTAGGGGATCCCCAGATGATCCAGCAGGGATGCGCCCCAGTGCAGGAGCCGGCTGTCGTCGCTGACGGATTCCACCAGATTGAAGACGCAGCACGGGTCCGCTTCCCGGATCAGATCGATGGTGCGGGGGATGTTCAGATCGAAGGTGACCACCGTTGGCTCATAGCGCAGCTTCTTCAGCGCCTGCTGGACGGCGTTCACCTGGTCGAGCAGGTTCTTGTCGTCCTCGGGAGCGTCCGGGAGGACCGGGTTGTGCAGGATGACCACGCGTTTGTTTTTTTTCATGCGCTCAGCCTCTCGCGGGCGGACTCCATGATCTGTTCAATGAGCTGTTCGTAAGCGATCCCGGACAACCGGCAGATGATCGGCAGGTCGGAATCAACCGGGTGGAGTCCCGCCAGCGGATTCACCTCCAGAAAGTTTGGTGTGCCGGCCGCGTCCAGGCGGATGTCCACGCGTCCGGCGTCTCGACAACCCAGGCCCCGCCAGACGCGCAGCGCCAGGTCCATGCACGATTGCGCCAGCTCGCCGTCGAGCCGGCTGTAGTCGACGAGGTCGCGGTAATTTTTCTTGGTGGCAAACGAGTAGGCGTCGGTCTCCGCGTGTCCGCGCACCGACACCTCGAGCACGCCGACGGCGCGCGCGCGGCGCCCGGTACCCAGCACGCCCACCGTGAACTCGCGTCCCGGCAGGTACGTCTCCACCAGCACCGGCTGGCGGAAGGCGCGCAGCAGTTCGGCGCACACATCCGGCAGGTCGCCGGGTTCGGTGACCTTGGAGCGGGCGTTGATGCCCTTGCTGGTGCCCTCGGCCACCGGTTTCACGAACAGGGGGCACGGCAGTGCGACGGCGTCGGCGTCGAGGCGGTCCGCCACGACGGCGAAGTCCGGCGTCGGCACGCCCAGGTCGCGCACGGCGTGCTTGGCCAGGCCCTTGTGCAGCGACAAGCCGAGCACCACCGGATCGGAGAACGTGTAGGGAATGCGGTACGCGTCGAGCAGCGCCGGCACCAGCGATTCCCGTCCGAGGCCGTGCAGTCCCTCGGCGATGTTGAAGACCATGTCCCAGCGATCGCCGGCGGCCAGACGGTCGATCAGCCGGCGGGCGTTGCCGATCCGGTCGGTGGCGTGGCCCGCCGCGGTCAGCGCCGTTTCGATCGCCACGATGGTGTCGACCTGGTCGAACTCGGCGGCGGCCTCTTCGGAAAAACCTTCCGCCAGATAATCGTCCTTCAGGTCGTAAGCGATCCCGATGCGCATGCGGTCATCCTTGCGGTTGGAGCAGGCTGGTGGTACGCACCGCCCCGGTTTGCAACAGCCGGCCGGCCGTCGCCGGGTTGCTGTGATCGTTCTGTGCGCGCGCTCGTATTGTCCACATGGGAACGTTCGATCCGCGAACGTATGACTACTTTAGATAGAAGACGGAAGAGTGTCAACAATAAAACGGCCACGTCGTCGGCGACGACGTGCGTCACGGCGCGATGGCCGCCGCGATGCGCGCGATGGCCCGCTGCGATCGCGCCCGGTGATATCGGTAGGTGTGCAACAGCCGCGACGCGGTGCCACCCGCGCCGGCGATCTCGCCCGGCTCGAAACCCATGCGGTGGGCGGTGGCGAGCAGCCGGTCCCGCAGGATGTGATCATCCTCGGTCTGCGACAGCGAGTACGTGTCGCGGAAATACCGCATGAAGCGATAGGCCCGCTCCAGTGTCCGCAGGTCGGCGGCCTGCGCCGGGAGGGCGTCCGCCAGCGTCTCGCACGCCGCCCATAGAGTCGGCTCCCGGCGCCCGATGCGGGCCAGCGCGGCGGTCACCACCGACTGGATGTCGCGCAGCGCGCCGGGATCCTCGCGGACGTTCACCGTGTCGCCGCGCCGGCTGAGCTGGTACGCCCGTCGCTCATCGATCTCCGCGAGCATGTCGCGGATGAAGCGGTCCGGTTGCCGGAACAGGTGACGGTCCAGCAGCTCGCCGATCGCGGCGTCGAACGAGTGGCTGCCGATCATCAGGCGGCTGCCCATCAGCAGCGACAGCTCGATGAAATCGTGCTCGCGCGGCGTGGCCAGAAACTCTTCGAGCCGGTCCAGCGAGAAGGCGAACGTGCCGAAGAACTCCGTCAGGCGGTGGTGGGGCATGATGCCGCGGCGGGTCAGCTCGCGGTTCAGATCGTTGATCAGACCGATGGCGTAACGGCCGAATTCCGGGCTTCGCTCCCGGGTCAGCACGAAGAGGTCCAGGTCCTGTTCGAACGCTTCCTCGCGGGCGTAGCCGCCCGCGCAGAAGACGGCGAGCGGTTGATCGTCCTCGTCGCGCTCGCGGTAGTGCAGACCGGCCAGACCCTGCGCTTCCACCTGCCACTGGCACGCCCGGTAGAGCCAGCGGAAGTACCGGCGGAAAAACTCGTGGTATGCACCGTAGAGCAGCTTCAGGTCGCCGGGCTGGCTGACGGCCAGGAGGCCGCAGCGGCAGAAGCCGAATTCATAGTAGACGCCGAGCCGGCGCTTGAGTTCCTCCGGTCCGTCGGCATCGGCCAGCTCGGCCCACAGGGTGTCGGCGGTGCCTCGCAGGTAATCGCGGTCGTCGGGATGCGTTACGATCTCCGGCTGCTCCCGCGACACGCGGGCGAAACAGCGGCGGTAATGATTGGAAGAGAAGGTCAGCAAGTCGCACAGCAAGCTGAACCGCTTGCGGGCGCGCGCGTCGACGGCGGACTGGGTGGCGGGGTGCCCGGCGAGCTGGCGGAGCCGGAGCAGCTGATCCCGGTCGAACCCCAGCAGGAACTCCGTGACGGTCGCCGGCCAATGGGGCAGGATCTCGATCAGCGCGGCCAGCCGGCCCGGCCGGGTGGCGAAATGTTCCAGCAGCCACTCCCGGGTGAACGCCGCGTACCGGGCGAAGGTCGGGCGGTCGGCGAAGCTCTGGAACAGCACGGCCGTCTGCACGATGGAATCCATGTCGAAGGCGAGCAGGCGGAGCAGTCGCTCGAAGGCCGGCTGCTGCTGCTCTTCGGGGAGCTGCTCCAGGCTGTTCATGATGGTCTGGATCGCGGCGCCCGAATCGCGCGCCAGGAGCTGAAAGATGTCGTCCCAGTAGATCATGCCCAGGTAGACCTGGAACAGCAGGAGGATGTTGAGGAAGACGTTCTCGGTCCAGACCACGGGGTAATCCGCGGGCCGGCCGCCTGCCGTGATCTGGTTGAACACGGTCACGCGCTGGAGGTGTTGATTGACCATGGCCAGCGCCTGGGGCGCCAGGGTGCGCAGCCGGTCCAGTTCCTCGTAGTAATGGGTCAGCAGCCGCAGGGCGGGCCGGACCGGTCCCTGCGGGGCGAAGCCCAGCGCCTCGGCGACGCGGTCCAGGTGCCGGACGGCCACGGCGTCGTTGCTGTCGAAGGTGTCCTCCACCGAGACCATGAGCTGGTACACGTAGAAGAACATCTCGATGAAACTGAACACGTCCTGGAGGCCGGCATAAAGCCCCGCGTTTCCGGGATCGCGGACCTTGAGCAGCTCCAGCGTCTCGCGTGAACCGTGGGCGCGGATGTCATGGAAGGTCTTCAGCATGTTGGTGAGGTTGTGAATGAGCCGGAGCCCGTGGGTCTTGGGGCTGACCCAGGGCGAGCTCAGATCGAAACGGAGCTGCTCGTGCACCTCGCCGATCATGCCGCGCAGGTAACCCTCGTGGAGGCGGGGCCGGCCCTGCTCGTGGTAGAACAGATCGATGATCTCGCGCTCCACGTCGGCGATGAGGCTCTCGTCGCCCACGAGCCGCTCCGTCAGGAGCAGCTCGGAGATCAGCACGAAATTGTGTGCGCCGCGGCGCAGGTAGGTGCGGATGTCCTCGATGGTGGTCAGGAAGGTCCGGCCCACCGTCTTCTCGGCCAGGTAAAAATGCATCTTGGTGGCGTAGCGGAAAAACTCCGCGCCCACGGCGCTGACCACGGGATTCCAGCGGGCGGCGTCCATGTCGGGGCGGGCGAAGATGGCGATGTCCAGATCGTCCTGGTCCAGGATCATGCCGACGTTGCAGAAAGCCACGCCGTCGAGCGGCTCGCCGCGGGAGCAGGTCTCCACCAGCGCGCCGAGATAGGCGGTGATCAGGTCGCGCAGCTGGAATCGCAGCCGGGTGAGGATCTGGTGGTAGACCGGCAGCCGGTCGCGGGCCTCGGCGGCATCGCGACGGAGCGTGTGGATGCTCAAGGCGTGGAGGTGGAGGACCTGGAAGGCGAAGTAGGTGCCCAGAAAGGTGCGCTGTTCGCCGTCGTCCCGCGCCGCCCGGATCACCGCGGCCATCTCCCGCCGGTAATTGTGCGCCTTGCGCCAGAGGTGCACCCGCCCGGAGCCGCTGGTGGCGTCGAGGCGCTGGCGCAGGGCCGGTCCGTGGTCCCGGATGATCCGGGCGTATTTCTGATAGTAATTCGACAGCTGGGCCAGTTCGCCGGCGAGTTCTTCGTAGGCCTCAAACATGATGCCTCCCGGAGCCGCCACTCAGTCGTCCGCCGCGTCGGGGAGCGCCGGCCGGACCGTGATCGTGCGGGCGTTGCGGATGCGCACGGTGCCCGTCTTGACCCCGCCGGGCTTGCGCACGTCGCGGACGCGGCACATGGTCACGCCGACGTTCCCGCCGGTGCGCATCCGCGAATACCAGGCGGCGATTGCGGCCGCCTCGCGGATGCTGTCGCGGTCAGCGTCACCGCCGGCCGGCGCGCGCAGGACCACGTGGGAGCCGGAGAAGCCGTGGACGTGGAACCAGTAGTCGCCCGGCTGCCCGAGCCGGAAGGTGACCGCCTCGTTGCTGACGTCGTCCTGGCCCGCCAGGATCCCCAAGCCGGCGCTGCTGGTGAAGCGCTTGACTCGCATGGGGCGAATGTATCATGAATCGGGGCCGTTTTCACGGGGACCGGACGGAAACGGCGCGGTCATGTTATCTTGAACATCGGCGCTCCGCTCCCGTATATTCAATTTCGACGCCGGCGGCCTGGCCGGCGGCGTGTGCAGGCGGGCCGGACGGGACGGACGGAACGACAGCGGTGCACCCTCCCCGACAGTCCGCAGAACCTGACGCCGCGCGAACCTGGACCGCTCCGCGAGGAGCGGGCAAGTGACGGGGGCGCGCGCCATCATCATTCCGCGAGGTGATCATGAACGATCGCAAATCGACAGGTCGGTGGGTGTGGCTGGCTGCCGTGGCGGTGATCGTGTGCAGCTGGGGCGCGGCCCCCTGGGTCTCGGCCGACGAGGGGATGTGGACGTATGACAATCCGCCTCTGCGGTTGCTGGCGGACCAGTACGGCTTCCAGCCCGATGCGGCCTGGCTGGAGCATGTCCGCCTGGCCAGCGTCCGGGTGGGGTCCGGCGGGTCCGGCTCATTCGTCAGCCCGGACGGCTTGATCCTGACGAACCACCACGTGGGTCTGGGGCAGATCCAGAAGCTGTCCACCCGGGAACGGGATCTGGTGCGCGACGGCTTCTACGCCAAAACCCGCGCCGAGGAGTTGAAGTGCCCGGACCAGGAGGTCCGCGTGCTCGTGTCCATGGAGGACGTCACCGCCCGCGTGCTGGGTGCAGTTCCGGCCGGCGCCATCGGCCCGGAGGCGCTGAAGGCCCGCCGGACCGAGATTGCCCGGCTGGAGAAGGAGGGCCACGCGCAGACCGGCCTCGACTGCGCGGTGATTGCGCTGTACCACGGCGGCGAGTACTGGCTGTACCGGTACCGCAAGTACACCGACGTGCGTCTGGTGTTCTGCCCGGAGCAGCAGGCCGCGTTCTTCGGCGGCGACGCTGACAACTTCACCTATCCCCGTCATGACCTCGACCTGACCATCTTCCGGGTGTATGACAACGGCCAGCCGCTGCAGGTGAAACACTACCTGAAGTGGAACGCCGCCGGCGCCGCCGACGGCGAGCTGGTGTTCGTGTCGGGCCACCCGGCGCGGACGAACCGGCTCTACACGCTGGCGGAGCTGGAGCTGCAGCGCGACGTGCTGCTGCCCCGCCGCATCAACGCCACGAAACGGATGTTGGGTGTACTTCGGGCTTACGCAGCCCGCGGGTCCGAAGAGGCCCGGCAGGCGCTGGGCGGGATCTTCGGTTCCGAGAATTCGCTCAAGTCGGCCATGGGCGAGTACGAGGGCATGCTGAACCGCAGCCTGCTGGACCGCAAGGCCGCCGAGGAAAAAGATTTCCGCGCCAAGATTGCCGCCAATCCTGAATGGGCGAAGGAGTACGGCGGCGCCTGGGAGGCGATCGCCGCGACGACGCAACTGCGGCGGGAACACGTGGCCATGCTCGAGTTCCAGTCGCTGGGCGGGTACCGGTCGCGCCTGTCCTCGAACGCCCTGACTCTCGTGCAGTACGCGGCCGAGATCGGCAAGCCGGATGCCGAGCGCCGCGAAGGCTTCCATGACGCCGACCTGGAGACGCTGCGGTTCCGCCTCCTGTCGCGGGCGCCCGTCTACCCGGCGCTCGAAGAGGTGCTCCTGGCCGACTTCCTGCGCCAGGCCCGGGAGGAACTCGGCGCGGACGACGCGTACGTGAAGGCGCTCCTGGGCGGCGGCGAGCCGGCCGACGTGGCGCACCGGCTCATCGGGGGGACCGGCCTGGCCGATCCCAAGATCCGACAGCGGCTGTTCGAGGGCGGCGCGGCGGCGGTGGCCGCGAGCGACGATCCGCTCATCGTGCTGGCCCGCCAGGTGGCGCCCATCCTCGGCGAGCGGAAGCAGTGGTACGAGGCAAACATCACCAGCGTCGAGGTGGCCGCGAGCGAGCAGATCGGCCGGGCGCGCTTCGCCGTGTATGGCAAGAACGCCTACCCCGACGCCACCGGCACGCTCCGCCTGAGCTACGGGACCGTCGCCGGCTACCCGATGAACGGCACGCAGGCCCCGCCGCTCACCACCTTCCACGGCCTGTTCGACCGGGCGCTCGGCTTCGGCTTGAAGCCCCCGTACGATCTGCCGGCCCGGTTCCTCGAGCGCAAGGACAAGGTCCGGATGGAAACGCCGCTGAACTTCGTCTGCACCTGCGACATCATCGGCGGCAACTCCGGCTCGCCGGTGGTCAACCGGGCCGGCGAGCTGGTGGGCCTGGTGTTCGACGGCAACATCGAGAGCCTGCCGGGCCGCTTCGTCTTCGACATGACGGCGAACCGGACCGTGTCGGTGCACGCCGGCGGAATGATCCACGCCCTGCGGGTGCTCTACGATGCCGGCCCCCTGGCCGACGAAATCGAAGGCGTCGCCGCCGGACCGCGCTAGGTCGCGCGCCGGTCGGTCTCGGGTATTTTAGTCAGCTGGACGGGACCCGGGGGTTTGGCCCGGGTCCCGTTTTTTATGCGGAAGGGTTCCGTCCCGGCCGGGTCGCGTCGATCAGCTGCGCCGGTTCAGCGCGCGCGGGATCAGCGCCACGCCCACCGCCACCGCCAGCAGCAGCGCCGCGGAGAGCAGCCAGTTGGCGGTGTACGTCACCAGCCGGGTCGGATCGTCGTACGCCCGCTCGGCGAAGGCGAATCGCTGCAGGAGCTGCAGCCCCACCACCTTCACCGCGAGCAGCGCGAAGGCCCCGCCGATGAGGATGCCCGGCAGCGTCGTGCGGAAGCGCCAGAACGCCGCCGCGGCCGCCGCGGCGTACACGACGACCCAGAGGAAGCTCACGGCCATCCAGAGCCAGCCCAGCGACAGGCTATCCATGGCGCACCTCCCCGGCCGCCGCGGCGGGCGGTCCGGCGGGACGGAACATGAAGAGCCCGGCGGCGAAGAGCGCGGTCAGCAGAATCTCCGCCGCGGCCAGGCCGAGTTCCACCCATTGGAATCCGGTGGCGCTCAGCCGGCCGACAAGTGCCGCCGCACCGAATTCGACGACCCAGCGCGTCAGGCCGGCGGCGAACAGTCCGGCGCAGGCGACGGCGAGCACCCAGGCCGCCGCCGCGCCCTGCCGGCGCCGGGTGCAGATCGCGGCCACCACCACCGCAACGGCGAGCAGGATGAGATCGATCACGCTGAGGAACGCGTTGGACACCTGAAACATGATCTGGACGGCGTCGTGATTCATCGATGGCCTCCAGGCGACGAGTCGATCATTCGGGTCCGGCGGAAACGCCTGCGGACCCCGGTCCGTCGGGGCCGGCCGGGACACCGGATCGGCGGGCGCCGGCACCCGCCGGGCATTTGCTTCCCGGCTTGAGCTCTTGCTTCACCGCGGCCACGTCCGTCATGGATCTCTCCCGGGAAGCGGATTGCCCCAACAGATCGGCGGAGCGGAATTTGGCGGAATTATAACACGGCCGGACTGGTGCGGCTAGCCGGCCGGAATGACATAACCCAGGACGGCCCAGTAGTGGAACACGCTGCCGGCCAGCACGAAGCCGTGCCAGACGGCGTGCTGGTAGGGGAGCCGCCGCCAGACGTAGAACCCGATGCCCGCGGTGTAGGCGATGCCGCCGAGCAGCAAGAGCAGCAGACCGCCCGGTGCCACCGCCGCGACGAGCGGCCGCACGGCCACCACCGCCGCCCAGCCCATGGAGATGTAGAGGACCAGCGACAGGGCGGTCCAACGGTGCAGCAGGCGGGACTGGCCGGCGATCCCCGCCAGCGCCAGGCCCCAGACGACGCCGAACAGCGACCAGCCCCACGGCCCGCGCAGGCTCACCAGGGTGAACGGGGTGTAGGTGCCGGCGATGAGCAAAAAGATCGCCACGTGGTCAATGAAGCGGAACACCCGCTTGGCGCGCGGGTGGGCGACGCTGTGGTACAGCGTGGAAGCGGTGTACAGCAGCACCAGGGTCACGCCGAAAATGACGGCGCTCGCCAGGCGCCAGCCGTCGCCGGTGGCGGCGGCCGCGGCGACCAGGATCACCAGCCCCGCGACGGCGGCCAGGGCCCCCGCCCCGTGGATGGCGCTGTTGGCGATCTCTTCACCGACGCTGTACCGCCGGTCGCTGTCCGCGTCCCGCATGGCCGTGCCTCCGGCTGGTATTATACGTCCATCCGCTGCCGGCGGCGGCGGCGAACCGGCCGCGGATCGAACCTTCATTAATCTAGAGCCCGTCATTTTGGCCATTTATCACTCGGACTGGGGTACAATATACGCAGACTGTCGAAAACACACGCAAGGAAATCTCATTGAACTTCAACAATTTTCCGAAATTCCAGCTACCCAGACTGCAGCTGCCGCGCCTGGACCTGCCCGAATGGATCGCGCCGAAGAAGGATCTGCCGCCGCTGGCCATCGGTGACTTGCGGGCCGCGGTGCCCATCGTGCAGGGCGGCATGGGCGTGGGCATCTCGCTGGCGGGGCTGGCGGCCGCCGTGGCCGAAGCCGGCGGAATCGGCGTCATCGCCGCCAACGCCATCGGCATGATCGAGCCTGACTACTACGACGACGGCCGCGCCGCCGACCAGCGGGCGCTCCGGAGCGAGATCCGCCGCGCCCGCGCCCGCACCCGCGGGGTGATCGGGGTTAACCTGATGGTGGCGGTGAACGACTTCCACGAGCTGCTCCAGGTGGTCGTGGAGGAGCGGCCCGACATCGTCTTCCTCGGCGCCGGCCTGCCGCTGCGGGGCATCCCGGTGGCGGCGCTGCGGGCGGCCAACGTCAAGGTCGCCCCCATCGTGAGCTCCGGCCGGGCGGCGCGCCTGATCTTCTCCCACTGGCGGAAGAGCTACGGCGACGTGCCCGACGCGGTGGTGGTGGAGGGCCCGCTGGCCGGCGGCCACCTGGGCTTCAAACCGGAGCAGATCGACGACCCGGCGTACGCGCTGGAGCGGATCGTCCCCGACGTGATCGCCGAGGTCCGTCCGTTCGAGGCCGGTTGCGGCCGCGCGATCCCGGTCATCGCCGGCGGCGGCGTGTACACCGGCGCCGACATTCACCGGATTCTGCGGCTCGGGGCGCGGGGCGTGCAGCTCGGCACCCGCTTCGTCGCCACCGACGAGTGCGACGCCGATCCGCGCTTCAAGGAGGCGTATGTCCGGTGCCGGGCGGAGGACATCGTCATCATCAAGAGCCCGGTGGGGCTGCCCGGCCGGGCGATCCGCAATCCCTTTCTTGAAGAGGTCGCCCGCGGCGCGCGCCGGTCGTTCCGCTGCCCGTGGCGCTGCCTGGAGAGCTGCGACGCCCGGGCGGCCGCCTACTGCATCTCGCTGGCGCTGGACAACGCGCGGCAGGGGCGCCTGGACGAAGGGTTCGCCTTCGCCGGCGCCAATGCGCACCGGGTAGACCGGATCGTGCCGGTGCGGGAACTCATGGACGGTCTGAAAGCGGAGTACGCGGCCGCCGTCGAAGCCGTGGCGCGGTCCATCGGTGACGAGTACGCCCGTCTGGTGGAACGCTGGAAGGGCCTCAAAGACGAGTACGGAGCGGCGGTGGCTCGCCTGGCCGAGCTCCGGGATGAATACGAGCGGGCCTGGAACGAGCGGATCGCCCGCTTGAAGAACGACTACGAAAACGTGTGGCCCGATAAAATCGCGGCGCTGCGGGCGGAGTACGAGGGGGCGTGGAACGAGAAAGTGGCCGCGGTGCGGGAGCAGTACGAAGCCGCCGCGGCCGCGCTGGAGCAGTTGCGGGCCGGCGGGCTGGACCTGCAGGCGGAGCCGCGCTAGCGGCGCGGCGGCGCGGGCGCTTCACCACCGGCGCCGGTGCGCCCTAGCGGATGCGGGGGGACGCGATTTCACGGAGGCGCAAGCCCCATGACGGGAAAACCGGATCGCGGGCGCCTCGCGCTGGCATGGATCTGCATCGGCCTCGGCGCGATCGTGCTCGGCTTCATGGCCGTCCAATACCTGTCGCTGGCGTTCGTGGGCGGCATGCTGATGCCGGAGATCGGCGTGCTGGACTGGCTGCAGGGATTCACCGTGGCGCTGGTTTCGGTTCCCGGTGTCATCGCCACGCTGGTGCTGCTCCTGGGACTGGTGCTGCTGGTCTGGGCACACCGCTGACGCGCCCCTCCCCCCGTTTGCGGCTCACTCGATGACGATCTCCCAGACCAGCCGGCGCATCAGCCGGTTCGTCCACTCCTCATCCCCGGGCTGGCCGGGCGCGCCGGCCGCCGCCGCCGTCAGCCAGTAATGGAAGGCGGTCAGTACCGGCCAGCTGCGTCCGCCGAGCTGTGCGATCGCCGATCCAACGGCGTTCAGCGCTTCAGCCAGCGGGTCAGGGGCCGGCGCCGCGGCCAGGCGGAGGAGGCGGCCCAGATCGCCGGTCGGGATGTCGAGGGTCTGGTCCGGGATTGCGGACCAGGCGTCGGCGACGGCGCCGACGTCCCGGCGGCTCCCGAACACCACCACGGCGCTGCCGCGGCTGGCCAGCAGGGCCGCCGGCGGGTCGGCTCCGTGCGGCCGCCAGGCGCGGTGTTGGGGAAAGCCCGCCGAAGGGACGGGCGCCCAGCCCAGGGGCGGCAGGCAGACCGCCAGCAGGGGACAAAGCGGACATTCGGCGTGGTTCGAGTGTTCCCACCAGATGGGTCGTTCCTCCCCCTTGTCCGGGTGGATGCGGAGCGGCATCAGCTCCAGCAGGGAGATGTCGGCCGGATTCTGCCGCAGCGTCGACGCCCCCCAGTCCCACGCCTGGGAGAGCCGGCTCATCGACTGGAGCAGGCTGAAATAACCGGCCAGCGAATACATGCCGTCATGGGTTCGGACATGAATCAACGCTCACCTCGTCCGGTGGCGGCACTCACCCGCCGTCATGACGGACGCGCCGGATGCGCGCCGTGACGACAGGCCCTGTTTCCTTCAGCCGACTCAGCACCACTTTTTTTCGTACGCCAGCGAAAACGCGTCCTCGATGAGGCGGGCGACGTTGGTGCTGCAGCAGCTGATGCCCGCCTGCTCCGGGTGCCCGCTCCGGACCAGGCGGCGCAGCTCCGCCATCCGGGCGGAGTGGTCGGTGGCGAGCTGCAGCGCCCCGCGGTCGAAGCGGAGCTCGTGCACCACCACGAAGCCGAGGGGGTGCTGGAAGCCCATGTGGACGTAGAACTCCTGGATAAAATCCCGGGCGATGACCACGCCGCCGGAGTACGGAACGGGATGGAAGAGGTCCTGGTATTCCCACAAGCCCATGGAGTCGGGCTTGTCTCCGGGCGGGATGCCGTCCCAGGCCGCCGGCGGATTCGGCCCGGCGAGCAGGCCGAGCCGAACCAGGTACAGGCGCCCGTCGCGGACCGCGTAGTGGCCCACGTGCCCGCGCCAGCAGGCGGTGCAGGCGGCGGCCGGCTGCCCCCCGCGCAGTCCGAGCGCGTCGGGGTGGAACGGCCAGTCGCGCTCGATGGCGGCGATGGAATAGGAATGGCCGTCGTACTGGAGCGTGTCGGGAACTTGGGCGGTCATCGGCTATTCCCCCCTCTGAAGCATCATGCCCGTGAAGGCCGGTTCGGCGGCCCTGGCGGTCGCCTGCGCGGCGGCGAATCCACCCGGCGTTGCCAGCTCAGTCAGCAGTCTCATTATGGGACATCGCCGGCGGTTTTTCAATCGCACGACCGGCGGCTTGCGGAGGCGCAACCAGTCGTCGGAGGGATGTCACCCCCGCCCATCACCGCCGCATGGCCGCGGCCTGGACCTGGAGCGACAGGTCGTGAATCCGCTGCAGGATCTCCTCCACCAGCCGCCGGTCGAGGCCCAGCCGGACGGCCTGCTCCAGCCGGTCGTCCAGCACCTGGCGCCAACGGCCGCCCTGGAACGCCGCCATGCGGTGCTCCTTCTTGTAGCGGCCGATCTGGCCCGCCACGAGGTTGCGGCGCGACAACAGCCGCATGAGCTCCTCGTCGAGGCGGTCGATCTCGCCGCGGAGCGCCGCCAGATCCGCTTCGGCGGGTGCGGTAACGCGCGGCGCGTTGCGCCGGCGGCCGGACAGCGTGTCGAGGAGCGCCGACAGCGCCACCGGCGTGAGTTGCTGGGCGGCGTCGCTGAGCGCCGCGGCGGGGCGGGTGTGTGTTTCGACCATGAGCCCGTCGAAGCCGAGGTCCAGGGCGCGCCGGGCGATCTCCGCGACGAATTCCCGCCGGCCGCCCAGGTGGCTGGGATCGTTCAGGAGCGGCAGATCCGGCGCCTCCTTTCGAAAAGCCAGCGCCAGTTCCCACTGCGGCGCGTTCCGCCACGGGCCGGCGTCGGCGGTGGAGAAGCCGCGGTGGATGGCGCCCAGCCGCCGGATGCCCACTCGCGCCAGGCGCTCCACCGCCCCGAGCCAGAGCGACAGGTCGGGGCTCACCGGGTTCTTCACCCACACCGGCACGTCGGCGCCGCGGAGCGCCTCGGCCACCTCCTGCACCGAGAACGGATTGACCGTGGTGCGCGCCCCCACCCAGAGGATGTCGACGCCGTGCTTGAGCGCCTCGTAGACGTGCTGGGCGCGGGCCACCTCCACCGCCACGGGCAGGCCCGTCTCCCGGCGGACGCGCTGGAGCCACGGCAGCCCGGCCGCGCCCACCCCCTCGAAGCAGTCGGGCCGGGTGCGGGGCTTCCAGATGCCGGCCCGGAACGCGGCCACCCGCCGGTCCCGCCGCAGCCGGCGCGCCGTGCGGAGCACCTGCGCCTCCGTTTCGGCGCTGCAGGGTCCGGCGATGACGTACGGCCGCCCCTTGAGCCAGAGGGACGGCGCGGCCGGCGGATTCGGCGCGGCGCGGGTCATGACGTCACCGCCCGGGCTGCCACGGGGCGGCAGCCGCGGCGATAGGCGCCCACGAGGCGTACCGCCGCGGCACGGCCGCTCAGCGCGGCCATCGCCG
>ERZ1649853.179-NODE-179-length-27522-cov-5.742891_pt1 | contig 27522 bp, 12 predicted proteins | sample MGYA00575353_ERZ1649853 | MGnify/ENA primary metagenome ERZ1649853 (study PRJEB40853, sample SAMN11349654) | freshwater sediment metagenome | isolation source: river sediment | host: Sediment | place: India: Okhla Barrage, New Delhi | collected 2017-02-21 ...
TTCTAAAGAAATTCTAGTCGTTAATTATGTTCAAGATAACCCCCGATTGATAACAAAGCGTGATCATTATAGGGCTCGAGGTGTCAATACGATCGCCATAGTTCCCCTAATATTGCGCGGAGAAGTTATTGGTACCATTGGCCTCGACTCGACAGATCCTGACTGGAAGCTTGGTAGCGATGATTTACAACTTCTAAATCAGATTAGTTTACAAACGGCAACGGCAGTAGACATTTCCCGGTCATTTGAGAGAACTGCTCAGAAGGCGGAGCAAGAAAGAAGGTTGACCGAGATAACTTCGAGTATGAGACAAACTCTGGATGTAGAAACAGTCTTACAAACTGCTGTAAATGAGTTGTACCGATCATTCAATCTTGATACTGCATCATGCTATCTGATACCAAATCAAACGATGGTGGATGAGTTAGCAGCCCCAGAAGCAGCTAGTCCAGAAGGCAAGGAGGCTTGAACATGGAAGCTTTGACCAGTCTACAAGCCTGGATGATCCTTGCTGATTTACTGGGAATGATTTCTGTCATACTAAGCTTATATGTCCTGATATTGAATCCTCGCCAACTTGCTAATCGCCTGGCAAGCGTGGCGATTGCAATACTAGCAGTCAATGCACTCGTATCGGTGAGTTTACTTCGTGCAAACACCTCTCAAGATGCCTATTTGCCAACGATTCTATTAGCGGCTGTTGTGCCTGCAATTGGCCCGGCTTTGATGATGGCGAGTCTGGCAATGCTTAAACCTGGATGGCTCAGCGGAAAACATCGCTGGATAATATTTTCCCTTATGTTCTTGGCTTTTGTGCCAAGCGTCTTAACGATCGCTGATATTGCATTTGGTACATCTATTTATTATGTTGGTTTGGATGCAGCATCTTACAGGGGCGGTTCCGTTGAGTTCGGTGATGTTATTAGCAAGCTAGTTGGTCAGGTGGTTCTGTATATCGATTTGATTCTAATCGATACCTTATTGATTGTGCCTCTGGTTTATTTTAGCTTTTTTGACAAGACGCAAGAAAAAAGCGGGCGTGGTCTGGCGCTGATGTTGCTAACAGTCCAGGTGATAGTATTAGTCAGCTCATTTGCTGGTGAAGCCATTCCTCAAGGTATCCTGAACTTATTTGTCGGGTTACTCTACATACTTGCCTATGGAGTGGCTGCTTTCCGGCAATTAGTGTCATCGCGTAGTTTACAAGCGGGTAGATTACAAGGGCGTTTGACTATGTTGATGGTTGCTATTGCCATTCCTACGTTGATTTTTATCGCGTCATCCTTGATCAGATATTCAGGGGACCATATTGAAGAAGATGCGAATTCGACCCTATCGCAAAATACTGACTTTCTTGTGACGTTGGCAGAAAGCTGGTTGAAGGATAATGCCATTGTGCTACAAAATTTGGCGATTCAACCTGATATTGTTAGTATGAATTCTGTCAAGCAAAAGCCGATCCTTGAGTCATATGCAAAGACTTACCCATACATGTATTTGATATCGACAACTGACTTAACGGGTATGAATGTCGCGCGTAGCGATGCACAATCACCGATTGATTATAAAGATCGTTTATGGTTTACAAGTGCTGCGAGTGGCACTCCGCTTACTTATCAGACTCTAATTGGTCGTACAACCGGACAACCTGCTATGGTAGTGTCGGTACCAATATCTTCACCAACGGGACAAGTTGCTGGAGTGGCGATGTTCGCCAGTTACCTTACGGAACTAAGTGACCATGTATTACTAGTTAAACTAGGCGAGACGGGGTATGCTTATCTCATTGATGATAAGAATCAGCTAGTAGCTCATCCGGACCTTAATCCTGGTTCATCGGAGTTAATTGATTTCAGTAATGCCGCTCCTGTGCAGGCTTTACGTAATGGAATAGAACCTCCATTGATTTATTCTGATGGGGATGGAGTTACATGGCGTGCCTATTACACAACAATCGAAAATGGTTGGGCTGTTGTCGTTCAGCAACAAGAGGCCGAATTATTTCAAACATATCGAAACTTACAATTTCTTTCACTCATTCTTATTGGTGGTGGAGGATTAGTAATGATTGCCCTCGTCTGGGCGTCTATCCGGCAGGCAGTCCAGCCGATCAATTCACTGACACAAACAGTCAAGGATATTGCTGCTGGTAATCTTGACCGTGTTGCAGTTGTTGAGAGTGAAGATGAGATTGGAACTCTGGCTCGCGCCTTTAACATAATGACCAATCAGGTGCGATCACTCGTGGGAAGCCTAGAACGACGCGTAGCAGAGCGTACGCTTGATTTGGAACACCGTTCAGCACAACTCCAGGCAGCTGCTGATGTTGGTCGTGCAGCAGCGTCCATCCGTAACTTGGATGAGTTACTACTCGTTGTTACTCGCTTGATCAGCGAGCGATTTGGTTTTTATCATGTGGGGATTTTCCTACTTGATGAGCAGGGAGAATATGCTCTCTTGCGTGCGGCTAACAGCCCAGGTGGTCAACGCATGTTAGCCAGAGGTCATAAACTTTTAGTTGGTCAACAAGGTATTGTTGGGTATGTAACCCGCAAACGGGAACCACGCATAGCCTTGAACGTCGGTGAGGATACAGCGTTCTTTACTAATCTCGATCTACCGGATACCCAATCTGAAATGGCTCTTCCATTGCAAGTGGGCGATGAATTGTTAGGCGCACTGGATGTGCAAAGCGTTCAACCAAATGCTTTTACGGAACAGGATGTAGAGACTCTACAAGTGTTAGCTGATCAGGTGGCGATTGCGATCAATGGTTCTCAGTTACTTCAGCGGACTCAGGAATTACTTGAAAGTGAGCGACGCGGTTTCGGTGAGATCACCAAGAGGTCCTGGCTTGAACAGGTCAAGATGATGGACAACGTCGGCTTTATTCGTGAACGTTCAGGTCTACATCCGATCACTTCAGCACCCAATCCAGAAGCGCATGAACTCTTACAAGATGGTAGGGTTGCTGTTGATCAAAATGATCCGCGGATACTCTATGTCCCCGTTAGTATTCGTACCCAAGTGATTGGCATCTTAAGATTGGTGCACGAAGAAACAACCAGTGGTTGGACTGATAATGAGATCGGGATGATTAGATCCCTGGCAGAACAACTCGGCGTAGCTCTTGAAAGTGCACGGTCTTATCAACAAACCAGAGTGAATGCTCAACGCGATCGAATTTTGGGTGAAGTTAACGCTCGGGTGCGCGAAACTTTGGATGTTCAAACGATCTTACGAACAGCGACGCAGGAAGTTCGACAGGCACTCGATATACCAAAGGTTGTGATTCACCTGGGAACACCCCCGGAAAATAATGGAAATGGGAAGTCGACATCAGGAGGAGGACATGCCTGATCGTATTACAAGAAATAAAAATCGTTCTGCGACAGTAAACTTTGTTGTTATTGCTGCCTCTCTTACTGCAGGTGCGGCTGGTTTAGTCAACCTGATCCTATATTTTCAAGTTTTTGCCTGGCAGATGCTATTTATGGCAATTGCAGAGGCCTTGACAGTTCTTGGTATTCTGTATGTAGGCAAGCTCGCAGATGATAACAAGATGGAATCGGCTGGTTTCCTGATCTTGGCGCTCACATTCTTAGGCTTTGGTTCTGGGGAGTTGGTACACCAAGGTTTGACCATTGTTTTAGCAATCGGCGGTGCACTGATTCTTGTGTATATGGGAATAACTTTTATGCCGCGCCGTTTTTCTTCCTGGTTACCAATCACTTTGCTTTATCTTGCTTATATATGGGCGGTCAATGAGTACGAACCATTACCTCGTTACAATATCCAGACCTTGATGACATTCCGGGTTATTATTGTTCTAGTAATTATCTTTGCCTTGAGTATTGCCATCTGGCAATTTGTACGGGTTCTGCGCTTCGGAAAAATTCGCACGCGATTGCTTACCGCCATCGTTTCAATGGCGACCATTCCTGCGTTAGCAATCATTACAGCTGTTACCTTGCTGAGTGTACAGCGTTCAATAGAACAAACACAATATCAGCTTGGTTCGGTTGCCGATCTCAAGACTAACGAAGTGGAGGCGTGGTTCGTTAGCTTACAGACGAATCTTCGCCTGGCTGTTCCTTCTTCAGACCAAGTGGGTTTTACTGAAATGCTGTTGAAAGAGCCACAACAGGCAGAGCTTGAGTTCTACAGGGTAATTTATGAGCGTGAGAAGACTCGTTACCAACTGGTTTTAGATCAAAGCCGGGTTTTTGAAGAAATCTTTCTTCTGGATTTATCTGGAAGGATAATCATTTCAACAGACAGTTCTCATGAAGGCGATAATGAATATGGTTATACCTATTTCAACTTGGGGCTAGAAAAATCTGGGGCTACAACCCCATTTCGTTACCCTTACAATGATGAATTGACGATTATGACTGTTGCTCCAGTACAGAATACATCCGGTGAGCAGATCGCAATATTGGCTGCACGTGCTAATCTCGCTAGCCTAGATGAGATCATGCTTGAAAGAGCAGGTCTGGGTCAGCAAGGCGTTGCTTACTTAATGGCCACGAAAACATTGCAACTACTTACTCAACTGAGTACTGGTGGTTCACATGTTGGTGATTATATCTACTCACGAGGTATTAGTAGTGCTGCTGAAAGAGGTGTTAACGGAGAGGCGCGCTATGAAAATCCTTGGGGTGTGCAAGTTATCGGAGCATATCGCACATTGCCTGATGTGGGCATGATCTTATTATCCGAGCAGCCCGAGTCGGAAGCATTGCGACCCGTGTATCAGAATGTTTTGATTAACATAGCTCTGACGGTCAGTGCGGTGATCCTTGCAGTATTAATCGCCCTAGGCGTTACGGGGCGCATTACTAGCCCAATTGCTGACCTCGCAACAACTGCCGAAAAGATATCGGCAGGGGATCTGGAATTGGTAGCTGAGATCGAAGCAGCAGATGAAATTGGAGCATTAGCTACAGCTTTCAATTCGATGACAGCTCAACTACGGAAGATATTATCGGGCTTGGAACAGCAGGTTAAAGAACGTACCGCGGCCTTAGAGCAACGAACAAGTTACCTGCAAGCCTCTGCGGAGGTGAGTAGGGCAGTGGGCTCCGTACTTGATCCCGATCAATTGATCAAACAGGTCGTGCAATTAATCCGTGAACGTTTTGACCTTTATTATGTAGGCTTATTCTTGCTCGATAGTCAAAAACAATACGCTGTTCTGCGCGCAGGAACGGGTACGGCAGGCCAATCAATGTTGGCGCGCCACCACCGGATTAAAGTGGGTAGTGGTATGGTCGGATGGTGTGTGGCTAACCGTGCTCCACGCATAGCTCAGCGAGCAGACCTGGATGCCTCTCGATTGGCCAATCCTGATTTGCCTGATACGCGGTCAGAAGCAGCGATTCCTCTCATATCTCGTGGCGAGGTCTTAGGTGCGCTTACCATCCAAAGTACACAACAAGATGTGTTCGATCCTGCCACGATATCGGTTTTTGAGACAATGGCCGATCAGGTCGCCGTAGCATTGGACAACGCAAATTTGTTCGCGCAAAGCCAACAATCTCTAGAATCTTTGCGTTCTGTTTATGGACAAATTACTATTGAAGGCTGGCGGAAATTGCTTGATGAAAATCCTCAATTGGGTTACCGAAGCGAAATTGGTGCACCTCTCAGTCAAGACATAGGATGGAGCCCAGAATTGGTGACCACTTATCGTATGGGACAAACCAATCATGGCAAAGCAGGAGATGGAAGCTATACCCAAAAGTTAAATAGCACAAATCAATTAGAGGATAGTTATTATCTTGGGATTCCTCTCAAAGTCCGCGAGCAAGTGATTGGCGTACTCGGTTGCTATAAATCGATTTCTCGTGGTGAATGGTCTCAGGAAGAAATTTCTTTTATGGAAGACGTAAGTCAAACTGTCAGTAATGCACTTGACAGTGCTCGTTTCTTCAACGAGACGCAACTCCGGGCGGAGAATGAGCGATTGATTGCGGATGTCACAGGACAGTTGAGGCAAACCCTAGATATTGATACTGTATTAACGACTGCGGTGCGTGAGATTCAGCGTATCCTGAATCTGGCTGAGGTTGAGATTCGTGTGGCGAATGAGGTTTAGGCATTAAGATACGATGCTGAGGAATTTATTATGAATAACACAAATAAAAGTGATGCTTCAAAACCAAAAAATAGTATGCAACGGATTGTGATCAGTACATTATTGGTCATCTTGGGAATGGCTGGTATTTTCTCCGTTTCTGGTTTGGCGAAAGGCTCAACCAGGACAATGGTACTAATCCTGGGTGGAATAATTCTAGTTGCACTACTTTTTGCCATTCGCGGTAATCTCATTGCGGGTCAAATTATTGCGCCATTTAGCGCCGCATCGGCCTTGATTTTTGCTGCTTACAATGGCAAAGGATTTCATGATGAGATCTTGATTGGCTTACCCGTCGCGATAGTTTTAGCAGGCTTACTCCTTGGTAATCGAGGTACGCTGGTTGTAAGTATTTTCTCGATTATTGGTATTACAACTCTCGGATTATTAGAAATTAATGGTGATTTGTCCGCTACTCTAAGTAGCTACACATCCTATGAAGATGTTGCGACAGCATCGCTTATGATTGTTGCGATTGCCCTTGTGCAGGGAATTTTAATCAACAGGTTAAATGTTAGTTTGGAGGAATCGCGTCGGTATGTCAAAGCGCAGGAGCTTACAAATAGAGAGCTGAGATCATTGCAGGCTGACCTCGAAAAGCGTGTGAGTGAAAGGACTGTTCAACTTAATGCACGCGCAGCTCAACTGCAAGCAACGTCTGAAGTTGGTCGAGCTGTTGCATCAATCAGTGACCCTGATGAGTTGCTGAGTAATGTGACGAAATTGATCAGTGAACGTTTTGGTTATTATCACGTTGGAATATTCCTCATCGATCGAGTTGGGGAGAATGCTATCTTGCGGGCATCGAATAGCCCCGGTGGGAAACGGATGCTTGAAAATGGACATTCCTTGCAGGTCGGATCAAGGAGTATTGTTGGGTATGTTACGCAGTATAGAGAACCTCGCATTGCCCTGGACGTGGGTATGGATGCAACTTATTTCAACAACCCGGACTTGCCTCAGACGCGCTCCGAAATGGCACTGCCATTGATAGCTGCCGGTAGATTATTGGGTGTTTTGGATGTTCAAAGCTCAGAGGTAGCTGCGTTTTCACAGGATGATATTGGTATATTGCAAGTTTTGACAGATCAAGTGGCAATCGCTATTGAAAACTCAACCTTATTTGCTGAATCACAAGCAGCACTCGAATCAGCAAGACGCGCATACGGTGAGATGACGCAAGATGCATGGACAAGATTGTTTCGCACGAAAGGCGGTTTTGGCTATCGTTCTGATAGAAATGGAAGTATCTCTCGGGTTGAGGGCAGTTGGTCGAAGGACATAATACGGGCTCATGGCGATGGGCAACCCATCAAGGCAGATGATTGCACATTAGTGATCCCATTTAAAATTCTTGACTTGCCAGCAGGTGCCGTCAGGTTAAAGAAACAAGAAAACTCTCGTGGATGGTCAGATCGGGAAGTTGACTTGATGGAAACCTTAGTTGGGAATTTAGGAGAAGCATTGGAGAGCGCTCGCCTCTACGAGGATACGCAGCACCGTGCCGAACGCGAACGGATTGCATCCGATATATCGACGCGTATTCGTGAGAGCCTTGATGTGGATACTGTTTTGCAAACCGCGGTTTTGGAAATGCGACGTGCTTTAAATCTTGATGAGATAACGATCCGTTTGGGAGAGAGCAATGGACAATGAAGCTCCAAAACCAAAGACAGGGTTGCTAAATCTGCAAACGAAATTGGCGATAGCTTTTGCGGTTTTAGCAATCGTCAGCTCGGCGATAGTTACGGCAGCGATTTATATCCGAGTGCGTTCTCGCCTCTACGAAGATGTGAGAGATCACTTAAGGGATTCGGTCTCCATTGGAGCGTTGCAAGTGAACGGCGATGTACATGCGACGCTCACAGATCCTTCCCAGGAAGATTCTGATGTATATCTAGATATGAAGGAAACATTCCGAGCGATAAGAGACGCTGGCACTAACTTTAAATTTGTATACTCATTGCGTAACGTGGATGGCAAGATTTATTTTGTGGTAGATGCGGAGGAAAATCCTGAGGATGTGTCGCATTTGGGGGATGAATATACAGATGCGCCTCCCGGTTTAGCGGATCTAATGACAGCGATGAACCAACCGTTTGTCAATGAAGAATTTTATACTGATCAATGGGGTACCTTCTTAACAGGTTACGCTCCGATCTATAAGGCTGATGGAACAGTCGATGCGGTTTTGGGAATTGACATTGAAGCTACTAATGTTGCCTCTTACCAGAGTAGTATTTTACGGAGTGCATTACTGATATTCGCGGGTACAGCCCTCGTTATGGGCATAATAGGTTGGTTTATTGGTCAACGGCTCGCGTCTCCAATCTTGGCATTGATCGACGGGGCTCGGAGAATCGAGGCGGGTGACTTGTCTTACAAGGTTGAGGTTAGTACACACGATGAGACATCAATTTTAGCGGATGCTTTTAACACTATGGGTGCCCAGTTGCGTGAATTGGTGGGAGGCTTAGAAAATCGAGTTGTAGACCGAACAAAAGAAGTCGAACAGCGTTCTAAATATCTGAGTGCTGCAGCCGAAGTGAGCCGGGTCGTGACCACAATACATGAACCGAATGAGCTTATCCGTCGCGTAGTTGACCTGATTCGGGAAAGCTTTGGGCTATATTATGTTGGTCTTTTTATGGTTGATGAAAAAAACGAGTTTGCAGTCCTACGCGCTGGAACTGGTGAGGCAGGTAGGCTAATGGTTGAACGTGGTCACCGCATTCGAGTCGGGGAAGGAATGGTAGGTTGGTGTGTAGAGCATGCTCAAGCACGTATTGCCATGGAAGCTGGTCAGGATGCTGTTAGGCTTGCATCACCCTTATTACCTGCAACTCGGTCAGAAGCTGCCTTACCGTTACGTTTACGTGATCGGGTTGCAGGTGCGCTGACTGTGCAAAGTGATCAACCCGACAACTTTGATGATGCGATTATTACCGTACTTCAGACGATGGTAGATCAAGTTAGTATTGCTTTGGACAACGCGCGTTTGTTCAGCGAGAGTGATCAGGCGTTGAAACAATTGCGACGGGCGATTGGGGATGTCAGTCGACAAGCATGGAAGGATGAACTCGAAAAGCGGTCTGTTGTCGGCTATTATGGGAATGTAACCGGTGTATATCCTATTGACGGCGCTCGTGGCGAGATGCGAGAAAATCGAGATAATGAATCACGAACAGAACAAACTCCAGTCGCTACTGTACAAATTCCGCTTCGGGTTCGCGATCAGGTCTTGGGCGTTGTTGAAGCGTGTAAATCCCAAGCTGGATCAGAGTGGTCAAAGGAAGAGACCGACTTGCTTAATACTTTAGTAGACCAACTTGGTGTGGCAATCGATAATGCGCGCCTATATGAGCAATCACAGCGAAAAGCAGAGCGTGAGCGTATCTTGTCGGAAATTACTGGGCACGTTCGTTCAACGACGGATATAAATCTCATATTGCAAACTGCTGTACGGGATTTGGCGGAGGCGCTACGCGTACCGAAAGGTATGATACGTCTCATCCAACCATCTGCGCATAGTCAAGATATAAAAGGGGAGCCCATTTCACCCTCACAGCCTTCGGGAAATGGAGGAACATCGAATGGATAACCGGAATTTAAGTCATCGAATCCATAGTCTTCATTTCCCTAGAGTTTCGCTTAAGGGATTGCGTACCAGGCTCGAAAATAAGGCGGCGAATTCTTTTTGGATCTGTGTCATAGTCACAATTGCGTCTTTCGTTGGAACAGGATTTTTCAGTTATTTATATACGACCGAAAGCCAATGGCAGTTTCTCGTGTTGGCGGGTATGATGCTTTTATTGGGATTTTCTGCCATACAGGGAATATTAATTGTTCGTAATAATCGCTCAACTGATGGTGTTCTGATCATGTTGTTGGTTGGACAGATCGTTGTGGCACTTAGTTCACTCTTTATTGGTGGTCAGGGGATGTGGTATGCCTCAGGGGTGATTTTATCAACATTACTGATTAGTTCGCTTACATTGAAACCGGCACAGATTGCACGCTCTGCGGTACTTGGTATCGTGGCAGGGTTGTCGACGTTGGTATTGGATCAGTTCGTGAAGACCTGGCAAACAAATACACCTTCTGCATTACATTATTTGATTATTGCCACAGTGATTTTTTTACTGGTTCTTTACCTCTTCTCTCTCAGCCTATTTTTTACTCAATACTCGTTTAGAGGCAAAATCACCGTAGTAGTGTTTGGCGCGGCAATCGTATCATTATTAATTTCAGCAATTGTAAATTCCCAAACTTATCGGTCAAGCTTATTTCGTTCAGCAAATCAGGCATTACTATTAGCGGCAGGCAGGACAGCAGATGAAATTGATTCTTACCTATCGGACTTGATCTCTAAGCTGGAAGATGCTAATCGACAATCATCGGTGGTATCGAATTTCCTGTCTTTGCCTCCCCAAGGTCGCTCACAAGCAAGTGAATTGATCGCGCAAATAAAAGACATGCGACAAAACATAGGCGCTCTCGAAGTTGTGCTACTGGATCGCCAGGGCGCGGTTGTTCTGCATACTACGTACTCGGATGTTAGCGGTTTTGATCCTTATAACGGGATGGGTAAAGCAGATCAAACATTAGTGAGTACAAGTATAGTCGCAGGCGAACCGTTTATTTCATCAATAATTTTTCCGACGTCCCGCCAGATGATTTACATCAATGCGCCTTACTTTTACGTGGGTATTCGAATTATCAACCCTGAAGGTAATCCTTTAGGTATCTTCATGGCTGCTTTTCCGGTTGCCGAGATCCAGAATTTAGTTCAATCAAATAACAACCTGGCTGGAGACCAATCGTTTGGGATATTAGTTGACGATAACTATATGCGTATTGTCAGTGGTGCATCTGCAGAAGATAACTTCACGCTTATCTACCCACTCGATTCAGAGACTTATGATCGATTGCAACAAGAGCACCGAATCCCTCAATTCAGTAGTGACCTAATCACAACCAATTATCCTGAATTCAAAAAGGGACTAGAGCGTATATATGTAACGCCTTACTTTGAGACCAATGAGTTAGGAGTGAATAATGATATTGGTGTAGCTGCTGGAGTTCGTTTGTCACTGAAGAATTGGATTATTGTTTTCATGCAACCTCGCTCGGTTATTTTATTGCCCATTACCCAGCAAACTCGGACTTCAGTATTGATCACTGGATTGATTGGCACATTTGCAATCGTAGCTTCTGCCTTATTGGCACAGTTAATAACCAAGCCAATCGTGGAGTTGACCAAGAGTGCAGAAAGGGCTTCCTCAGGAGATCTCAATATCAAAGCACCTGTGACAAGTGTTGATGAAGTCGGAAAGCTGAGTATTGCGTTCAATAGCATGGTGGACCAACTCCGCGCAATGCTACAAGGATTGGAAGAGCGGGTTAAAGAACGCACCGCTGAACTGTTCCAATCGAATGAACAGCTGGAATATCGCGCAAGTCGTTTACAGATGGTTGCTGAAGTGGCGCATACATTTTCATCCGTCACTGACCCTGAACAACTGTTGTCGCTTGTAGCCAATACGATCAGTGAAAGGTTTGGGTTTTACCACGTAGGTATCTTTCGCGTAGATAAAAACAGAGAATATGCAGTTCTTGAGGCATCCAACTCTGAAGGTGGACAGCGCATGCTGGCTCGTGGTCACCGCTTGCGCGTAGGAGAGGAGGGCCTAGTTGGTAATGTTACACATTCTGGGGAAGCCCGAATCGCTTTAGATGTTGGTGAGGATGCAGTGTTCTTCAATAACCCAGATCTTCCTGAAACTCGTTCGGCGATCACACTTCCTCTCAAGGTCGGCGAAAATATTATCGGAGCTTTGGACGTGCAAAGCACGATGCCCAAAGCTTTTGATTCTTCCGACATCGCCTTGTTATCTACGTTAGCAGATCAGGTTGCAATTTCAATTGAAAATTCACGCTTGATTAATGAAAGCCAACGTAGTATACGTGAATTGGAGATTGCACAAAGGCAATATATACAGCAAGAATGGGGAAAAGTACTTGCAGATAAAACTAAGGAAGGATATCAATTTGTAATCGGCAAACTTATCCCGATCGGAGAAACCGATACAGGCAGTATTCCGGAACAAATACCACAATTTCCTACCGTGATTTATGACAGCCCACAGGGTGGTGATAACCAACAACAATCTGGTTTGATGGTACCAATCATGATCCGTGGACAGACAATTGGTTTGATAGAACTGAATGATCCTGACGCACCAAGGCGTTGGGGAGAGGACGAGATTAATTTAGCTGCATCGGTCGCTGACCAGGTAGGGCAAGCATTAGAGAATGCCCGATTGCTTGAAACCACACAAAGACGTGCCGAACGAGAACGATTGGTGTCGGAGATAACTAGGAAATTGCGGTCTACCAACGATCCGCAAGAGATCATGGAAACCGCTGTAATGCAGCTAAAGAATGCGCTCAAAGTGCGTAGTGTTCAGGTACGTGTGGACACAAGTCCAATTGAAGATGGAGCAACTCATCGGAGATCTTAAGCTGAACAGAACTCAGCGCCAATTAGTAGGTTAGGGTAAGCATATGCAGATTATTGCCATCGCAAATGAAAAAGGTGGGGTTGCAAAAACTACAACGGCTATCTCTTTAGGAGGGGCGTTGGTACAAGCTGGTCATACAGTCCTTCTGATTGACCTAGATACACAAGCAAATTTAAGCTTAGGTTTGGGTATTGCACCCGCTAAAATTCGTAGGTCAATAGCAGATATATTATTAAATTCAGCATCACTACTAAGCGTCAGTCGTGAGACTAATATAGAGGGACTAGATATCATTCCCTCTAATGCTGATATGGGTCTAGCAGAGCGATTTCTGCCGGTTCGCCAAAACTATGAGCAGGTCTTAAAAGCTGCCATACAGAATAGTCCAGGTGTATCTGCCTATCATTATTTACTCTTGGACTGTCCACCTTCTCTAGGTTCAGTCACTATGAATGCATTGAATGCCTCTGACCTGGTAATCGCACCGACACAACCAGAATATTTTTCAGCGGACGGTTTGCGTAGTCTTATGGGAGCGATCCGCCGAGTTCGCGGACAAGATAATACAGACCTAGCATATTTTGTTCTAATTACGATGATGGATCGACGAAACCGGATTCATCGAACATTGTGTGAACAGCTTCAAACAACTTTTCATGATGGATTGTTAAAAACAGTGATTGAGGTGGACACAAAATTACGTGAAAGCACCGTTGCTGGTATGCCCATCACTCACTATTATCCTAAAAGCCGTAGCGCTCTTCAATATTGTGCGTTGGCTCAGGAGCTAACCGAGAATGTCAAAGAGAAAACAGAAACCGATAGTCATCCTCAGCCGAATTGAAGCTCTTTTTGAGGAGCTCGACCATGAATTAGCTGACAATGTGCCTTCTGGAATTCTTGAAGGTAAGCCTGGATTAGACGAATCGTACACCGTCAAGCTGGCGCAAGAAGAACCACCTATTCAACCAGTGCCCGAGGTCGAACCTTCCTATGAGAGCATCGTCCCTAAGAAGACAATCCGGAAGAAAGCATCCCGGAGGCAAATTGTTGAATCCAAAATCCAGCCAATCAAGTCCCTAGACATTTTCGGTGATGCTAGAAAAGAACCTTCCAATCTGCTCGATGTTGGACAAACAACATTCTCCATACCCTTCAAAATTCAACAAACTGGGATTGGAGATGGTATCGCAACCGAACAAAGCGACTTGGCCGGATGGATGGAAATAGTTGATGATACGCCTGGGCGAATTTGGACAGAGGACGAAAGGTTACTCATCGAACAGGTCACTGACCAACTTGCATTAGCATTAGAAAATGCTCGTCTTTTCCAGGAAACCCAGTCCGCATTGTCAGAGACGCGTACCCTTTATGCGATCACCAGTGCTGCAACACGATCGCTCGAGTTGGAGAGTACCCTTCAGGAACTCTTAAATCAAGTGCTATTGGCAACCGGCATTGATAGCGGATTGATCAGCACCCTGAATCCCAAGACTAACAAATTGGAGTTGATTGTTCAATCCAACTTACCAGAAGAGATGGTCGATCGTTTACACAAAAAGGGAATGGGTGGGACGTTGTGTGAGGCGGTATATCTACGCAAGGATGCTGTGATCATCTCAGACATCTATAATTCTGAGGCTGTCCCCGACTTTGCTCAAGAAATGGTTAAGGGGCCGAAAGTATTCGGATTCAAATCATACCTTGGTGTGCCGCTACTATCGAAAGGGCGTGTTCTAGGTACTCTATGTACCTTTGGCTTCACGCCACGAGCAGAAGATAGCGCAAACCTCTCGCTTTTGCAGGTGGCTGGTCAGCAGATTGGTATCGCAATTGAGAACTCCCAGTTATTTACTCAGACTCAGCAGCGCAGCGAACAACTGGCTATACTAAATCAAATGAGCCAGGCAATGAGTTCTATGTTAAGCCTTACATCGGTTGCTGAGGCAATCTATACCTATACTGGCCAATTAATGCCAACAGAAAACTTGTTTGTAGCTCTCTATGACGAAGGAAAACAAGAAATATCATTTCCGGTTGCTTACGATGAAGGTGAACGTATCTATCCTCCAACGCGTAAGCCAGGAAGAGGAATGACCGATTATATTCTCCGCACAAAACAACTTTTATTGTTGAATGGCGAGGATCTGACTCCCGAAATGGATAAACTGGGTATCGAACATGTAACCCTAAACACCCCTGAACCCGCAAAATCCTGGCTAGGCGTGCCGCTGATTTATGGTGAACGAGTGTTGGGTGTAATAGCTGTGCAAAGTGTCAAGACAGCTTTTTTGTATACTGAGGAAGAACGCAATCTATTGGTTGCCATTGCCAGCCAGGCAGCCAACGCAATCGAGAATGCACGCTTATTCGAACAAACTCAGACAGCTTTGGGCGAAACCGCCGGTTTGTATGAGGCAAGTGCTGAGATCAACACTGCTAAAGATGCTACCGAGATATTAGATGCTATCCGTCGCCACACTATGATAGGTGTCGACGCCCATCATGTTAGCATCAATTATTTCGATCATCCATGGACATCCGCTCGCCCAGCGGAGTGGGTGGATATTGTCAGTCGATGGACGGAGCAATCGGAAGATGGATTTATGTCTCGTTTTCCACTCGCTGCATATCCGTCACTCTCTCAACTATTGGTTGCTGATACTTCGGTTTTGATTCAGAATTGCTCAAGCGATCCTCGATTGGATGATTTTACACGAGAGTTATATATCAAACGTTATCAGGCTGTTAGCACCATGTTCGTACCGTTGGTAGCTGGCACACAGTGGATTGGTTATATCAATGCGATTTACCCGGAGGAAATAAGCATTTCCGAGAATGATATCCGCCGCCTCACAGCATTGTCGGGACAAGCAGCTGTAGCTGTGCAGAACTTGCGTAGTGTCACATTGGCTGAAGTCCGTGCGAAGGAAGCGCAAGAGCGTAGTGAAGAACTCGGATTAATAAACCGTGTGGTATCAGCAATGGTTTCTTCAGGCGACTTACGTCAAGTGCTAGACGCTGTAGCAAATGAATTGGTTACTGCCTTTCATTTGGCGCATGCTACGATTGCTTTGCTTAACCCTGATCGCGCATCTCAAACAGTGGTGGCAGAGAGCTCGAGTGTGCAGGATAAGCCCTTTGTCGGTTCGAAAATCCCGGTCAAAGGCAATCTTGCCACTGAACAGGTCTTGAGTACACGTCGGCCACTATTAATCCCAGACGCCGCAACGAGCCCTCTCTTAGCGCCTTTGCATGTTTTACTTAGCCAGCGTGGGATCCAAACCATGGCGGTATTTCCTATTCAAGCTGGTGGCGCTATCATTGGCACGATTAGCATGGATGTTGTCGAAAAGGAGCATGTGTTTTCTCAGCAGGAAATGGCTGTTGCGGAAACGTTAGTTGGTCAGATTTCCACATCCATCCAAAATGCAAATTTATACGAACAGACTCAACGTGCGTTGGCTGAGACAGAAATTCTATATCAAGCCAGTGCCGGCTTGAACTCCGCAGGCTCTTATGATGAAATCCTGGAAATCCTTCGCAATTCGACCATATTAAGCCATAACGATCTTATAAGTATGACAATCAGCCTTTTTGATCGTCCCTGGAGTGGGAATGATGTACCCGAGTGGTACACCATTATCACGCGCTGGTCTAGCTTACCTCAACAAGGTGAGCATACGAATCGCTACCCAATGAGTTCTTGGACCAATTCTAAACATCTATTGAAGCAAGAAGGTGTGGTTGCAATTGATCAGGCATTAACAGATCCTCGCTTAGATGATATAGCGCGCTCGTTATATGTGAAACGAATGGGCGCTCAAAGCCTTGTATTCGCCCCGCTAGTGGCGGGTGGGCAGTGGATTGGTCATGTGGACGGAGTATACCAAAAGAGTGTCCACTTCGAAGAGCAAGACTTACGCCCATTACGAGCTCTGGCGGCTCAAGCCGCAGTTGCTATACAAAACCTCCGGTTGCTAGAGGAAACTAGACGGCGTGCTGGTCAATTAGAGACTGCTGCAGAAATTGCTCGAGACACCTCAAGTACTTTAGCGCTTGATACACTATTGAATCGTTCTGTAAATTTGATCCGTGACCGGTATGGTTACTATCACTCTTCTATCTTTCTCCTGGATGAGACGCAGACGGCCGCAGTCGTGCGCGCTTCAACAGGTGAGGCTGGTGAGGAGATGAAACGCCAGGCGCACAAACTCGCGGTGGGATCGAAGTCGATCATTGGATCGGTGACTGGTTCCGGAACTCCTTTGGTCATCAATGATGTAAGTCAAAGTGAGATACACCGTCCAAACCCATTGTTACCAGACACGCGCGCAGAACTGGCGATACCATTAAAAATCGGCAGTCGCATTATTGGTGCACTGGATGTACAGGCGGGGAGGGTTGATGCCTTCAGTCCGGATGATGTGGTCGTGTTGCAGACTTTGGCAGACCAATTGGCAGTTGCTGTGGATAATGCCCGGTCATATGAAGTAGCACAGCAAGCAATCGATGAAACCCGCCGCCGAGTCCAAGAACTCAGCTTGTTATTCAACCTAGGGCGCTCATTGGCTAGCGCCTCCATGGAAATCCATGACATTGCCGAGACGGTGGCGCGTTTTTACATTGATGCCTTGGATGTCTCTGAAGTTTCAATTTCTATTATTGATAATGAGACAAATGAATTACGAAATATCGCTGACCTAAAGCGCAAAGAAAATGGATTGGAGATAGAACCTTCGTCTGATTTGGATACCTCATTCCAACTATTGGACTATCCCGCCACTGCAAAAGCTGTTCAGAGCATGCAACCTTTGATTGTTCAGTTTTCCGATCCAAATGCAGATCCGTGGGAGCACGCTTATATGCGGGAGCATGGCGCGCAAACACTTGCAGTCATCCCGCTAGGAACGAAAGGTGAAGCCTTCGGTATAATCCAAATTGCTGTATTTGATAAAGAGCGGATTTTCACTCAAGATCAAATCACTCTGGCGATGACCTTGGCAAATACTGCTGCCTCTGCAATCGAAAATGCGCGTTTGCTGGAAGAACAACGCCAAACTGCTGAACAGTTGCGTGAAGTCGACAAGTTGAAATCGCAATTCTTAGCCAACATGTCCCACGAGTTGCGCACACCGTTAAATTCCATTATCGGTTTCTCCAGGGTGATCCTTAAAGGAATTGACGGTCCAATCACTGAGCTTCAGAAACAAGATTTGACGGCAATTAATAGCGCAGGACAGCACCTACTCCAGTTAATCAACGATGTTCTGGACATTTCAAAGATCGAAGCTGGTAAGATGGAATTGGCATTCGAAGATCAGGTGAATATTGGTGACTTGGTTACAAGCGCCATGTCCACTGCAGTCGGTTTGACAAAGGATAAACCTATCAAGCTAGAACGATATATCCAACCTGACCTGCCACTGGTTCGCGCAGACACTACCCGTATACGCCAGGTAATCATAAATTTCCTCTCGAATGCGGCTAAATTTACTGATGAGGGAACAGTCACGGTCAAAGCAACGCTGGAGAGCAATCTTCTCGGTGCACAAGAGATCTTGGTCAGTGTCACCGATACAGGCCCTGGGATCGCGTTACAAGACCAACAAAAATTATTCCAACCCTTCTCTCAAGTTGACGCCTCCCCGACAAGAAAGATTGGTGGCTCAGGATTAGGCTTGTCTATTTCCAGGTTGCTGATTGAGTTACACGGTGGGCGTATTGGTGTGATCAGTGATGTGGGTAGAGGCAGCACATTCTACTTTACCTTGCCCTTACAAATGCCTGAGGAAGAACCATTGCCTGATGCTAGCTGGGAGCAATCACATCCCACCAGAATAATCCTGGCAATTGATGATGATAGACAGGTGATCAGCCTCTATGAGCGTTACTTGGATCAATATGGGTATAAAGTAATTCCGTTAACCGACCCCTCCCAGGCTGTTTCAATAGCCCGCGCTTACAAGCCATTTGCAATCACCTTGGATGTCATGATGCCGCGAATCGACGGATGGTCAGTTTTACAGGCGCTTAAGCAAGATTCTGAGACGCGTACGATTCCGGTTGTGATCTGCAGTATTCTCGAAAACCAGGAGAAAGGTTTTAGTTTGGGTGCGGTTGGTTATCTCACAAAGCCTATCTTAGAAAGTGATTTGGTAAAGGCTCTGGGACGATTGAATGGTGATGGTAGCATACAGGAAGTGTTAGTCGTTGATGACGATATTGACGACTTACATCTGGTGGAGAGAATGCTTAAAGAGGGAAGTAATTTCAATGTGCGCCTGGCTCATGGTGGTCCGGAAGGTCTGGTTGAGATTCAGACTAAACCCCCACATGCCATCATTTTAGATTTATTCATGCCAGAGTTGGATGGTTTTGCTCTTCTGGAAAATGTACGTTCTGATCCACGTTTACGCGAGATCCCTGTCATCATTTTTACTGCCGGTGATCTGAACGAGGCGCAACGTGATCGATTGGCAGAGTTTTCTCAAATGATGTTGTACAAGAGCAGCTTCAAAGAGGAAGAGCTTTTGGATAGCATCAAACATGTTTTAAAACATTTGGTACCTGTTTCAAACGAAACAGGTAAAGTGGAGAATTAATATGACGTCGCATGTAAAGATCGAGTGCCTGGATTGTGGTCACCGCGCTCCATTTTCGCCAACTGTGACCACCTGTCCGGGTTGTGGGGGGCAATGGCGAGAAGCTCGTTATGATTTGGAAAAACTAAAGCGCGATTTCTCGGATATGATCAGAGAAAGACCATTCAATCTTTGGCGTTATAAGGAATTATTGCCCGTTGGTGGACCCAATGCATCTTTATATATGGGAGAGGGAGGAACGCCTCTCATCCAGGCTTTGAACCTTGGAATGATGTTGGGGTGTCCAAATATATATATCAAAGATGAACGCCAAGGGCCTACATCTTCATTCAAGGATCGGCAAGCCGCCGTCAGTATCGTTGCTCTGAAGGAAGCTGGAATTACCGAAGCCGTTCTTGCGTCGACTGGAAACGTTGCGATTGCCTTCTCAGCCTTCGCGGCACGTGCTGGGATCAAAGTATGGACTTTCCTGACTAGTCTCGTTCCCGCGGAAAAAATGCGTGAGGTAGCCTTGTATGGCTCGCAGGTTGTGAAGGTGACATCCTCGTATGATCAGGCTAAACAATTGGCAGCAGAATTTGCTCGCCAGCGTGGTCTTTATCTGGAGCGTGGCTCGCGATCCATCCCCTCTGTCGAAGCGATGAAAACGATCGCATACGAGATCGTAGAACAGCTTACTGAAATTGCCGGACCGCCTGTTAAGAATATATCAGAACCGAATGGGGTGATATGGCGAGCTCCGGATTGGTACATCCAGGCTGTCAGTGGGGGACTTGGTCCACACGGTGTGCAAAAAGGCTTTTTGGAGCTTAAGCAGATGAGGCTGATCGATAAAGTGCCTGCGATGGCCAACATCCAAACCGAGGGTTGCGCTCCGATGGTACATGCTTGGAAACAAGGGCTAGATGTTGCAGAGCCCATACGGTCACCCCGGACACATATTACTACGCTTTCAACTGGAGATCCTGGACGAACATATACCTTATTACGTGAGCGAATGATGCAAAGCGGAGGTGGTCTATTTGAAAGTGTGACAGATGAGGAAGCATATCGAACGATACACATCGTCGCAAAAATGGAGGGTTTGTCGATCGAACCCGCTACTGCGGTTGCTTTTGCTGGGCTAATCAAAATGGTGCGTATGGGGGCGATTAAACCGACGGATACTGTCGTTGTCAACTGCTCTGGACATACAATGCCGATAGAGAAAATGATCCTGGGGGAGGGATGGTCGCGCGATCTTGAAATATCTCAACAAGCTCTGCGTGAAACACCCGAGGAGGGTCTCTTCTCTGCATTGAGCCGGGTTACCTCTGAGCGGTTCTCGCGGGTAGCGGTTGTCGATGATACCCCCGATGCTCGTCGCTTGATCTGTCGAATTTTGCAATCTCAAGGAACCTATACCTTGTACGAAGCGAGTAATGGAAAGGATGCAATCGCATTAGCGAAAAAAGAATTACCCGATCTAATCATCCTCGATCTGATGATGCCCGAATTAGACGGCTTCTCGGTTTTGGATGCTCTCAAAGAAGACCCGCAGACATCGTTAATCCCTGTAATTGTTGTAACTGCGAAAGAGCTGACAAGCGAAGAAAAGTCGCGCTTACAGGGACGGATTCATACTCTAATGCAGAAAGGTGAATTCATGAACGATGATCTGCTGGATGAGGTGACCGCTTTACTAAAATAATGCAAACAAAGCAGGGTGGCAATAAGGGGTTTAGGAGAGGAATTACCGCGGCGCTGGCATCTGCGGTCTTTTTAGGATTATCACCTGTATTTGGCAAACAGGCGATCAATCTTGGAATGTCGCCGATAAGCGTGGTTGCCATTCGGACTTCATTTGCTGCATTATTGATGCTCATCGTCGTTTTGGCGACGAATAAAAGTTATTTGTACATTTATCCTGCAGGTTTGCTTGGTTGCTTGCTAGCTGGAGGAATCAATGGCTTGGGATCATTGTTCTATTACGGGGCCTTGGGACGGATCGATGCCAGCCTTGGGCAGCTAATCTATTCACTATATCCTTTGTTCGTGGTGATTTGGTTATGGCTGGATCACCAACCTCCTAGCCGGTTGACTCTCTTGCGATTCTTTCTGATCATACCTGCACTGTACTTACTGACGCGGACAGAATACGCGCAGGTAGATCCATGGGGGGTGGTCATGATGTTGATAGCCTCCGCTCTTTATGCGCTACACTTGCCGATCAATCAGCGTGTGCTTTACGACATGCCTGCGCAAACAGTGACCTTCTATACCTTATTAGCGATGAGCATCGTGGTTGTGCCAGCATTCATTATTTCAAGGGGCTCACTCCTTCCCAATGTCACTGTTGCCTGGATGCCGCTGTTGGGGATGACTTTGGTAACTTTCTTATCGCGAATTACACTATTCTTAGGTGTAAAAACTCTGGGTGGACTTCAGACTGCAATATTGGGGCTTGGAGAGCTCTTAATTACGCTTGTTGCATCCAATCTCTGGTTAGGAGAAAGGCTTAGCACACAACAGTGGATTGGAGCTGCATTACTTGCCATCAGTCTGGCATTGATTGCCCGTGAAAAGCCTTCGACTCGTATGAAAGGGAGTGGTGGGTGGCTGAGCTGGCTTCGACCGCCAGGGTTGCCAAAGGATATTGCGTGGCCACCCGGATAGCTTTAGGCCACATCAATATCAAAGATATATCCCGTGCCTCGAATGCTGACGATCCAAGCCCCGCCGCTGGGGATTTTGCTTAATTTTCGGCGCAAGCGACTAACTAGAGGGCGCAGAACTTCAGCTGCTTCCAAATCCTTGATGTTGTAACCCTGGACTTGTGCAACCAGCTCACGATGTGTAAAAACGTGTTGCGGATGCTCAAGAAATACTTGCATGAGTTTTCCTTCAGTGGGAGTTAATTTAATAATCTGTAAATCGTTTTTACCCCCCACGAAAGAAATCTCACGTCTGGGTAAATTAATATTTACTCCGTTCGCTAGCCGATAGATCTTTGAATCAGCCCCTCTTTCGATATTCTCGGTTTTTGCTAAGTCGCTCAGGTTTATTGCAATTCCCGGCTCTCCGATGGTTTTTAGTCGGCGAATAGAAATCTCTAACTCGTCGATCAGGCTTTGTTTTTGTCTTCGCTCACTTCTTACTGCGAGAGCTCGGGAGACGCTTTTGATTATCTGCTCTGGGGAAGAAGGTTTGATCAAATAATCATGGGCGCCATATCGTAATGCCTCAATTGCTGATTCTAGCGATCCGTGGGCGGTTAAAAGAATCACAATGGGGCGATTGAAATCGGCAGATTCGGGCGCAAGTTTGGCAATCGTGCGCAGCACGTCAAGTCCATTCGTCCCTGGCATCTTGAGATCTAATAAAATCAGATCATAAGGTGTACCACTATTCATATGATTTGTGATCAGTGTGATACCAGCACGCCCATCTGAGGCGGTTTCTACCTGATAGCCTTCTAGGCGCAAGATTTCTCCAAGCGAGGTTCGTGTAGTCTCCTCATCGTCGACGATCAAGAGGTGGAAACGGTTGGAATCATTTAAATTGTTCATGTGTGCTCCGAAACCGGTAATGTCATTCTGAAACAAGCGCCATTTCCTGTCCGCCCGCCCGTGAAATCTTTTTGGAATTTCATCGCTAATTGAGTATGGTGGTCAACCAGATCCAAACTGCCACCATGCGCGGTAACAATCCCATAGCTGACTGCCAAACCTAGACCCACTCCATTTTCCTTTGTACTGACGAAGGGTTCGAAGATGTGTTTGCGCTCACTTAGGGGAATGCCTGGTCCTGTATCTTCGATGAAGATTGCTACTTCTTTTGGGAAGGGTGGTTGTTTGGGTATTTCTGTTTTTGCACTATTTGCATCACTGACCAATGAAGTCTCTATGAAAATGTTGCCACCATCTGGCATGGCTTGCATCGCGTTTAAAAGAAGATTAAGAAGAACTTGTTGTATCTGATCGCTGACTGCCAAAACGGGAGGCAAGTTCACTACGAAATGATGGTGTAAATGAATATTATGGTCATCCATTTGCTTGCTAACCAGAGAAATAACGTTGTCCAGGATTAAGTTGATATCAACTGGTTTTCGATCCAAGGCGACTGGGCGATAAAAATCGAGCATGCGATGGACGGTTTGCATCAGGCGTTCTAGTTCGTGTATTGCCATTCCAAGATAATTTTGATGCTGTTCTTGAGTGAGCTCGCGTCTTCCAGCCAGGTGCAAACAGTTTTGAACAGCTTGGAGTGGGTTATTGATCTCATGGGCAATCGAAGCTGTCAGTCGTCCAGCAGTAGCCATTTTTTCTGCCTGAATTAATGCACGCTGTGAATCCTCTAGCTGGTGGATATAATCTCGTAATTCCGCATGCAAGCGGGCATTTTCAAGGGCTACAGCAGCCTGGCGTGCGAGAACAGCTAGTAATTCCAGATCTGCTTCACGAAAATGATGGTCGCCTAATTCGCGTGCTGCCAGTAAGACTCCGGTAACGATTGCACCTGCCTTCAATGAAACTGGAGCTGCTATGACAGAACTAAAATTACGGCTGACAAGAATTTGTTGGAGTTTCTTTTCTACGGCGCCGGGATTGATATTTCTTTCCTGATGGATCATCATTGGTGATTTTGTCTCACCCGACCTCCGTGCAATTGGTTCTGTTAACAGCCTGGTTGGTGGTTGTTCTTCACCATGAACAACCGGAGAATGGCTATGTGCTTCATCATCTTTTTTTGTTACGACGATACTACTTGGATGCACGGAGGACAACAAACGTAACCGGAGTTTTGTCCCTTCACTTTCATCTTTTAAACTCGCGGCCTCGACCTGATAAAATTCGGCATAACTGCATTTTAGATGCCCACAGACTGCATCCAGAACGAGCTTACGTAGTCTCTTAGGATTGGTTTCTGTAAAAAGCAATTCGCTGACGTCGAACAATGGGCGTAACGCCTGTAGGCGCAGCACATCCTGTTTATGCTGGCTTTGTTCCAATGCACGCTTGACACTTTGTACCAATTCGCTAGACGAAAATGGCTTGAGGATTAAGCCGTCTGCGCCTCTTCTCAGGGCTTCGATGGCAGTTTCAACTGTTCCGAAACCAGTCATTACCACTACAGCCAGGTCAGGATAATACCTGCGCGCTATATCGATCACTTGGAATCCATCCATGCCTGGCATGCGGATATCAACCAGGAGCAAGTCGGGGCGTGACAAGGTAGCCTGTTCATCCAGGGCAAGCAGGCATTCATTTGGATTGGTGAAAACGCTGACCCTAAAGTCTGCTCTTTCGAGCAGACGCTTACATAAGCTGGTGATCCCTGGTTCGTCATCCAGTACAAGGATATGATGGCGCGTCGTAAACATCTGATCTGTCATGATTTATCCATCTTGCTCTTTTCTCAATCACTCAAAGGCAAATAAACCGTGAAGCGGCTGCCTTTGGCGAGGTCGCTATCCACCTCGATCCAACCGCCGTGGCTGGTGATGATTCCGTAGCTTACAGATAGTCCGAGACCAGTGCCTTTTCCGGCAGGGCGTGTGGAGAAGAACGGTTCGAAGATGCGTTCTAGATTTTCTGGTGGAATGCCATCACCCGTATCAATCACTTCGAATACCAGGCAATCTGTTGTTTTCCCGCTAACTTCCCTTGTTTCCATATGTGTGTTTATGGTTAATTCTCCCCCCAAAGACATGGATTGCAAACCGTTGTGGATAAGGTTCAATAGCACCTGCTTGATCTGGTTCGGATCCATGTAGATCCAGGGCAAACCCTCACTCAATTCCGTATTGATTGTCACCCCGGTGGTGCGCGCCAAGTGGCTTACGAGAGGGATCACCTGGGTGACCAATTCGCTCAAATCGGTGCGAATGCGCTGGTCTTCAGCCGGGCGGGAAAAATCTAGCAGCCTGCGAACGACACCGCGGGCACGGTGAGCTTCTTCGAGGACCAGCTTTAAATCTGCCCGCTGCTGAGAGTCTGTCGGGAGCTCTTCCATTACCAGTTCGACAAAACCGGTCACAGTCGTCAAAGGGTTATTGAGCTCATGTGCCACGCCTGCAGCCATCTCTCCAACGGCAGCCAAACGTGCTGAGCGAACCAGGCGCGCTTCAGCAAGCTGCTGCGCAGTAATCCGAGCTTCCAATTCTTGGTAAAGACGGGCATTGCGAATTGAAATGGCTGCTTGTGGTGCTAACAGCTCGAGCAGGTGCACATCATCGTTCGTAAACGTCTTTTCCGGGCGGTCGTCTAGGACGGTTAGTGTGCCAATTACCTCTCCCTTGAACTTGAGCGGAACGCCGGCTACGGCATGGAACTCTGTTTTACGTTCTGAAAAAATTTTTCCTTGCCAGGCGTTATAGTCGCTGACGATAACCGGTTCGCCAAATGCCGCCATGCGCCCTGCAACACCAGCCATCAGCGGTATCTTGATCCCTTGAACATTGTCCCAGGGTGTTTCAGAGACAACGACTTCAATTACCTGTTCGCGCAGGTTGTACAAACCCAGCTCAGCGCCTCGCGCCCCCACCAGGTCACGAGCGCGCCGGGCAACCCGAGTCAGCAATGTATCAAGGTCCAGATCGCCGGCGATATCGAGCGAGGTATCCCGCACAGCCTGGAGCTGGCGCACACTGTCGGCAAGCTTCACTGCGCGTTCGCGGGTCTCCTCGTTCAGGCGCATATTCTCGAACCAGCCTGCCATCGTACTGGCAATCACTACCAGAAGTTGTTCGTCCGACTGAGTGAAGGTATTAATGTCTTTGCTTACCAAAACCAAAGCGCCGATCACACGACCACGATATTTTAATGGCACGGCTAATTCGGAACGGAAATCTGGGTCTAGCTCGAATTTCACCTGCACAGATCGTAGATCACCGACACGCATGGGTAGCCCGGTACGTACGGCGGTTCCCATGATACTGTTTTCCAGCGGTACAGACCAGGGAGAGCTGGTGCGCGAGCCGCCGCCGTATTCTTGCAGCAATTGCCCGTCGGCGGAGAGTAGCAGAACGGCCGACCAATCTGTTTTAAATACTCTGCGCAACCGGATCATCACTCTCCGGGCGAACTCATCCTGTGGGTTTGTGCTTACTGAGTCCACACCGAGCGAGGCGGTCGAGGCTAATTCGTTGAGCAAGGCTAATTGTTGCAGATAACGCGAGACCTCGCTCAAGATGATGGCGTTTTCAATGCTATGCGCCACCCGGTTAGTGTGAAAGCTGATTTGTTGTAGGTCGTTTGGGCTAAAGCCATCTATTTGATCAGCGGCAAAGCCCACCAGGCCAATCACGCGTTGTCCCAGCAATACTGGAACGATCATCCAACAAGAAGTAGATGGTGCTAAGGCGGATAGCAAGCCGGGTTGTGATCGCTGACTCTCTTGAGTGATCAATGCACGGTGGGTAGCGACAACCCGCGACAAGAACTCTTCACTTTGAATGGGTAATTCTAACCCCTGGATCATCGGAATTGGCTGTGAAGATTTAGCATCCCAGGTGGCTTGTACCAGCAGCGTTTCACCAGAGCGAATTGACAAAAATCCATGAGTGCAGGCCACGCGTTCGGTTAAGTATTGCAGGATGCTTTCGAATGTGAGCTGTGGATCATAAGATGTTTCCAGGCTGGGATCTAATGGCCATAACGGCATTTCGACATCATTTACCTCGCTTTGTCCATCCGGTGCGATCGTTGGAGGAGGTTGCATCGCCAGGACGCGTAGCAGGCTTTCTGCGTTAGCATCCAACCCGTCTGCGCCAACTACCAGGATGCGGTGCGCGGGTTGGCAGGGGAAGGCATAAATGCGCTGACAAGCCAATCCACTGGCGATTTCGCCTGAGGCATGAGAACGCATGCGCCCGCTTACCAATGCGCCAGCCAGCCAGTTGGCGGTTCTGATGTTACGAATGAACTGATCCAAAAACCGCCGGCGCGTCGACGTAAGGCCACTTTCCGACGAATAATACCAACCCGATTGGTTATGTTCCAACCAGGTGATCCAACGCGCCCCGGTGGCTTTACAGGCTTCTTTTAATTGACTTCCAGCATGATCGACTTTTGACATTTTCATTGTGGAATTTATATAATGATTATAGCATTAAGGTAATTGCGAATAGGCCCATGTAATTCGAGTGCGTTTAGAGGATGAGCATCGGATCAACAAGCCCTAACTATGATATGATTGTTAATAGTTAGACTTTAATAGAACAACATATATATTCTCTTGGTTACTTGGATATATTCTATGCCAGCTTCTGATT
>ERZ1649853.180-NODE-180-length-27504-cov-10.406390_pt1 | contig 27504 bp, 24 predicted proteins | sample MGYA00575353_ERZ1649853 | MGnify/ENA primary metagenome ERZ1649853 (study PRJEB40853, sample SAMN11349654) | freshwater sediment metagenome | isolation source: river sediment | host: Sediment | place: India: Okhla Barrage, New Delhi | collected 2017-02-21 ...
CCAACGGTTCCACCAAATCCAACGGATCCAGCGGTAACCCCCACTTCAACTGTTGTGCGGACATTGCCGCCCCCGGTTGTTCGAACGCCTTCTGTTCTCATCCCGGTTACAGGAGCTGATATGACTGAGGGCAATCCGGCAGATCAGGTTTCCAGATTATTGGTCAACCTTGGCTTGGCGTTCCTTGGACTCGCCCTGACATTACAAGCGTTTTCCAAGGGAAAGAATCATTAGTCATTTCCTTAATAATGATCAAATCATCGAACAGAAGGCTACCCTTTTGTTCGATGATCTTTTGTTTTGGGTCTACTAATAGTTAATGAAAAAAGTTTTCGCTGTTTTGGGACTATTGATATTCCTGACTGGCGCAGTTGGCTTGTGGCGGGAGAGCCAAAGAATCTCGGATATTCCAAAAGCGGATCCAACGATTGATCCGGACTTGGATGGATTTATTCCTGTTTTGTTACCTCCATCATCGACCCGGGAAATTGATGTGGAATTGCAAAAATTAACCCAAGAGGGAACTATCAATCCACTACCCGGGGAGGCAACAACTGGCGAATCAATGAATGGAAATCAAGAGGATGAGTTGGTGGTTCCTGATCGAATTGTAATTCCTGCCATTGATCTTGATGCACCAATTGTTCCTGCTGTAAAAAGAGCAGTGAGTGTTGAAGGGGTTCCATACGAGGAATGGGTTGCTCCCGATGCGTTTGCTGCAGGCTGGCATACAACCTCAGCGTTTCTTGGGGAAGCTGGAAATACTGTTTTAAATGGACATCACAATGTGTTTGGTGAGGTATTCCGCGATCTTGTTAACCTGGAGATGGGGGACCGGATCAATGTTTATGCTGGAACCAAAAAATATCAATTTGAAGTTACCAATATTATGATTCTGCCGGAACGCTGGCAGTCACTTGAAAAACGCCTTGAAAATGCATTGTGGATGGAACGGTCTGATGATGAGCGATTGACGTTAATTACCTGTTGGCCTTATGAATCAAACACACACCGGTTGATTATTGTTGCACAACCAGTGACGAGGAAGTAGGTTTTATTATCATTTTTCTTACCCAGATCAGCTAGCAACAGTGAGGATACCGATCTGCTGCCTGTTCATTTTTTCAAACTTAGAGAAGATGGTGCGATCATGCTTGATTATACTTAAAATCATCGTTCAAAAACGGTTTTCTGTAGAGAATGAATTGTCTAATAAAACAATCCTGCAAGCATAATGGAATTGATTTCCTAGCAACTTGAAGTAATCAGCTAAAATCCACCAGACCCAAACGTAGCGCAACCACCACAGCTTGGGTGCGATCGGAAACATCCAATTTAGTAAAAATTACACTAGTGTAATTACGGACTGTGCCTTCTGATAGAAAGAGACGTTGGGCAATATCTGCATTGGAAAGCCCAAGTACAAGGAGTTGTAGAATTTCTTTCTCACGATCAGTAAATGGAATTGTACTTGCTGCTTGTCTGGGAACATGGTATTGTGCCACATTGGTTAATAATTTTCCTGCGACAACCGGATCGATGTAGGTGTTCCCGTAAAAAGTACCTTTGATGGCATTGACCAATTCATTACGCGGGCGATCCTTCAATAGGTACCCTGCAGCACCGCTCCGAATTGCGTCAAACAACCACTCATCGTCATCATAAGTGGTTAGCACCAGTACTCGGATGTGCGGGAATTGCTCTCGAATCTTTCGAATCGCCACGACGCCGTTCATCACGGGCATTTTTAAATCCATCAATATCAGGTCAGGAAAATGAATCGGAATAAGTTGCAAGGCTTCAGCACCGTTATTGGCAATCCCCACAACCTTGATTTCCGGGTCAGATTCAAGAATGTGTTCCAATCCTTCACAGACAATTTCCTGATCGTCGCAGATAAGCACCTTAATCGGCATGAAACAACTCCCATGAAAAACGAATCGTTGTACCACTACCGGGTCTGCTGGTTACATCGAGTTGAGCACCAACTGCTGCTGCTCGGTCATGCATCCCTTGTAATCCAAAACCATCATTCTGGTTATGTGGTTTTGTCTCAATTCCGATGCCGTCGTCATAAATATATAAGTCAACCTGACGATCAGAACATGTCAACTGTACCTGGGCAAGGTGAGCATTGGCATGACGGACAATGTTTTCCAAAGCTTCCTGGGTGATGCGGTAAATCGCCTGTTCCACATCGGTTGGTAGATTGGAAAATTCAGTTGGACAATTCCACTCAATAGGAATGGCGGCACGTTCTGAAGCTAATTGCACAAGGCGACTGATTGCCAGGCAAAGACCAAGTTCCTCCAATGGACCAGCGCGCAGTGCTTTTAATGCACGCCGGGTTTCATCCAGCCCAAACCGGGTGGTGTGTAGTGCCTGATCCAACATCTGATGTGCTTCGGTTTCATTTTCTGTTAAGACTGTCTTGATTGCCTCAAGGTTTACAGCCAGACCACTGAGTGTATGTGCAACAGTATCATGCAGTTCCCCTGCTAGGCGGTTGCGTTCACGACTGACGGCAAGTTGCTCCAGTGTACTGGCATATTGTGCCATGCGCGTATTGGCTTGTAAAAGCTTGCGGCGTTGTGTCCGTTGGGTTTCCATCAGGTTATTAACAATATATCCCACAATCCCAAAAGCAAATGCACGAATAAATGGAACTCCAAGGAAAGTCATTGTTTCAAAATCGATGCGATCCACCACAACGAATAAGACAATCAATTCCATACCATTGGTAAATATTGTGAATGCCAATACCGCGGGAAAACCGTACTGCCAAGCGATGAGCACGAGTGGGACAAACAGAACTGGGAGCCAAAGCCAGCTCCGACTGATAATAGTATTGACATCCGCTTGTCCGGGATCAAGCAGGTATGCCGCGCTGCCAATCAGTGCAAAAACTGTAATGAATATCAGGGCGATTGGCAGATAGATGTGTTTAAGCCGTTTTTGGATTGGTGACCAGGAGAGGTATCCCCAGATAGCGAAATATGCAATGAAATTCCCCATTAGTTGAAGTTGGGTGGACCGAGTCCAACCTGCGGAGATGACTGCATAAGCCCACAAGATTGCGAAGTATCCCATAGCGACACTGGTGTAATAACGGAAAATGCGCATGAGACCGGGTTCGATCGTGTGGGGCATAAAGTGATCATAACATAAATTGAATGTCCAAAGGATAAAAACATGACTAGCGTCAACTTAGTTTGTGGTACATGTCATATGATTGTGTTGTGCTTGGCATCTTTTCTCTCCTCCCAATAAATTGTATAGTCTGGATGGGGTTGTTATTAGAATCGGAACAACTTGGCATGGAATACCTTGGAGTTGATGGATGGATGATGTCATTTGCATGAATGAGGTGAGTAAAAGCTACCGTACAAACTTGGCAGAGCCAGCCGTGAACGGTTTGACGATGAATGTTCCAGCAGGTATTTTGTATGGGTTAGTGGGTCCGGACGGGGCTGGAAAAACAACGATCTTACGAATGCTTTCTACAGTGATGTTGCCTAGCAAAGGGACAATTACCGTGCTGGGATTTGATACCCGAACAAAAGCGGATACGATTCGGAGACAGGTCGGCTATATGCCACAGAACTTCAGCCTTTACCCCGATCTGACTGTACGGGAGAACTTATTTTTTTTTGCAGACATTCAACAAATGCGAGCCGAGCAAAAATCGGTACGGATGGCTGAAATGCTGAGATTTACACACTTGGAGGATTTCCAGTCACGGCGGGCATCTGCCCTTTCTGGTGGGATGAAAAAGAAGCTGGCTCTGGCTTGCGCCTTGGTGCATGAACCTAAATTATTGATTCTCGATGAACCATCTACGGGAGTTGACCCGGTTTCACGACGGGAATTATGGCAGATACTGGCGGAAGTTGTCCGGCAGGGTGTGTCAGTTGTGGTCAGCACACCGTACATGGACGAGGCAGAACGTTGTCACTTGGTTGGATTTTTATATGATGGGCAGATGTTGGCTTCGGGAACACCGGAGATGTTGAAGAAGCACCTGCCGTATGAGGTGATTGAGGTGAAAGCCAGTCCCAGAAAGCAAATGCGGCAGATTGTGTCCGAATTGGATGCGATATTGGAATGGAGACCCGTGGGGGATTCCTTACGCTTGACGGTCCAGAGCGATGGCTCTGCAGATCTGGTTATGCAGCAATTGGGGGCGCGTATGCAAATGGAGAACATGAAAATCACTCTGTTGCGTAGAACCAATGTGATGATGGAGGATGTATTTGTGTACCTGGTTAATCGACAGCGAGGTAATTAATGAATGCTGTTGATGTCAAGAAGATATGCCGTAAGTTCCACGATTTTTCGGCGCTGAAGGATGTCAGCTTCTATATTCCAGAGGGAGAAATATTTGGATTGCTGGGACCGAACGGAGCAGGAAAGACCACCATGATTCGAATCCTATGCGGTATTATGCTGCCCAGTTCGGGAACCGCGGAGGTGCTCGGTTTCGATGTATCACGCCACCCCAATGAAGTAAAAAAACGAATTGGCTACATGTCCCAAAAGTTTGCCCTTTACAATGACTTAACTGTGAAAGAGAATCTTCTTTTCTATGCGTCTATTTATGATGTGCCGCGCAAGGATCGGAAGGATCGATTGTATGAACTGATTGGGCTGGCAGAATTGGAGGAGCATGAGAATAAACTGACGTGTAATTTATCTGGTGCTTGGCGGCAGCGGCTGGCGTTGGCTTGTGCAATTGTTCACCGACCAGCGATGATTTTTCTGGACGAGGCAACTGCAGGGGTGGACCCAGTTTCACGACGTAAGTTTTGGGACTTGATTTACCAGCTAGCTGGTGAAGGGGTGAGCGTTCTTGCCACCACGCATTACATGGACGAGGCTGATTATTGCAATACAATTGGTATGATGTATGAAGGGGAAATGATTGCCTTGGCAAGCCCGGAACGATTGAAGGATGAATCTCCAGGGACATTGGTGCAAATTGAATGTGCGCATCCTTCAGACCTGGTGAAATCTTTGTTGGAGATGCCGCAGGTGGCAAATGCGGCGGTGCATGGATCACTGGTGCACGCTACGATTGTAGATGCATTGGATATTCCCATCGTACAGCAGCAGCTTCGTCAAAATGGATTGGAATATTCCATATGGGAAGCGATTCGTCCTTCCTTGGAAGATGTATTTATCGGTGTTGTTTCGCAACAGCAGAATGATGTTCAGATTTCCAGTCTTTCACAGAACAGGGAGGTAGCATGAACCGGTTGTGGACGATCATGCGTAAAGAAATTTATCACATCTGGCGTGACCCCCGAACATTGATGATGATTCTGGTCTTGCCGGCGCTATTATTGGTTTTACTAGGTTACGGGATTTCGGGTGAAAGCAGAGACATCAAGTTGGCAGTGGTCGATTTTTCCAAGACGGATGCCAGCCGGGGATTCATCCAGCGATTCACAAAGAGCGATGATTTTGAACTGAGCTTTGATTTATTAAGCGAAGCCGAGTTGATCAACAAGATCGATCTTGATCTGGTGGACGTTGGAATCATCATTAAAGAAGATTTTGGTCGTAATCTGGCAAGCAACCAAAAAGCAGTTGTCCAGATGTATGTTGATGGTTCGATGAATCCAACCGACGCGCTAACTATTCAGCTCAAACTTAGTTCCATCGGTCAAATGGCAGCTCAGGATATCCTGGTCAGGCGTATCAAAAAATTGGGCTTGGCATCTGGGATGGATCTGCCTGTGGAGAGCACGTTAACAACGCTATATAACCCCAATGGGAACAATAAGTTATATATGATTCCTGGCTTGATTCCCATTCTGCTGCAAATTCAAACGTTAATTCTATCCGCACTGGCAATTGTCCGCGAACGTGAGCAAGGCACCATGGAGCAACTTATCGTCACCCCTGTGCGATCATGGGAGTTGATGTTTGGAAAAATCATTCCATATTTAGTCGTGAGCATCTTCAACCTGTTTGCCATGCTATGGCTTAGTAAATTTCTTTTCGGCATGCAGGTTGCTGGGAATATTTGGGTGTTGTACGGGCTGAGTGTTGCTTTCATCCTGGGTTCCCTGGGTATGGGTGTGCTCATCTCAAGTATTTCACAATCTCAAATGCAGGCGATTTACATTGCGTTGTTCCTTGTTCTTCTTCCCGCAATTATCCTTTCGGGATTAATCTTTTCCAGGGAGAATATGCCGGGAGTCACATATTGGTATAGTGAATTACTACCAGTGACGCAATACCTGGAAATTACCCGCGGTATCATTGTGCGTGGAGTGGGTCCCGAAGCGTTATGGTGGTCATCGACCATCCCATTGTTAGGGTTGAGTGTGATTTATTTCACTGCAAGTGTATTGGTTTTTCGCAAACGTATCTAATTGGTTGTAAAGGAGCTTACAAATGAAAAAGACCCCCATTAAACTTTTAGGAATGATGCTGCTGCTGGCTGTTCTCTTAGGTGCTTGTACTGCAGATGCCGGTGCTGGTCTGGAGGCTTCCGGATATCTCTCCGCTGTCCGGGCTAGCGTAGCATCGGAATTGAGTGGAAGAGTGGTGCAGGTAGATGTAGAAGAAGGACAACAGGTAACAGTAGGGCAGGAATTGTTCCGCATTGATTCTGAATACTTGACTGTACAACGAGACCAGGCGTCTGCGGCATTACAACAGGCGGAAGCGAACCTTGATGCTGCAAAAAAGCAAGCTGCCAGTGCACAACTGCAATATGAATTGGTCTTACAAGCAGAACGTGCTGCCGATCTCCAGATGCGCTCATCTGCCTGGACGATGGAAGTAGAGGAAGATTTTCGCCCGGCGTGGTATTTCCAGAAAACCGAAATGATTGAGGCAGCCAAATTACAGGTGGAGGCGTCTGAAGTTGCATTAGCGAATGCACAGACTGCATTGGAAGCAGAATTGAACAAAGCCAGCTCTAATAATTTTATTTCTGCAGAGGAAAAATTAGCACAAGCCCAATTGGCTTATACCACATCGCAACAGGTTTTGGATCAGGCGAAGGTTACGGTCTTTGGGTTGGCGGCAGATGGTTCCCCCGCGGACGGAGATGAGACCGCGCTAACGAATGCAGAGAAGGCTTTACTGGATGCTGCAAAAGAAAATAATGCTTCTGCTAAATCCGAATTTTATGCAGCATTGCTAGAGTACAGTCGGATGTTGACCACATCTGCGGCAGATGCAGTAATCCAGGCGCGCGCGAGAGTAGCAGTTGCCGAATCCAATCGTAATTTTGCTAACACTGTGCTTATGGGGCTACAAACCGGCGAACAATCGTTGCGGGTTTTTGCTGCCCAGGCTGCTGTGGAATCTGCAAACAGCCAAGTCAGCCAGGCAGAAGCAGGCTTGGAGCAGGCGCAACAGGCATTGAAACTAGCAGAAATACAACTGAATCGCTCGGTGACTCTGGCTCCAATGGATGGGATAGTGATGACGCGCAGCCTGGAAGTGGGGGAACTGGCAGTGGCTGGTGGAATTGTGATGGACATTGCTCAATTGGATACATTGGAATTGATTGTTTACTTGCCAGAAGATCAGTATGGAATGGTAGCGCTTTTAGACCCCGTTGTGTTAACTGTTGATTCCTACAAAGGACAACGGTTTACAGGGCGCGTTATCCATATCGCCGATGAAGCAGAATTTACCCCAAGAAATGTTCAAACAGAGGAAGGTCGAAAAGCGACAGTTTATGCAGTAAAAATATTGGTGGAAAACAAAGAGCGTAAGTTAAAACCAGGCATGCCCGCAAACGCAGAATTCAACCTTCCTTAGTAATTCCTTCGTGCTACAACACTGTCTTCGTGGACCTAAAGGAGTTTATTAACGATGCATTCTTCAGCAGATGGACATGATCTTCAGGTGTACGAAGGTTTGTCGTCCTGAAATTCTGCTAAAGATGTCAACAGAATATGAAAAGCGGTTATTGTTGAACAACCCGTGAGATTTCCCTGATCAAGAAGGCGCTGCCGTCAAAACTATCATGTATGACCTGGATGCCGGGCAACTCAATGGGCTCGGCAATGACGAATAACCTGCCCCAGGATGGTTCATTGTTCGCTTCAATACAGGTTTGTAGTACCAGTCTTGAATGTGCATTATAGATGGTATTAAATAATTCGGTTACGGGGATTGTGGTTGCCGGAGAGTCCAGGTCTATAAACGATGAATATGGACTGTTTGGCTCCAGTGCCTGGTATTGATTGATGGCTTGGATTTGATAGTACTCTTGATGTCCATCACCATAGATGAGGATGAGGATATCTCCAGCTTCCAGGTTAAAAAAGGATCTGCCTGCCAGATAATTATGCGCAAGTAAGCCGATGGAACCGTACTGGGATGCCATGGCGAATTGAGTGAGCACATCGGAATCTGATGAAACATAACCAGGCTGATCGGAGGGCTGTTGGGTAACGAGATGTGCTATTTTTTTATCTACATAAAGCCCAACGACTTGATGGCTATTTCCGTTCGTTACCTTGCTGGAAAATTCTGCCAGTGATGGAATTAAATCTGCAAAATTGGGAGATGCCGTTTCAAAATGGGATGCTGTCACCGGAATCCGCATAGGAAGGGTATTGAATGTTCCCAGCAGGACGAGTATAAGCATGGTGATGGTAATTTGTTTTCGGCAGTGGTGCATTAAGCAGACCTCAATATTTTTACATAATGTATCCAGATTATAGAGATCGCATTTGTATTTCGTTAGCGATGTTTGTCAGTAGAAAGTTGTGATTAACAATTTTGTAAATTCTGGTTATGGTATAATTTCTTGTTAGTTTTTCATTCCGTGAAAGTTCAAGGAGCTTGTAGCATGTCAGGTCATTCACATTGGGCAACAATTAAGAGAAAGAAAGGCGCCAGTGATGCAAAGCGGGGGCAAATTTATACCCGCTTGACTCGTGAAATTGTTATGGCGGCGCGCGAGGGAGGGGGAGATATGGATTCCAACTTCCGTTTAAGGCTCGCGGTGGAAAAAGCCAGAGACCAGAACATGCCCAAGGAGAACATTGAACGCGCCGTCAAGCGTGGGACTGGAGAAAGTAAAGATGGCGCAGCGTTTGAAGAAATTTATTATGAAGGCTATGGACCCAATGGTGTTGCGTTGATTATTGAATGCGTAACCGAAAACCGCAATCGGACTGTTGCCGAATTACGGCATATGCTGAGTCGGCTGGGGGGCAATCTGGGTGAGGCTGGATCTGTGGGATGGCAGTTTAAGCGAATTGCCTTTTTCTCGGTGGCGAGTTCAGATTTTGACAAAATTTTTGAACTGGCAGTCGAAGGTGGGGCAGATGATGTCAGCCAGGATGAAGATTCCATCGAAATCATTGCACCTGTTGAATCGTTCAAGAAAATTATTGATCTCCTCAGGGCAGCTGGTGTAACCGTTGAAGAGGCAGGACTTCGAATGATTCCCAACCAGGAAATGGAGCTTAGCGTGGAGGATACCCTCCAGGCAATGAGGGCAATCGAGACGATTGAAGATCTTGATGACGTTCAAAATGTGTTCTCCAACCTGCGGATTTCTGATGAGGCAGTGGCAGCAATGGAGGCTGAATAAGCCCCATGTTGGTCCTGGGGATTGATCCGGGCACGGCAATCACTGGGTATGGACTGGTCAAAGACACACGGGACGGCTTGCAAGTTGTGGATTATGGTGTGATCCTGACCCCAAAAGACCTGCCCCTGCACCAAAGACTATTCCAATTACATACTGAATTAACAAAAATCATTCTTCTCCATCACCCCGATGCCGGGGCGGTGGAGAAGTTGTTTTTTCAAAGGAATGTCACCACCGCCATGTCTGTCGGGCACGCCCGCGGGGTTGTTTTTTTGGCAATGGCGCAGGCGTGTATGCCTGTGGCCGAATATACGCCTATGCAGGTCAAGGAGGCTGTTGCGGGATATGGAGGGGCTGAAAAACGCCAAATCCAGGAGATGGTGCGTGTCCTTTTGGGATTGAATGACATTCCCAAACCGGATGATGCTGCTGATGCATTGGCGGTTGCCATTTGTCATCTCCATTCCTATCGCTTGGATCAATATATTGCAGGAATGGGCGATCAATGATTACCAGTACATCCAATCCTCAAGTGAAGATGATCCGCAAGCTTAAGGACAAGAAGGAACGCCAACAGACTGGTTTATATTACATGGAAGGAATCCGAATAGTCCTGGAAGCACTTCAGATGGATATGCCACTGAAAGAGATCATCCTTGCACCTGAGTTGATTACCGGGCAGGGGATCCATGAGATCTACCAGGAGGTACAACGCCTTCAAATCCCTGTCACCGAGGTAAGTGGGGATGTTTTTCGGTCTTTTTCTGTCAAGGAGGGACCACAGGGAGTTGCAGCAATTGCCCATCAACAATGGACTGATTTGAAGGAATTGATCCCTGTTAAGGGGGATGTTTGGGTGGCTTTGGATTCGGTGGCAGATCCTGGAAACCTGGGGACAATCATGCGCACGGTGGACGCAATTGGAGGCAAGGGCGTTATCTTATTGGACCAATCCACAGATCCATATGATTCCACGTCCATTCGGGCAAGCATGGGGGCATTGTTTCACTTGCAAATCATTAAGGCAAACCTTGCTGAGTTTGTACAATGGAAATTGGTGTCTTCAATATCCATCATTGGGACATCTGATTCTGCTGAGATGGATTATCATGATTTCAGATTTCCCGATCCAATTGTCCTGCTGATGGGAAGTGAACGAATGGGGTTGCAGCCACAACACTACAAAATTTGTGAACAGGTTGTTCGAATCCCCATGGTGGGGAGGAGCGATTCATTGAACCTGGCAATTGCAACTGCCGTGATTGTTTATGAAATATTTAATCAGAGGAGGACCAAATGATCTCACTGATCCGGGGACTGGTGGCAGGGCGGGGGGATGATTGCCTGATCATCCAGGTTGGAGGTGTGGGTTTACGTGTATATGTTTCTCCTGCTCTCTTACTGCAGGCAAATGTTGGGTCCGATGTTTCGCTGCATACCCACCTGGTTGTTCGGGAGGACTCCCTGACGCTTTATGGTTTTTTGAGCGAAGAAGAAAGAGATTTATATGTCCTTCTCTTGGGAGCGGATGGAGTGGGTCCCCGAATTGGTCTGAATATTCTCTCTACATTGTCCGTTGATGCCATACGCAGAGCTGTGTTGGCAGAGCAACCGGATATTTTCAGCCGGGTAAGCGGGGTTGGCAGAAAAACCGCTCAGAAGATATTGCTGCATTTACAGGGGAAAATCAAGGGAGAGGTTTCCGGAGAATTAATCCGGCAAATGGACGCTGATTCGGAGGTACTGGAAGCACTTGTTGGGTTGGGTTACAGTGTTGTTGAGGCGCAGGCAGCAATTCAATCCATCCCGAAAGAAACGTCTCAAGATGTGGAGACCCGGCTTCGGATTGCGTTGCAATATTTCAGTAATTAGAACGGTCATCTAAATTTAAGTGGCTGGCAAACTGGACAACGATTGTGGTATCTAGTATCATTAACACTTATCAGGTGGATCCAATCTTCCCCCATTTCTGGAGGTTACATGAGTGACATTATTAAAAATTTGACGTCTGAAATCCAGAGCAAGATTGATTCTTATGAACCCCAGATGGAGGTGCGAAACGTTGGCACTGTCCTGGAGGCGGGTGATGGAATTGCGCGTGCCACAGGATTGGCTGGAGTAAAATCCCAGGAACTGGTTGAATTTGAAAATGGTGTGATTGGGATTGCCTTCAACCTGGAGGAAGAAAAGGTTGGCATTATCATTCTGGGCGAATACTCAGAAATTCATGAGGGAATGCAGGTTCGCACAACGGGACGAATTGCATCGGTACCTGTTGGTGATGGACTCATCGGACGGGTTGTCAACGGGCTTGGCGAACCAATTGATGGAAAGGGTCCGATTCAATTCAACCGTTATCGTCCTATTGAAAGAATTGCGCCGGGTGTTGTCACCCGACAGGATGTTGATACCCCGGTGCAGACCGGGATTATCGCCATTGATAGCATGATCCCGATTGGCAGGGGGCAGCGTGAACTGATTATTGGCGACCGGCAAACTGGTAAATCCGCCCTGGCAATTGATACGATTATTAATCAAAAAGGGAAAGACCTGATTTGCATTTATGTGGCAATTGGACAGAAGAAAGCACAAATTGCCAAGACGGTTGGTATCCTGGAACAGTATGGAGCCATGGCACATACCATTGTGGTGATGGCTGCGGCGGATGAATCAGCTGCCATGCAGTATATTGCCCCTTATGCCGGGTGCGCTATTGGCGAAGAATTTATGGAAACTGGTCGGGATGCATTGGTGATTTACGATGATCTATCCAAGCATTCCTGGGCGTACCGCCAGGTTTCGCTTCTTCTCCGCCGTCCACCTGGACGTGAGGCTTTTCCTGGGGACGTTTTTTATCTGCATTCCCGGTTATTAGAGCGTGCCGCAAGGTTGGCGAACAAGTATGTAATTGTTGTGTCCAGCTTTGAGGGAAAACTGGCGAAAGAGACCGATTCTGTCAATGGCAGGGTATATGACGGTCCACTTGCCAAGGATGATGCCGGGCACGATCTTAAAGCAATGGAAAACCCAGGGAATTACAAGATTGTGAAAGTGGAAGGGAGCGGCGGATCGCTTACTGCGTTACCCATCATTGAAACACTTCTGGGTGATGTATCTGCATATATTCCCACCAATGTGATTTCCATCACGGATGGACAAATTTACCTGGAAAATAATCTTTTCAATGCAGGCATTCGCCCTGCCATTAATGTGGGTATCTCTGTCTCCCGAGTTGGTGGTTCTGCGCAAACCAAGGCAATGAAACAGGTGGCTGGACGTCTTCGTTTGGATATGGCGGCATTTCGTGATCTTGCTGCTTTTGCCCAGTTTGGCGCAGATTTGGACAAGGCAACCCAAAGCCAGTTGAACAAGGGGCTGCGCCTGCAGGAAATCTTGAAGCAGCCGCAATACGAACCAATTCCACTGGAACAACAGGTCATGATCCTATTTGCTGCAGGGAATGGATATACAGACGGTATTCCTGTTGAAAAAATCCGCAGTTGGGAACTTGGATTCTTGAGGTATATGGAAGTATCTCATCCGGAAATTGGAAAGGATATTGCAGAACGAAAAATGATCACTCCCGAAACTGAGAAAAACCTCCGGGAGGCTATTCAAGCCTTTAATTCCAACTGGAAGTAATCCGGGAGTGAATTATGCCATCCATTCGTGAAATGCGGCTCCGGATTCGGAGTATCAAGAACCTCTCCCAGGTAACCAGCGCCATGGAAACTGTCAGTGCGAGTAAAGTTCGACGCGCCATGCAGGCAGTGCAGGCGACAAGACCATATGCTGAAAAAGCCTGGCAAGTTCTGGTTCATCTGGCAAATCAACCGGTGCATAATTTGCATCCACTGCTGAGCGAACGCACGAATGTGAACCGGGTTCTTGTCTTAATGGTGTCTTCCGACAGGGGACTGGCAGGATCCTATAACGTCAATATATTACGGCAAACCTTGTTGACGTTTAACTCATTTGAAGTCCCCGTCTCTTATATTACTGTCGGGAAGAAGGGCAGGGATTTGCTGGTTCGCAGGCGAAAAAATGTTATTGCGGAGTTTACCAATCTTCCCAGCCCGCCAAGTTTTCTTGATGTTTCACCGATTGGTCGCATTGCAGTGGATCAGTTTTTGAGTGGAGAGGTTGACCAGGTTTACATTGCCTATACAGAATTCCACACCATGCTGAAACAGGAACCGGTCATCAGAAAGCTGCTTCCAATGACAATGGAAGAAAGCGATTCATCGGGACAAAATCATCATGTTTTTAGCTACGAACCGGATGGAGCTGAAATCTTAAACCAGATTGTTCCCCGTTTTACAGCCATCCAAATCTACCAATCCATTCTTTCTTCGCAAGCAAGCGAGCATGCCGCTCGAATGGTTTCGATGCGGAACGCAACCGATAATGCACTGGAGTTGATTGGTTTTCTTCAGCTTCAATACAACAAGGCTCGACAGCAAAGTATTACCAGCGATATGTTGGATATTGTAGGTGGTGCAGAGGCACAAGCATCATCATGAGTTTAAAATATTATCCCAAGATTATTTTGGAGGGCATGGAATGGCACAACCAACCGGACATATAGCGCAGGTGCTTGGAAGCGTGGTTGATGTAGCGTTTGCAGAGGGAGACCTGCCCCAGATTTATGAGGCTTTGGATGTGTTGCGACCAGAGGAAGGCAATCTGGTACTGGAAGTGCAAAGGCACCTGGGTGAAAATCATGTGCGTTGCGTAGCCATGGATACCACGGATGGATTGCAACGCGGTTTGCAGGTTCAAAGGACGCATGCACCAATCCGGGTACCTGTAGGAGCTTCCACGCTGGGAAGGGTCTTTAATGTGCTTGGTGAACCCGTTGATGGGAAAGGTGAGGTTCATGCAAGTGAATATTATCCGATCCATCGTCCAGCCCCGGTTTTTGCGGAACAATCCACCCGCGTGGAAGTATTTGAGACAGGTTTGAAAGTCATTGACCTGATTGCTCCCTTCACAAAAGGCGGCAAAACTGGAATTTTCGGTGGCGCCGGTGTGGGAAAAACTGTAATTATCCAGGAATTGATCCGATCGATTGCAACAGTACACCAGGGTAATTCGGTATTTGCCGGTGTGGGTGAGAGAACCCGCGAAGGGACCCAGCTGTACCGTGAAATGCTGGAATCGGGCGTTATGAAAGATACCGTTATGGTGTTTGGGCAGATGAATGAGCCCTCCGGTGTCCGCTTGCGGATTGCACTTTCCGCACTGGCAATGGCGGAATACTTCCGTGACCAGGGACGAGACGTGCTGCTTTTTATTGATAATATCTTCCGGTTTACCATGTCTGGCTCGGAAGTGTCTGCATTGCTGGGGCGCATGCCTTCTGCGGTGGGCTACCAGCCAACTCTCGCCACAGAAATGGGCGAGCTGCAGGAGCGGATTACCTCGACCAAGTACGGGTCCATCACGTCCATGCAGGCTGTTTATGTACCGGCAGATGATTATTCCGACCCGGCGCCAGTGGCGACTTTCACCCACCTGGATGCGACCATTGCACTTGAGCGTTCCATTGCAGAAAAAGCAATTTATCCGGCGGTGGATCCGCTGGCTTCCACATCCAGAATTCTTGATCCCAGGATTGTTGGTGAGGAGCATTATTCCACGGCTCGTGAAGTCCAGCGGGTTTTACAGCGCTATAAGGATCTGCAGGATATCATTGCCATTTTGGGAATTGATGAATTGAGCGAAGACGACAAAGTTATCGTCTCCCGCGCCCGAAAAATTGAACGATTCTTCTCCCAACCCATGTTTGTGGCAGAGCAATTTACCGGACAGCCCGGTCGGTATGTTACTTTACGGGAAACCGTCCGCGGATTCAGGGAAGTCCTGGATGGAAAACACGATCAATTACCCGAACAGGCATTTTATATGGTCGGGACAATTGATGATGCCGTGGAGAAAGCGGAAAGATTGGCGAAAGAGTAACAGGAGATTTTATGCCCATTCGTTGTGATATCGTATCACAGGACCGGATTGTATTTTCCGGGGATGCCGACCTAATTCTTCTTCCGGGCGTGGAGGGCGTGATGGGCGTCCTTCCGGATCACTCCAACTTGTTAACCGTTTTACAATTTGGGGTAATTACTGTACGTACTGCCCGCGATGAGCAATACTTTACCGTTGCTGGCGGGGTCGCTGAAATTCAGCCAGATCATGTGACGGTAATGGCGGATGCAGCAGAAAATGTCCTTGAAATTGATATTGAGCGGGCAGAAGCAGCAAAAAAGCGGGCTGAGGAGACGCTTGCCCAGGGATTGCCAGCTGATTCGGATGTTTACCTGACCCAAATGGCTGCTTTAAGGCGTTCAACCATGCGCCTGGATGCTGCCAGGCGGTACAAATCCAGGAAATCACGCCAGGATTAAGGTTAACTGGGCAGATGTTGAAAAATATTGAAATGAAAGGTTAAATTCGAGAATGCCTGTATTTTCTCGTGAGCTGGGCATTGACCTTGGAACAATGAATACGGTCATTGCCGAGGGCAATCAGATTTTGTTGGAAGAGCCGACGGTGGTTGCCATCGTCATGGAAGAACAGAAAATTGTGGAATGGGGACGTGCAGCAAAGGATATGGTTGGGCGTGTCCCGGAATCCATTGAAGTTGTTCAGCCATTGCAGCATGGAGTTATCGCTGAATACGAGGTGACGGAGCGGATGCTCCAGTATCTGATCAAGCGATTAACCGGTTCCATGCTCTTTTTTCGTCCACGCGTGATGATTACTGTCCCATATGGAGTGACCAGTGTGGAAAGCCGTGCAGTTCATGAGGCTGGTTTGGGTTCTGGAAGCCGGGAAGTGTATCTCATTCGGCAGCCATTGGCGGCAGCCTTGGGTGTGGACCTTCCCATCGGGACTCCATCCGGCAATATGATCATCTGCCTGGGAGGGGGAACCAATCAGGTGGCTGTGCTGGCAATGAATGACACCATCATCGCGGAAACTGCCAGGACGGGGGGATTGGCACTGGATGAAGCCATTATCAGTTACATCCGCAAGAAATTTGGTTTGCTGATTGGACAGCCAACTGCAGAACAAATCAAGATTCAAATTGGGGCTGCCATTTCACTTGAAAATCCCTTGTCGTTGGAAATTCAAGGGCAGGACCGGGTGACCGGTTTGCCCCGTCCCGTTACTTTGGCAACAGATGATATTGTTGAGGCATTGGAGGAGCCGCTTGCAGAACTGGTACAGCTGGTGAAGCGTGTTTTGGAAAAAACTCCCCCTGAATTGATCTCCGATATTATTGACCGCGGGGTGGCATTGTGCGGTGGTGGAGCATTATTGCGCGGGGTTGAAAAATATCTGACCAAATCCCTGGGTATTCCGGCGTATCTTGTGGATCACCCAACCACCTGTACTGCCCAGGGGGCAGCCAGGGCATTGGGAATGCGGGAGGCTTTGCGCCGGAGTTTAATCCGCGTTTAGGGATTAATTTTACCTGTATGTAAGTGCACTCCCTATTGGAGTGCACTTTTATTGAAGGTTATCATTGACATCCGGGATCAATCCATGTCCATTGTTCCTCTGTTGGTAGCGCTATTTCCTCTCATTCTTATATTTCTATTATTGACTCTCCGGCGTACAGCCGCGGATGTGGCGGGGCTGCTGGGATGGATAGCAACAGCCCTGGTGGCATGGTTGTGGTTTAAAACCCCAATCCCTGTTGTCCTGATTGCAAGTTTTTCTGGATTGGTGGCATCCTTGCCTGTTTCCCTGGTGACTGCCACATCCATCTTCCAAATAACATTAATGTCAGAAACCGGGGCGGTTGCCCGGGTTGTTGCATTAATTAAAACCATTGCGCCGCGTGATCCCATTGTGCAGATCTTCCTCGTCAATGTTGGTGTGGGAACCCTGCTTGGATCCCTTGGATCAACTGCCATTTCCATCCTCCCGCCCATTCTGATTGCGCTTGGCTTTACCCCATTCCTCGCCATCATCCTGCCGGCAATTGGTTACAACGCATTATGTTCCTATGGGTTATTTGGTACTCCCGTGGTTGTGTTTTCCAACTTTGTGAACTTACCAGTGACAGAGGTGGGAGGATACTTTGCCAGGTATGTTCCTGTCATCAGCTTTTTTGTCTCAATCGGCATCCTTTGGATTGTTGGAAAATGGAAGTTGGTTCGTAAAGGCATTGTGCCAACAATATTGATTTCCATTACCCAGGGCGCAATTGCCCTGGGAATGAATGAAATTGGGCTGGTCACCCTGACCGGTGTTGCTGGCGGACTGGGGGTGATCCTGGTTTTACTTGCCTACCTTAAAATTACTGGTCGAAAAGTTATTGATATGGGGGTACTCTCAGAGGCTGATCGGTTATCGATAAAGAGGATGTCCATCTTTGCAGCCTCATCACCATGGATCATCCTGACCATCCTGTCATTGCTTGTGAATATCCCATCATTGCCATTTTATAATATTGTCTTCAAACAATTGGAACTCCCGCTTGAGATCATACCGGGTTCACCAGAGAAGCTGCGATTATTCTGGCAGGCTTACTTCTGGATTTTCATCAGCATCTGGATGGCATTTCCTTTTTTGCGTGTAACCAAATTACAGCTTAAGAATTCCATTGCCAATTGGTTAAGACGTGCCCCGCGGCCCATTTTTGCGGCTGCAATTTATTTTGCGATTGCCTATGTTATCAATCATTCCGGTAAAAATATGGACTGGCAATTGATTGATCCCGGGCAAAACATGGTGCAGGTTATGTCCTCTGCGGCAGTGGCAGGATTTGGAAAATTTTATCCCGTCATCTCTCCATACCTGGGCTTGCTGGGTGGCTTTATCAGCGGATCGGAAGCGTCCTCAATTGCCATGCTGACCAAAACCCACCTGACGGTGGCAGAACAAATAGGTGCCATCGGATTATTGGTGGCAGCCGCAAGTGGTTTTGGCGGGGGACTTGCATCGGTGATATCTCCTGCAAAATTGCAGAATGCCGCAGCCAGTATTGACCGGATTGGTGATGAGAGCAAAGTCATGCCGACTGCTTTTGTGGTTTCCATGGTTGTGACAGCTGTGGCTGCCATCATGACAATGATCTGGGCATATTGATCAAAATTATTTAATGCTGATGTCCAGTAATAATGGACTTTGTGCGGTGATCGATATCAATGACATTGGAAATGGCAGAAACCATCCGGGTTCCCGTTCTGAATTTGGATCTTCGGGTTTTACAAGGTTCGAATAATTGGACACACTGTGAATCCAGTTCATTTCTGCCGGGGAATGGATGGAGATATTGATTCTTGGATGATCAAGTAATCCATACCAAGTGGAACTGTCGGTTGAGTTTGTGGATTCCAAATATTTAAGAAACCAATCCGGCTGATACGTCTGGCTGGGTGAAATAACAATCGGGATTTGCGTTTGTATGGATTGGGGAGCAATGATTTCCACCCGTATGCCGGACTCTGTAAGGGTGAAAACCTTGCTGGTATGATGGTCCGGGTGGAGTAACGTAACCTTACTGGGTTGTACAACCGTATCATATTCCACTGGAAGATCATCGTCAAATGCCCCCGTGATTACGGATGGATCTATTATGTATCCGTTGACATTCTGCCATTGGGATGGGTCGGATAATCCAACAGCTAGCAGCGAGGAAGGTTCTATAAGGATATGCGGTTCTCCGTCGATCTGTGCAGCAAGCAATACCAATTGTCCTCCTGTGGGATCAATGATGGAAAAGATATCGTTGCTGCTAAGGATACATTCAGGAGATTGATCCCAATCCAGGTCAGTTGAACAACTGATTGTAGGAGTTGGAGCATCAGCCCAATGACTTGCTGCAATCAGATATCCAACATCTCCCAGGTAAGAAGACTGTAATTGTGTTTGTTGAAGGTTCGTGGAGGGCTTTGTAAGGTTGGTAAATGCAATTGCTGCATGGGAGGAGATGTCAGATTGGGTTAGATTGGAAAGTTGGGTTTCCAAATAATCCCATAACTGCGCATAGCCATTGTGAATATTGGAATTCATTAACACTCCCGGTGAGAGTTGTATCTGATTGGCAAGTGGAAATTGCATCAGGTCGCTCCCATCCACCACCTTGATCCAGGGATGGTTATCAAGATAAGAGAACAGGTTATTGACAATGGAAGAATCGCCCAGGGCACTCTTCGACAGGTTTTCAACTGCAATCATCAACTGGGCTGGATTTTCAACGAATGCATTCTGTACTAGAATTTTCATAAAATCTGTACGAATGCCTGATCGATCTGCCATGTCTTTTGTGATGACTGGAATCCATTTTTGTGGAGGAGATTTCATTGAATTTTGACTCATCACATATTGATACAGATCATTCTTTTTTTGAATCACATTATCGTATCGGATTTGAAGTGGATTGGATGAGAATCCGTAATTTTTGTTGATTTGCCGGAAACTTTCCGATGCTGTTGGATTGGAGATTTCCAAATCAGGAAGCACTACAAGGTGATCTGCTTGCATTGATAAAACCATTTCCAAACCTCCAACAAGGTTTAATGCCGCAAGCGAGGATGGATTTTTGATATCCAACAGCACGATAGGAATTTTGTATTGAGAGGATGCAGATAAGAGATGGTAAAGACCATGTCTTTGACCGTATGGGCCGGTATGTGCTCCATCCCAACGGCGCAATGCCTGTTGGGGCGTTGCTGCTGGAAGGACATCCTGGAAGACTAAAGCAAGCTTTGCGGGTGATTTGAGGGTTTGTTGATTGGTGAAAATGGATGTTTCATCCGCATGGAACTTCTCCCCTGGAGGGTATGACCACACCTGGAATTTAGTGTTTCCCATCGAACCGGGAATGGCATTTTTTGATATTTTGATAACTATCGAATCCATGGATTCATTCCGAATGACACGGGGGATTATTTTTGGGTTCACTTGATAGAATGAATCCTGTAATACTGGTGGTGCAGCCGCTTGAATAATTACAAACTGATCCCATTCAACCATTGTTTGTTCTCCGGTTGGAAGGGTGTGATTTCCTCCTTTGTCGTGATCCAATCCTACAATGAGGTCTACTGCCCAGGGATCAGCCATTTCCAATAAATCCACCCGAATCTCCACGAACCCATCCACCTGGCGGGTGTATGCAGCAATCAAGTCCAGCGATGGCGTTACAGCGTCCACAGGATCAATCATGCGCACATTGTTAAAACGCCAGCCGGATTGATCATTAAAATCGGCTGGCGTGAGAGAGTTCAGTAATAGGGATAAGAGGATAAACAGAATCCAGGTAAAGTGGACTGGCTGTTTAATCCCGGTCCCTTCCAAGGAGGAGAAATGCATAATACAAAATTGTTGAGATGGATTGCACAGCAGCCGCCACGTACGTCAATGCTGCGGCATCAAGGACCCGACCCACTCCAGATGCTTCCTCCTGGAACACGATCCCAGAAGTGGATAACCAGGCTTTTGCCTTCCGGCTGGCATCAAATTCCACGGGCAGTGTTATCAAGGCAAACAGGGCAGTTGCGGCAAACAATCCCAACCCAATCCAGGCGATGGTGGTTCCTGTGGATGATGATAAAAACAATCCAACCATGAAAACGATTGGACCCAACCAGCTTCCAATTTGCACGGTGGGAACCATGGCTGTTCGGAATTTCAACATGGCGTAGTTTTCGCGGTGCTGGATGGCATGACCCGCTTCGTGGGCAGCAACACCAGCTGCTGCAATACTGGGAACTCTGTATACCTGGGGACTCAGGCGGAGGACGCGGGCTTTAGGATCATAATGGTCGCTGAGCATTCCGCCGACTTCTTCAACCCCGATATCATGAAGTCCATTCATATCCAATACCCGCCGGGCAACCTGGGCGCCGGTGAGACCACTATAAATTCGAATTTTTGAATACTTCTCGAATGCGGACTTGACCTTAAATTGAGCCCAGAAGCCCAAAATTAAGGCGGGCAGACTGAAGAGTATATACAGAAAATATCCACCAAAGTACATGGGCATTCCTCTCACTTTCTACTATGGATCTGGTCCAATCATAGCATGAGAGTGTAAGAGTTCCATTAACTCAGCAAGATGGTTTTGATCCATTTGTGGATGAATTGGAATACCTGCAATTTTTCTGGTTCATTGTGCAATTCGTGATAAAACCCCTGCCATTCCTTGTAAATGATGAATTCCTGAGGTGCAGCCTGGGCAAATTGACGGGTTGCTTCCAGGCTGACAAGATGATCATCCGTGCCTTGCATTAATAACAGCGGCAATGGAAATTCATTGGCATGGGCAATGGACCATTGTCCCCTTGTCATTAAATCCATTCCCAGACGTGCGGAAACCATACCATGAACAAGCGGATCAGCCGAGTAACGTTTCTCAATTTCGGGGTCCCGGGATAAATTTGCCCGATCCAAACCATTATCCAAGGTAAAGGAAGGCATGAGAGAGCTGGCTAATTTTGCCACCGTTAACTTGGCGGGGGGAAGGGGCGTGCCTGTTGCCAATCCGGGACTGGTTGCAATGACGCCCGATACCGGGGGACGAACCGATAATGAATAATTGATGACCAATCCACCACCCAGGCTGTGACCATAAAGGAAAATGGGAACAGAGGGATAATGGTTACTTGCTTCATCCAGCAATAATGAAATGTCCTGTGCGGTTTCATCATAGGAGGTATGTCCCCGCTTCCCGGATGACTGTCCATGCCCCCGAAGATCGAAGCTGATCAGGGCAATATTTTCTTTTGTAAACAATTCTGCCCAGTGAGCATACCGTCCGCTGTGTTCTCCCAAGCCATGAACAAGGGCAATAACCGCGACGCATGGATCGACCGGTTTCCATTCCTGGAAATACAGGGTGGTGTTTGAAGAAATTGATTTCTTGTATTCGTTATGGATCATGTTTCACCTCCGGGAGTTGTGTACCTGGTTCGGGTATAATGGATTTTGATTGACAGGTTCACTATATAATAACTGTCATTTTTCTGCAAGGAATCACACAAACAAAATAAGGACGGAGGAGTTGGTTCATGAAAGACCCGCGTATTCAACGGCTGGCTGAGATGATGGTTCAATATTCTGCCGATGTACAGCCCAAACAAAAAGTCTTGCTTCGGGGGAGTGCAGTTGCCCAACCACTGCTTCTAGCCATTTATCAGGAAGTATTGCAGGCGGGTGCCTACCCGTTTCTGATGCCGTCCCTGCCGGGAGCGGCAGAAATATTCTATAAAATTGCTTCTGATGACCAGCTTGGTTTTGTTCCTGAACCCGTGAAGCTGGCGATGGAAACATTTGACGTGATGTTTAACGTGATTGCTGACGAAAATACCCGGGCGCTGAACAATGTGGATCCGCACAAAATGGTCCTTGCGAGTCGGGCAAGCGAACCTGTCACCAGACTGTTCCTGGAAAGGGCGGCAAGGGGGGAGTTGAAATGGTCGCTCACCCTGTTTCCCACCCAGGCACATGCCCAGGATGCTGAAATGAGCCTGACCGAGTTTGAGGACTTTGTGTACCAGGCATGCATGCCAGATATGAATGATCCGGTTGGATACTGGAAGAGAGTCCATGCCCAACAACAAAAAATTTGTGATTGGTTGGACGGTAAAGAGAACGTACACGTAATTGGCAAGGAAACGGATCTTACATTATCCATTCGGGGCAGAAAATTCATCAATTGTGCGTGCCATGAAAATGTGCCCGATGGAGAAATTTTCACCGGACCCGTTGAAGACAGTGCAAATGGCACTGTGTATTTCTCCTACCCGGCAATTTATGGCGGTCGGGAGGTTGAAGGGGTTCGTTTATGGTTTGAAAACGGGAAGGTGATCAAGGCGAAAGCTTCCAAGAATGAGGATTTCCTGTTGAAAACGCTGGATACCGATGAGGGATCCCGTTACCTTGGTGAATTTGCAATTGGTACAAACGAAGGGATTACAAAATTCACCCGGGAAATTCTTTTCGATGAAAAAATTGGTGGCAGTTTCCACATGGCATTGGGTTCTGGATACCCGGAGACAGGCAGTGTTAACCAATCTGCCATTCACTGGGATATGATTTGTGATCTCCGCGATGGTGGTGAGATTTGGGTGGATGACACCCTCCTCTATAAAAATGGCAAGTTTGCGCTTGACCTTTCATGAGGACGTTACAATCCTTTTGTTGTTAAGGAAATAAGGCATGGAGCAAAACAGCGAAGCGGTCTATGAACAGGGGGAACAAAGGAACCCAAGGCAGGGATGTGGTTTGGTTGCCCTTTTTGTGTTAACGGGAATGTGGATTGTTGGGGCTATCATTGCCGCCCAGGCAATTGGTTGGATCATCGAGCAATCGTTGATGGATGGCTCGTTCGCCATCCCGGATATCCGCTGGTTGATTTTGACTGGTTTTGCCTTAATGATTGGCATTCCACTGGCGATTGAAACTGCATCGATTTCACTGCCCAGAGCCAGAATGATATTCCGAACCTGGACGATGGCTGCGGTTTTCTCTCTGTTCATGGTCCCCTCGCGGCTGGTGGAGATTTCTGCAGCGAACTGGATTGCCGTCCTCCGGTTGGCTGGCATGATTCTGTTCCTCGGTTTTCTCTGGCGGTGGATTAAGCCGGAGACAGGGAAGGGGTGGAACGGCATCTGGCTGGCGTTCATTGCCGGGGGAATTGGGCTGATTCCATGGATCCAGTGGGGAGCGCTGGGATCGGTTTCAGATTTGCTTTTGAATGGAATGGTGGCAGTTCTTTTTGGTATCTGTGCCGCACTGGTGCTGCAATCCAGTCTTTTTTGGCAGGTTCAAAAAGCAGACCGTCCCTACGGGATTGTGGACATCATCCTGGATGGAGGAGTGGGTGCCATGGCATTGCTGATCATGGTCACCGGGCTGGGGCAGATTGGAACACAATGGATGCTGGCGGCTGCCATCCCTGTGCTGGGATTTGTTGGAGCTGCCATCAGTTATTGGGGAATGCGGTCAGAAGGAAAGCTTCAGAATTGGCTGGCGTTGGGATTGTTATTTGCTTTTGGGTCTGCTGGTCCGCTGATTTGGGTGGATGCGGATGAACTGGGCTTTACATTTACGGGTGGTGCCGGCGACCTGTTTGACTTTGTGGTTCAGGCGACCAAACAAAACTTATTGATCAATCTAATCACCCTTGCCATTGCTGTGGTTCTTTGGAAGTATGCGGGGCGAAGAATTTCTAAATGGGTGGGTTGGGGTTCTGCTGCACTGATCAGTCTTGGCTTGATCATTTTTCAACTGGCTGGCGGACAAAAAGGATGGAATGGTGATCACTGGTTTGTCATTCTTCATGAACAGGCAGAGGTTGGCAGTTATGCGAGCTTAACCGATCCTGTTCAAAAACGGAGTGCAGTATTTGATGCTCTGGTGGAAAACGCCACGGAGTCACAAGCAGATTTGTTGCAGGCTCTCAACCGCTGGAATATTCCCCATACATCGTATTACCTGGTCAATGCAGTTGATGTCCAGGGGGGACCTTTGTTAAGATTATGGTTGGAGACCCGTCCGGAGGTGGACCGTATTCTGCAAAGTCCCCGGCTGCGTCCCCTTGCGGAGCCTCTTCCTGTGGCGAGTGGTATGGAAGCTCCTCCCAATGATCGTTTGTGGAACCAAACCATGATTGGTGTGGATCGTGTTTGGGATGAACTTGGGATTCGGGGCGCGGGTATTCTTGTTGGTCAGCCGGACTCAGGTGTTCAGGGAGATCATCCTGAAGTTGCGGATGGTTTCCGGAGTGATGGCGGGGATGGTTGGCTGGATCCATGGAATGGAACGCTGGTCCCGGTTGATATTGGCGGGCACGGGACCCATACCCTGGCAACGGTTCTTGGTAACGAGGTGGGAATGGCTCCCGATGCCAGCTGGATTGGCTGCGTCAACCTGGCAAGGAATTTGGGAAATCCTGCATATTACCTGGATTGCTGGCAATTCCTGTTCGCTCCATACCCCCAGGGAGGGGACGCATTTCTTGATGGTAATCCAGCCCGCGGTGCCAATGTATTCAACAATTCCTGGGGATGCCCGAAGCTGGAGGGGTGTGATCCTGATACATTTATCACAGCGGTGGAAGCGCTAAAAGCAGCGGGAGTTTTTGTGGTTGTATCTGCTGGCAATAGCGGTTATTCCGGTTGCGGGACTGTTGGTGATCCACCGGCGATTTATGAAAATGTCCTGTCTGTCGGAGCTATCACTGAATTGGGAACGCTGGCGGACTTTTCCAGCCTGGGACCGGTGCTGATGGATAAGAGTGAAAGGGTCAAACCAGACCTGGTTGCTCCGGGGCAGGAAATTTTGTCTGCTTACCCCAACAGCACCTATGAATATGCTTCGGGCACATCCATGGCTGGTCCGCATGTGGTAGGTGTGGTGGCATTAATGTGGTCGGCAAATCCCAGTCTTATTGGGGATATTGAAACTACGTGGGAGATCCTGCGGGAGACTGCAAAACCATACCAGGGTATTTATCCCGAATGTATTGGGTCAACCGGCTATCCCAATAATGCGGTTGGATATGGCGTGGTTGATGCGTTTAATGCGGTTCAAAAAGCACTTGAAACCAGATAAAACTAACGGCGTAACGGATGGGATTTCTGTGGGTTATCAATGGTAGCACCAATGAACGGTAAATCAGACGGCGATCTGCCTGATCTTGATATCGTTCAACGTGCAATCACCGGCGACTTGGACGCATTCAGCCAGTTATATGAAAGGTACGTGGAACGAATTTACAACTATATATATTATCGAGTGGGGCTTCAACACGAAGCGGAGGACCTGACCGCCAGGGTTTTTCAAAGAGCACTTCACCATATCCGCAGCTATAAGGTTCAAGGCGTGCCGTTTTCGGCGTGGCTTTACCGGATTGCCCATAACCTGGTTGCGAACTGGCACCGGGACAACTCGCGCCGAAAAGAAGTTCCCCTGGAAGATCATCCCAACATTGTTCATGGGATATTACCAGAATCATCCCTTGTACAGGTCCAGGAGCAGGAAATTCTAATCCGGGCGATTCGATCACTGACACCTGAAAGGCAAAATTTATTGGTTTTGAAATTTGTCGAACAGCTCTCCAATGCAGAAATTGCAGTTATTATGGGAAAAAGTGAAGGGGCAATCAAAAGCCTGTACCACCGAACCCTGTTATCCCTGAGAGATGAGTTGGAGAAGCGAAGAGCGGAAGGAGATCGAAATGTTGAAAATCGTCACTGATGGTGGTGCAGATATGCCGGCAGAGTGGTTGGATCGATATGATATTCATATTTTGCCGCTTAAAATTCATTTTGGTGAAGAAACTTATATCCAGGGAGAAAACCTGGATTCGAAAAAGTTCTATGACCTGATTATCCAAAAACGCGTGGCACCGAAAACATCTCTTCCATCGCCCGCCCAAATTGTTGCATTCTACCGGAATATTGCCAGTCGAGGCGACCGGATTCTATCCATCCATATTGGCAGCCGATTATCCGGTACCTTTGAGGCAGTTCAACTGGCAGCCCGCGAGTGTGCAGGGGAAATGGAAGTATATCCATTTGATTCACTGGCAGGCTCGGCTGTTTTGGGGTTTATGTGCCGGGAAGCCCGCCTGATGGAACGCGCCGGTCAATCCATTGATGGAATCATCCAGCGGTTGGAGGAGGTGCGAAACCACTTGACGGTCATTTTTACATTGGATCAAACGGAATTGGCGTATCTCAGCGGGCGAATTTCCCAACTGCAAAACGCCCTTGCTTCATTACTGAATATTAAACCAGTTATTGTTTTGAGGGATGGATTATTGCAAATGGCAGATAAAGTCCGTACGAGGCGGAAATCATTGGATCATGTATTGGAGAAAGTCCGGCAAAGAATCTCGGGGCAAGAGGTGGATATTGCAGTCGTTCATGCTGGAGACCCTGCTACCGCACAGAATCTGGTTGATTATATCC
>ERZ1649853.185-NODE-185-length-27007-cov-5.935033_pt1 | contig 27007 bp, 29 predicted proteins | sample MGYA00575353_ERZ1649853 | MGnify/ENA primary metagenome ERZ1649853 (study PRJEB40853, sample SAMN11349654) | freshwater sediment metagenome | isolation source: river sediment | host: Sediment | place: India: Okhla Barrage, New Delhi | collected 2017-02-21 ...
CACCCACTTCTTCGCCCGGCTGAAGAAGGTCAGGCCCTATATGGTCGGGAAGGAGCCGTACCCGGAGAAGGAGTACCTCCAGTCCCCCAAGGAGCGCCAGCCAATCAACGAGCCGATCGACTGCATACTCTGCGGCTCGTGCACCAGCTCGTGCACGATGGCCTGGACGAACAGCGACTACCTCGGCCCGGCCGCGCTGCTGAAGTCGTACAGGTTCCTGGCCGACACCAGGGACACGATTTACGACGACCGCCTCGACATGGTCGAGGGCGAGAGCGGCGTCTGGCGCTGCCACACGCAGTTCAACTGCGTCGAGGTCTGCCCGAAGAAGCTGAACCCGACGGAGGCCATCCAGAAGATGAAGATGAAGGCCTTCAAGAGGAAGCTCCTCGGCAGACGCAGGGCCAAGAAGTGAGCTGGCAAACCCCGGAAACGGAGGGAGAGGCCGAGGCCTCGTCCCTCCTTCTACTATTTCCCACCCAGGTCGGTGGGGCTACTTCTTCTTCGGCCTCTCCTTGAGGGACGTGAAGAAGTCGTGGTGGTCCTCCTCGTCCTCCAGGATGCTCTCGAAGATGAACCTCGTGGTGGGGTCGCCCTCGGCGTCCGCGACCTCCTCGATCTGCTTGTAGAGCTCTATCGCCTCGACCTCCGCCTTGATGTCGAAGTCCACCATCTGCCACATCTCGTCGCCCACGCTAATCGGCGCGGGCTTCGTGGTCGGGACGCCGCCGAGGTACCACAGCCTCTCGGCGATCTTCTCGGCGTGCTTCATCTCGGTGATGGCGATCTCCTTCAGCTTCTCGCTTATGGCGAAGTGCTCCACGCCCATCCACTGCACGTGCTGCCACATGTACTGGACGGACACTTGTATCTCTCTGGCGATTGCCTTGTTGAGCAGGTCCTTCAGCTTCTCCGATGTCATTCTATTCCTCCTTCCATCAGGGCCCCCTCTCCCACACGCGCGCACGGGCGCAGGCCCTTGACGGCGTTAAGAACGGCCATCATCTGTCATAAACCCTTTGGCGGTCGCGGGCCTCATTGGCACGTGTATCCGCCGTCGACGGAGAACGCCGCGCCGGTGATGAAGCTGGCATCGTCGGAGGCGAGGAACAGCACCGCGTCCGCGACCTCCCTGGGGACCCCGAGCCTCCCTATGGGGTGGACCTCGCAGAGCTCCTTCCTGTACTCCTCGACCGGCTTGTTGCGGGACCTGGCCTCCTGTCTGAACATGGGCGTGTCTATCTCCCCGGGGCACACGCAGTTCGCCCTTATGCCCTTCTGGGCATAGTCGAGGGCGAGGCACTTCGTCATGAGCACGACAGCTCCCTTCGAGGTGTTGTAGGCTATTGCGTTCCTGTCGCCGACGAGGCCGCTGCACGACGCGTTGTTGACTATGGCCCCCTTTCCCTGCCTCAGCATGAGGGGGACCACCTCCTTGCACATGAGGAACGCCCCCTTGACGTTGATGGACATGATCCTGTCCCAGTCCTCCTCGGACACCTGCTCGACGGTCCCCTCGACCAGTATGCCCGCGTTGTTGAACAGGATGTCTATCCCGCTGAAGGCGTCGACGACCTCCCCGACCACCCTCCTGACCTCCTTGGAGCTGCTGACGTCGCCGCGGATCATGAGGACGTCGTGGCCCCTGCCCTTCAGCTCATCCCCGGCGGACCTGCACGCCCCCTCCGAGATGTCGACGACGGCAACGCGCGCCCCCTCCTCCAGGAACCTCTCCGCGGTCGCCTTCCCGATGCCCGAGGCCCCGCCGGTGACCAGGACCCTCCTGCCCTCGAACCTCCGTCCCGCCATGTGTATCAGCCAGGGTGTAACTGCGGCCGCCGCCTTAAGCATGTCCTCGGCGCGGCCGCAGCAGATACAAATAATTGCTGGTAACTCATCCAAGGCAGGGAGGCGATGAGCGCTACGGCGAAGAAGGTCCTAGGCATCCTCGGGAGCCCAAGGCGAGACGGGAACGCGGCGCAGCTCCTCGAGTCCGCCCTCAAGGGCGCGCGCTCCGCGGGTGCGGAGACCGAGAGGATGGACCTCGCGGCCATGAGGATATCCCCCTGCATGGAGTGCAGGCACTGCGAGGAGTCCGCCTCCTGCTCCCAGACCAGGGACGACATGGGGCTCATCTACGCGCGCGTGAGGCAGGTGGACGCGATAGCCCTCTCCTCGCCCGTGTTCTTCATGGGCCTGACCGCGCAGACGAAGGCCATGATCGACCGGTGCCAGTGCTTCTGGGTGGAGAAGTACCAGATGAAGAGGCGGTACTACGAGGGGAGGGATCGCCCGAAGGGGCTGTTCCTGTCGTGCGCGGGCTCCCCCAAGCCGACGATCTTCGAGCCGTCGCTGCACATCGCCAAGGCGTTCTTCGCGGCGATCGACTACGAGTACACGGGCGAGGTGCTGCTGGGCCACACCGACGACCCCGGGCTCGCTCCCCGGAAGGAGGCCGCGCTGGCCCGGGCCTTCGAGGCGGGCAGGCGGCTGGTCTGAGCGCAACGCTCAGACGAGCCTGCCTTTGGTCATCATCCGGACGGTCTTCCCGTCCGTGCGCTCGACCTCGATGTTCACTCCGGGGGCCGACACGAAGTCCCAGTGCATCGTGGACTCGGAGGTGCCGCCGTACGTGTTGTTGGAGCCGAACGCCACGTGGACGGTGCCGCTGACCTTCTCGTCGGTCAGGATGTACCCGATGGCCTTCTTGATGCGCGGGTTGTACCCTATGCCGAGCTCGCCGACGTGCCTGGTCCTGACGGTCCTGTACTGCTTCCTGTCTATGGCCTCGCACTCCTCGAAGCTCGCCACGAGCGCGGAGAGGTTCTTCTTGGCGGTGACCTTGTCGAGCAGGAGCTTCCCGTCCTTGAACTCGAGGTGCACGTCCGTGACGATCTTCTCGGACATCCGGTCCCTCGTCACAGGGCAGAAGATCGTACCCTCGCCGACGGTCTCCTTCGGGGCGATGAAGAGCTCCCCCGCGGGGAGATTCGCGCCCCTGTCGCCGGCCTTGAAGTCCTCGTCGCTCGTGAATCCGTCGTCGATGTTGAGCCGCCGCCCGCGCACGTTGACCCTGAAGTCGGTGCCCTTGTCGTCCCAGACGTGCGCCCAGTCGGCGTCCTCGAACGCCTTCGCCATCCTCTTGCCCGTCTTCATCAGCTGGGAGCTCGGGACGGATATGCCCCCGATGACTATGTCCTCCAGGAGCGGGTAGGGCACGCCGAAGCTCTTGGCGGCGGCCTTGGTCGGCCACCCTGCGTAGAGCCACTTCTTGCCGCGGGTCTTGTGGTAGATGATGTCGTAGAGCGGGAGCGAGCCCTTCTGCCTCGCCGCGACCTTCTCGCGGGGGAAGCCCTCCGCCACCTTCGGGTCGTCGAGGTCCTCGACCGTGATCAGCAGGTCGGCGGCCTTCACCATGCCCACGTACTGCTTCGGCACGGTCTCGAGGGTCTTCGCCGGTATCTCGTCGTATATCGCCTTCGCGTACCTGTCGGACGTGACGACGATGGACGGCGTCGCCCCGCGCCTGTAGCACTCGAGCGCTATATCCTCGAGCAGCTGCTGGGTGTGGGCCCCGCCCCTCACGACGACGCCCTCTCCCTTCTTGACGTTGCATGTCTCGACCATGCGCTTTGCGCACTCGGTGACCTTCCTCTCGGTGACCGCCATTGTGATGCCCTCTGTGCAATGCCACGCAGATTCGGTACTTATACGTGTCGCTGGTGCGCGTTTTGTTGGGGCGGTAGCTGCTTGACCATGACCGCGGGGAAGCAGGACCGCTGGTACTGCGAGCAGAGGAGGCAGTTGGACATCATCGGCCCCCCGGCCTCGGCGGGCGTAGAGACGCGGTAGCCGATCCTCTCGAAGAACCTCGGCGCCCTCGCGAGGGCCCACACCCGGTCGGCTCCCCTCATCCTCGCCTCGGCCTCGACCATCCCGACGAGCATCCTGCCGAGGCCCTTCCCCCTGAGCCCCTCGGAGACCGCCAGCCACTCGACCGCGTACCTGCCGTCCTCCTCCTTCAGCGCCGCGCAACCCACCAGCCCGTCGCCGATGAAGTAGCCCCACGCGGTGACGACGTGCTCGAAGGTCCCGTCCTCAAGGCCGGACCTGGTGGCGAGCGCCCTCACCGCCTCGTAGTCGTCCGTCTTCCGCAGTGCGGGCGCGCCCGCCCGCTCTTCCGCTGCCATCGCCCGCCGCTGAGGCGCGCTGTCCTAGATAACCCCTTGCCCGCCTCAGGTGAGGTTGGCTGACTGGTAGCCCGAGCCGACCGCCGAAGGGCTCCCCTGGGCCCGGACGGGCTCGTGGCCGTTGGTCTTGGGGAACGCGACCTCGAAGCAGGCCCCCTCGGAGTGGTTCCCCGGGACCCGGTCCGTGACCCCGATGACGCCGGAGTACCTGTCGACGAGCAGGCTCACAATGGAGAGCCCCATCCCGGTCCCGCACGTGCCGTCCGGCCTCTTGGCGAACCGGGAGAACACGGCCCCCTTCCTCTCGTCGGGGATCCCGATCCCGTGGTCCTCCACCGTCACCGTCCATACCCCGGCCCCGTGCTGTATGGATACCTCGACCTCGGCCATCGGCTTCGGGTTGTACTTCACCGCGTTGCTGAGGAGGTTCATGAAGAGGTCGTGCACGAGCTCGTCGGCCTGGATGAGGCACTCGCCCTCGGGGCAGTCGAAGCTCACCACGATGTCCCGGGACGGGAACTCCCTCTTGAGGGCGGAGATGCACTTGACGAGGACGTCCCTGAGGTCGTACGGCGCCCTCTCCTGGCTGTGCGAGCACCTCGCCTCGGACATCTTGCGGACGTTGTCGACGAGGCCCTTCGCCGCCCTGGAGACCGCGAGCGCCTTGGAGAGGGACTCGCTGTTCTCGGAGTCGAGGGTCCCGCTCTTCTCCATCCTCTCGAGGTAGTACGTGAGGGGGTTGATCATGTTCCCGATGTCGTGGGATATCAGGTCCAGGTACCCCTGGGACTCGTTCATCGCAGAGATCGCGTCCTCGTATATCCTGGCGTTCTCCACGGCGATGCCTATGAGGTCCGCGAGGAGCTGGATCCTGTGCACTGAGTCCTGGGGGAGCATCCGGCCGTTCGCGGTGGAGTCCACCTCTATCCACCCGATCCAGTTGCCCAGCCTGTCCACCATGAGGAAGAGCATGAAGTCGAGCGGGTGCCACTGGTCGGGGGACCCGCGCCGCTCCGAGATGGCCGAGGTGTCGACGATGTAGTCCATGTCGTCGTTGGTCATCGGCGGCGAGTCCTCGGCCCTCACATTGCACGTGCGCTGGTCGGTCCTGTGCCTGGTGAGGAAGTCCCTGGTCCTCGCATCGATGGCGTAGGTGTGCTTCCGGATGGCCGCGGCGTTGGCCTCCGGGAACCCCTTCACGCACCGGGGGGCGAAGGTCCCAGTCTGCTCGTCCAGGACGCAGATGACCAGGGACATGACCCCGAAGGTGGACCTTATCGTGGCCGCGGTCTTGTCGATCAGGAGGTCGACCGGCTCCGCCCTCGATATGAGCTTGAGTATGTCCAGCATGTCGGAGATCGGGATGGGGCTCGGCGGAGACGCCTCTGGGGCGTCGCTCTCGTCGGCACGCTCTCCGCTATGCATCCCAATCCCTCGGGACGAGGTCCCGCGGTTCTGGATTCTTTACATCTTATAAAAACCTGTCGAGAACGGATCACGGGGGAAGCTGGCTCGCCTTTGGGCAAGGGTTATGGGGCCGTTCCGTCATTCCATGTCCCGCCCGGAGGCGGCGCGCACATGAGGAGGCTGACCGAGGAGGACCTGGATTTCGCCCTGGAGCTCACCAACCGCGAGGGCTGGGGCTACAGCAGGCCCGAGCTGGAGCGGGTGCTGAGGCTGTCCCGCCTCGGCTCCTACGTCTGGGACGAGGGCGGGTCCTCCGGGTTCATATCCAGCCTGCACTACGGGAGGACCGCCGTGATCGGACACCTGGTCGTGTCGGAGGAGTCCCGGGGCAGGAAGGTCGGGAGGAAGCTGCTGGAGAAGGCTCTCGACGACTTCGACGGGGCCGGGTTCGGGTCCGTGGTCGTCTTCTCCACCCCGGCGGCGGAGAGGCTCTACCATTCGTGCGGGTTCGAGCGGACGCGCCAGCTTGTGTCCTACGGGTTCATGGTTGAAGGGCGCGAAGCATCCTCTCCGTGCGAGAGGCTGCTCCCGGAGGACCTCGGAGAGGTCTGCGGGATCGACACGAGGATCTTCGGCGACGACAGGTCGCCGTTCATCGAGGGCCTGTTCAGGGAGTACCCGGACCTGTGCTACAAGGTCCGGAGGGGAGACCGCATCGCGGGCTACTGCCTCGGGCGGCGGAACCCACTCGGCGGGGACCTGGGCCCACTCGCCTCGCTGTCTCCCTCCCCCGAGGACGCGCTCGCCCTGGTCGACACCTTCCTGGGCAACTTCGTCGGGCGCAGGGTCGACCTGGGCTTCTTCGACGACGTGCCGTACCTCAGGTCGTTCATGGGGTCGTACGCGAGCGTCAAGAGGATCCCCGTCAGGTTGATGGTCAGGGGCGAGAACCGCTACAGCGCGGAAGAGGCAGGCGCCCTGGGCATAGCGGGCTTCGAGCTGGGCTAGCGCCCTCAGGTCTCCTCGCTGTCCCTCTTCGCGTAGTACCTGATGTCGCTCTCGTCCCTGTATCCAGATGTCAAGAACAGCCTCTCTGAGGCCTCGTTCTCCCCCTCGATGAGTATGCTGAAGACGCCCCGGCCCCTCCTCCTGAGCGCCTCCTCGCACCTCTCCACCAGGGCCTTCGCGACGCCCTTCCTCCTGTGGGAGGGGAGGACGGCGAGGCGGTTGATCCAGCCCTTCCTGCCGTCGTCGGTCGCTATGGCCACGCCGATCATCTCGGCCCCGACGAACGCCCCGATGAACAGGTCGGGGTCCCTCCTGAGCTGGGCCCTCAGCCCCTCGGGCGAGTCCCTGCCCTTCGGCCTGTAGGGGAGCCCCGAGTCGACCCACACCCGTGGGACCTGCTCCAGGTCCTTCTCGCTGAGCACCCTGACGGTGAAGTCCCGCTTCGGCCTGCCTCCTGCCATGGTCTCCGCACCGTCAACGCGGACCTGGGATAAATCCATAGCCCCGGGCGCCGCCCGGCCGACGGGTCGGACAGCAACATTAATCGTTCCCAGCATCATCTGGCATACGCATACCATGGCGCTTTCCGATGAGGTCGCCGCCGTCCAGAGGGAGTACGGGGTCGTGGGCAGGGAGAGGGAGCTCGAGAAGGCCATGGCCTCCCTCCGCGCCAGGAAGCACCTCATGATCGAGGGGCCCGTGGGCGTCGGCAAGACGGTGCTCGCCAGCGCCGTGGCCAGGCACCTGGGCGCCAAGGTGTTCCGCGTCGACGGGGACGAGAGGTACACCGAGCAGAAGCTGTCCGGATGGTTCGACCCCCCGGTGGTCCTGCAGAAGGGGTACGTCAAGGACGCCTTCGTCCCGGGCCCGCTGACGGAGGCGATGCGCGAGGGCGGCGTGCTGTTCATCAACGAGCTGAACAGGATGCCAGAGGGGGTGCAGAACATCCTCCTCCCCGCCATGGACGAGGGGATGATCGAGGTCCCGAAGATCGGGACCGTCAGGGCGGAGCCCGGCTTCGTCGTCGTGGCCACCCAGAACCCCCGCGAGTTCGTCGCCACCACGGCCCTGTCGGAGGCCCTCTCGGACAGGTTCGAGCTCCTTCTCATAGACTACCAGCCCGAGGCGGAGGAGGTGGAGATAGTCTCCCGCAGGCTCCCCGAGCTCCCGGGAGATCTCGTCTACCGGTGCGTGTGGATCGCGCGCAGGACCAGGACCCATCCCGATGTCAGGAGGGGTGCGAGTATCAGGGCCGCGATGAGCATGGCGGAGCTCGCAGGGGCCTTCCCCGGGGACGCTGTGGAGGGCGTGAGGAGGGCGGCCCAGATGGCCGTCCCGACGCGTATCGAGATGAGGGAGGAGTCGAACGCGACGGTCGAGGAGGTCATCGACGAGATAGTCAACGAGTGCTTCTCCGTGCCCGTCCCGCCGAGGGGCGCCCCGCCGCCGGCCCCCGAAAAGGGGCCAGAGGGCGGAAGGCGCGCGGATGTCCCGAGGCCGAAGGTTGCGGGCATGGCCGACCTCATCCCGGCGCTCGAGGAGATCGGCGGCGGGGGGAAGGTCGACTACGACGACATCGGCTGGGACATCGCGAGGAACTACTCGAGCCTGAGATTCTCCCTGGGCTCCCCGGCCCTCGCGGAGCTGGCGCGCAGGATAGCCATAAGGGCGACGATAAGGCGCGTGCTGCAGCTCCTGGGGCCCGTGACGCTCCCGACGAGGGTCCAGAGGACGACCTTCGAGCAGGGGGGCGAGGGGGAGATGGACATCGATGAGACCCTCGAGCGCATCCTGGGACATGACAGGGTGGAGCCAGGGGACATAGTCGTCGAGGACCGCGCCCCGAGGGAGCTGGCGGTCGCCCTGATACTGGACGCGAGCTTGTCAATGACCGGCGACAAGCTCGCCATGGCTAGCGCGGCCATCGCCGTCCTCGCGTACCGGCTCAAGACGGTCGACTACCTCCTCATCACATTCAACGACAGGCCGAGCACGGTCAAGAGGATAGGGGAGCCCAAGAACCTCGACGACCTCGTCTCGGACCTCCTCTCATCGACCGCGTCAGGCTACACGGACATCGACTCCGCCCTGAGGAGGGGCAGCGAGGAGCTGCACCGCGCGCGCACGCGCAACAGGATAGGGATCCTCATAACCGACGGCAACTACACCGTCGGCGCGGACCCGAGGGACGCGGCGTCCGCCTACAGGCGGCTCTTCGTCGTGATGACCGAGAGCCACGACTGCAAGCCCGGCGAGTGCGAGGCGATGGCGGCGAGGGGCGGGGGCCAGATGTTCACCGTCTCGTCGTTCGACGAGATCCCGCGCGTCCTGTACAGGGTGCTGAGGATGGTGTCCCAGGGCGCGATGGCCGAACGGTGAACGCGCACTGGGCGGAACCTCGGACAGGCCTCGTAATGGATTCAATGGTTCATCAATGATGTTTAGTGTGCGTCTGGCAGACAGGATATACTTGAAGAGTTCCCTCGATGGGCAGGCCGTTTCCGACCTCCGATGTCAGGGCTTTATATGCTCAGGGGACAAAGTCGTTACAGAACTTCCTCCCCCCTCTTCTTTTTTCTATTTCTCTCTTCAGCGGAGCCTCCGGCGTCAACGATGATTGAATACCTGTTCGTCGTTCCATGACCGGGACGAACCTTGGACGTCTCGATACTTGTCCTCGCATCCGCCTCGGTGCCTTTCGGCCTGATTGCGCTGCACGACATCGCCTCGGGCGAGGCACGGAAGGGCGCGTTCGGCGCAGCCTCGGCCGCATGGTCCCTCTCAGGCGTCCTCCTGGTGTACCTCGGCGTGCCCGGCCTGATATTCTTCCCCGGGCTCCTCCTCATCATGATCGCCTCGTCCCTCTCGCGCGTCCGCCGCGGAGGCGGAGCCCTCCAATATGCGAGGCCCTCGGCGCTAGCTGCAGTTCTCGCCCTCGTCACCATCGGGTTGGTGATGCTCTGAGGTCCCTCACCGGGCGGCGGAGGTTGGCTGTCGTCGTGTCCGCCTACGGCTGCGCCTTGCTGTGCTACTGCACATTCTTCGCCATGCCCGTGACCCCGGCCGAACCGCTCGACGCGCTGTCGTTCTCCATCGAGGACAGGGTGTACAGCTACTTCCCGCGTATCCACGAGACGATCTACACCAATGGGAAGGCGTTCGTCGGCGTGGCGACCATCCGCACCATCAGCGCCCCCAGCTCCGCGTTCAGCGCGGCCTTCGAGCGGCTCGACGGATACGCCGAGGACTATGCCCGGGAGCAGTACGGGATCGAGGTCGACGTCGTCCCGGAGTCGAACGAGACCGGCTACGAGTTCTCTGGACACGACGCGGTGCGGCACACATACGCCGTGGTGAAGGCGATCACGGTCGGATACCCGCCCTTCGAGACGACGCTGGACGTGAGGGTCGCGGAGATTGGCGCGATGGCGTGGTTCTGCAACGTGGACTTCGAGGCGGTCGTGATGTTCTACGTGGCGCCGACCTACTTTGTCGACGAGCCAGATCTCCAGCAGTTGCGCATCGAGACGGTGATGATCGTGGAGGGCGTCGCGTGCCACTGAGCGCGGTGAAATGTTTCCGAAGCGCGCGACATCGGAGCGACGTGTCGCTCTCCGGCGCGCGGATGGAATGAGAACCTGGTCTCACGAATAGTTTTAAGAATGTAGCATCACAATTCGTTCAACCCATGGCCATAGTTCCGAGAATGATGTTCAACACCAAGGGTGTTGGCAGGCACAAGTACGAGCTCCAGTCCTTCGAGATGGCTCTCAGGGACGCAGGCATAGAGAAGTTCAACCTCGTGTCAGTCTCCAGCATCCTGCCGCCTGGATGCAAGCTGGTGAGCCGGGAGGAGGGCCTCAAGCACCTCAAGCCCGGACAGGTCGTGTTCCTCGTGATGTCGAGGAACTCGACCAACGAGCCGAACAGGATGGTCGCGTCCTCCATAGGCGTCGCCGTCCCCGCCGAGGGGTCGCAGTACGGCTACATCTCGGAGTACCACGGGTTCGGGACCAACGCGGAGTCCGCGGGGCACATGGCCGAGGACCTGGCAGCGACCATGCTGGCCACGACGCTCGGCATCCCCTTCGACCCCGAGAAGGACTGGGACGAGAGGGAGGACCAGTACAAGATGAGCGGCAAGATAGTCAAGTCATTCAATGTGACCAAGACCGCTGAGGGGGACAAGAACGGCTACACGACGGTCCTCGCAGCCGCGGTGTTCGTGTGCGACGAGGTCGGCGAGCCGGCCCCGTGCCAGCAGCAGGGACAGTGATGCCTGCGGCGGGAATGCGCTGAGTTCGAGGGGTGTTGCCCATGTCACGGACGGGGAAGAAGGGCTCCAGGAAGGCGGGCGAGATGAGCGACGGGGCGAGCGACAGGCTCGAGTCACTGTCGTCCCTGGACCTGAGGTCCTGCTCGTCGGTGTCGGAGCTGGTCGAGGCGATGGGCCACTGCAGCTTCGGCGCGAGGAGCGTGGGCGAGGCAGCCCAGGTCATAGAGGCGATGGTCGAGGACAAGGACTGCTTCAAGGTCCTCACACTATCCGGCGCGATGACCCCTGCGAAGATGGGCCTCGTCATCTGCGACATGATCGACCTCGGGATGGCCGACGCCGTCATCTCGACGGGGGCCATAATGGCCCACGGGATGGTCGAGTCGACCGGCCTCACCCACTTCAAGTACAAGGAGTCGATGAGCGACACCGAGCTGTACCACAAGGGGTACAACAGGATCTACGACACCATAGAGCTGGAGAAGAGCCTCGACGACATGGAGGTCATCTTCAGGAAGGTGGTCGAGGATGTCTCCGACAGGTTCGAATCGTTGACGAGCTTCGAGCTCAACTGGCTGATCGGGGAATACCTCGCGAAGAACACCTCCGAGGACCAGAGGGGCATCCTCAAATCCGCGTACCTGCGCAAGGTCCCCGTCTACGTCCCGTCCTTCACCGACTCGGAGCTGGGCCTCGACTTCGGGGTCTACCTTCGCCGGATGAAGCTCCAGAAGAAGAAGGCCGTGCGGTTCGACGCCTTCGGCGACCTCGAGGACTACACGTCCCGCGTGCTCGCCTCCAAGAAGCTCGGCATCCTGACCATCGGAGGGGGTGTCCCGAGGAACTGGGCGCAGCAGGTCGGTCCGTACCTGGACATTATCAACAAGAGGGTGGGCTCTGGCGGAGGGTTCAAGCGCTTCGACTACGCCGTCAGGATCTGCCCCGAGCCGGTCCACTGGGGCGGCCTCTCTGGGTGCACCTACTCAGAAGGGGTCTCCTGGGGCAAGATCAAGCCGCGCTCCGAGGGCGGGATGTACGTCGAGGTGTACAGCGACGCGACCATCGCCTGGCCGCTGATAATGCGCGCTGTGATGGAGCGCCTCGAGAAGAAGGGGCGCATAAGGCTCTGAGCCCGCGCGCGCCGCTCACCAGTCGTCCACGGGGTTGTACCACATCGTCTTTGTGCCGACCTTGGCGCGCATCTTCCACTTGAAGGACTTCGGCCTCGACTCCGCGTGGGCCAGTATCTTGTCGATCCTCTGGGAGACGACCGCCCGGTCCTCCTCCGACAACTGAGGGTACTCCGCGAGCTTCGCCTTGAGCTTGGCCAGGTTGGTCGTGGCGGTGTGGTACCACCCCCAGTCGTTGAACAGGTCGACCGAGTCGAGGACGGAGAGGTTGACCTTCTGGTCGTCCCCCTCGCCGACGTCGTGCGCGCGCAGGAGGACTATCAGGTCCTTGATGTCCTTCTCGTTTATCTTGACGATCTGGAGCTTCTGCATCATGAGCTCACCCAGGGGGACGGTCGGCGAGTCCTTCTCGAGGCGGCCCGCGTACGGGATGGTGTGGTTCATGGCCAGCTCGTCGTAGAATATCTCCACCATGGGGACGCGCCCCCCGAAGAATATGTGCCTCGATTTGCCGAACTGGTAGAGGAAGCGCGGGTCGGTCTTGTACCCCTTCGAGGTCACGAACTCCATGAGCTGGTTCCTCTGCTTGCCGTACGCGACGAAGTCGATGTCCGTGAAGCCTTTGGTGCCCAGCCTGGCGAGGCCCTTCCAGAGGGCCTCGTAGTCCCTGCTGTGCATGTAGATTGCCATCCCCCCCATCACGCGCAGGACCAGGCCCTTCCTCCCAGCCTCCTCAACGAGGGCCATCGCCTCGTCGAGGAAGACCTCGGGCGCAGGGTACTCTTCTGCCGGTATGTCCGCGGGAAGTCGCACAGTCATCAGAAATCAGTCCTCCATGGTCCGTAAGGCCGAACCTAGCCCTGAGTGAAGACGTAGCTCTTCATCTTGGTGTCGGAAAGCGTGAGAATGACCCCCCTCAGGATGCCCTCCCCGTACTCGCTCCCGGGGTTGACGCAGAACGTCCTCCCGATCTTCTGCGCGGCCCGCGACTCGTGTATGTGGCCATGCAGTCCGAGGAAGGGCTGGTACCTCTTGATCCTCTCGAAGACGGCGGTGCTCCCGACGTGCTCCACCTCGCCCGCCGACTGCCTGTTGTCCTTGAGCTTCGGCGCGTAGTCCAGCATAGTCCCGTGGGGCGGGTCGTGGAAGTTGAATATCGCCTTGTCCATGTCCTTGATAGTGGACGCGAGCTTGTCGATGTTCTTCCCCATCTCCTCCTCCGACCATTCCCTGGGCGTGTCCCATGGGGTCGGGGAGGTGTGGGCCAGCGTTATCATCTCGTACCCCAGGACGTCCAGGTTCCTCATCGCGGCGGATATCATGGTCTTGGAGGACTCGAGAATCGGGTCCATCTCGAAGGGGTCGTCGTTGCCGGGTGCCATGTAGACCCTCGCGCGGGTGCCCTTGAGCTTCTCGTCAGCGAGGTCTACCCAGTGCTGGACCCTCTCGCTGATCAGCCTGTGGAAGATCTTGGTGACCTCGTCCGGCTTCCTCTGTAGCTCCTCTGCCTCCTTCCGGTCCGTCATGTACGGGTAGAAGCCGATGGCGTTGATCTTCTCGAGCTGCTTCTGGAGCTCTGACTCGTTGTTGAGGTGTATGGCCTGGCTCAGGAAGTTGACATCGTATGTGCCGTTGTCGTTCCTCATTATGGGGACGACCATCTTCCCAGCGAGGTCCCCGAGCGCTATCGCCGCATCCGCCTTGTAGATCGATATCGCGCTTATGAACTTCCTGAAACACAATTCAGAGCCGTGCAAGTCGGTGACGAAGAAAAGTCTCATACTGCTCAGAACGCTCCCCTCCTAGGCACTTGTCCAGTCAACGTGATGGACCGTATTTAACCGTAGTGACGAACCTGTGAACATCTTTCGAAGCGCCCTCTGTGGTCCGGGTCAGCGCCCGAGCGCTCCCCGCGGGCGGGCGGAACGCCATGATTGCGCTGCCGGCGTGGAGGATGGGCATAGTCTGCCTGTGGGCGCCGTTGCCGAAACGCAATTGACGGGGCGCGGAACCGTGTTTGGGAACACGCTTGGCCAGCACGGCCAGTCCGTGCTATCTCCGGCAACTTGATAACGATTGCAGTAGGTAACGGTAGCCGCCCACGACGTCAGCGCGCCGTGGGCTCGGAGGGTGTTCCAATGGATCTAGGTCTGCCTGAATGGGTAGCGGACTGGGCCAGGAAGGCGCCGGACCTGAAGGTTCCGCCGCCGGGGCCGAAGAGCAAGGCGATCATAGAGAAGGACAGGAAGTACGTGTCCCACGCGTACGACCGGCTCTTCCAGTTCACCATGAAGCGGTCGTCGGGGGCGGCCATAATGGACGAGGACGGCAACGTCTACCTCGACTTCTCGTCGGGTATCTCGGTGCTCAACGCCGGTTGGTCCAACCCCAAGGTCGTCCAAGCCATCAAGGACCAGGCGGAGCTCCTCACCCACTCTCTGGCGAACGACGCCTACTTCGACAAGGAGGCGGAGTTCGCGGAGCTGCTGGCGAAGATCTCCCCTGGTGGCGCTCTCGAGTCGACGTTCTTCGGGAACAGCGGCGCCGAGGGCGTGGAAGCTGCGATCAAGCTCTCGCGGTACTACACCAAGGGGAGCGAGCACATAGCCTTCATGGGCTCGTACCACGGGCGCATAGGCAACGCGCTGGCGATGGCGAGCCGTATCAAGTACAAGTACGGCCACGGGCCGTACGCCCCGGGGATCTACTTCGCGCCGTACCCCTACTGCTACAGGTGCTGGTTCAACCAGGAGTACCCCTCCTGCGGGCTCCTCTGCGTGGACTACCTCGAGAAGGGTATCCTGGAGTTCGGGGGTCCGAGCAACGACCTTGCCTCGGTCTTCGTTGAGCCCGTGCAGGGCGAGGGCGGCTACATCGTCCCGCCGAAGGAGTTCATGCCGCGTCTTAGGCGCCTCTGCGACCAGAGGAAGATGCTCCTGGTCGCGGACGAGGTCCAGAGCGGCCTCGCCAGGACGGGGGAGGTCTGGGAGTGCAACTCGACCGGCACGGTCCCGGACATCCTGATCACGGGGAAGGCCCTCGGGGGCGGGATACCCCTCGGGGCGATTGTCGCGAAGAAGAGCGTCATGGAGGTCTGGAGGCCGGGGTCGCACTCGTCGACCTTCGGCGGCAACGGCATAAGCATGGCAGCCGGACTGGCGCATGTCAAGGAGATACTCGAGCAGAACCTGGTCGAGCGGTCGAAGGTGCTCGGGGCGCACGCCATGAAGAGGCTATCAGAGCTCAAGGACAGGTACGAGATCATCGGCGACGTGAGGGGGAAGGGCCTCATGATCGGGGTGGAGATCGTCAAGAGCAAGAAGACGAAGGAGCCGCTCTACGTCCCGCAGATACAGGGCCTGGCCTGGAAGAAGGGCCTGATGATGATCACTGCGGGAATGTACGGGAACGTCTTCCGCATCGCCCCTCCGCTGGTCATCTCCCAGGAGCAGCTGGACATCGGCATCGACATCTTCGAGCAGGCGATAAAGGAGACGGAGCAAGGCATGCGGTGACCCGCGGCGCGGGCCTCGGATATCTTAATAGTCACCGTTGGCGATTGCAGGCACCTGCCTGTCTAGGGGGCGAGGGCGACTGTTCGGTGGCAAGCGCGTCGAGGACGACCCGGAGACATCACTGGCGAGGTGCATAGTCCTACTCGACGACATCAGGGCCTACCGGCGGAAGGACGTGGAGCAGATCGAGGCCCAGTTCACCACGCTGAAGAAGACCCGCTTCTCGGAGTTCTACGACATGTGGGTCAAGACACGGCCCCACGCCGAGAAGATAGTCGACATGCCATCGAAGGTCGAAGGCGTACCCAGGCTCATCCGTGCCATCAGCTGGCTCAAACTGCTGAACAAGATATTCCTGATACTCGTCGTCCTCTTCATATCGTTCCAGATAGTGCCCATATGGCGGTCGAGCCTGGGTGCGGACTTCGTTAACGGCATAGGGCTGTACGCCCTGATCGGGACCATCCTCGTCGTGGTGGCGTCCCTGAACGTCGTCTCGCTCTTGGACTACAAGACGAGGAAGAAGATCATCGCATACGAGGAGGAGACCATGGACAGGTACGCCCCCTCGAGGGAGAAGATGAAGGAGGGCGTCAGCAGGATGATGAAGTCCCTCGCCAGGGAGTCCAAGAGGAGCGGCAGGGACCCGAACTACTTCGCGCTGGTCCTTTACTTCGACGACTACGAGAACATCGAGGTCGTCGACAAGTGGCGCCCGAGGAGCCTGGGGATCTTCAAGAAGTCGTACAACCACTACCACGTCATCCCCAAGCCGTGAAGGGGCAGCCCCTCGTGCGTGGTGAGAAACGGGGGAAGGGTTTTGAAAGGGTTTGGGGCGTGCCCAGCCTGCGTGCTTACGCCGGAGGCAGCTCCTTCCAGGCCAGGGCAAGGTCTATGCCCTGCTTCTTCCAGTGCCTCACCCAGAGGAAGTACCAGAGCACTCCGATCACCCATATGGTGATATAGACCACCGATCCCCAGGTCGATATCGCGCCGAGCTCCGGCTCCGTGAAGAAGTAGTACAGCAGTATCCCCACGAAGGCCAGGTTGACTATCGACGTGATGGTCATGACGTAGAGCGGCCCCACACGGAACTTGTAGGGCGACGCCTCCCAGATGGTCCTCGCTTTCTTCACGTAGGGGAAGAGCAGCCCCGACACCGCCATGACGCCCCACGCGGACATCGCCTCGAGGGCCACGATGGCTATGGCGTCGATCGCCTCCGCCCAGTACGCGTAGATGAATATCCCGATCTCGCTCATGAACAGCATCACGATGTTGTTCTTGACCGGGGAGTGCCACCTCGGGCTCACGTCCGTGAACCACATCGGGCCCAGCCTGTCCATGCCCCACGCGAACGCCGCACGGCTGAAGGCGATGTACGATATGGGCATGCATAACAGGTTGAAGAAGATGAACACCGAGCCGATGCAGAACTCCGCGATGCCGTTGTCGGTCAGCAGGGATATCATGCTGTAGGTGTTGCTCCCCACCGAGAGCGTGAAGGCGTCGTAGGACGGCCCCTCGCCAGCGTTGTCGATGTACGCTATGGCGCCAAGGAAGTCCTGCCCCATCACGTTGACGAGGCCCCACGAGAACCACACCAGGAACACCGCGGGGATCACCGCCGCGAGGACCTGCCCCAGGATGATGTTCCTCTGAGGCCGTTTGACCTCGCCGCAGATGAAGGTGATCTGATAGCCATACGCCGTGGCCCACGCTATCGCCGGGAAGAGGGCCAGTGCTGCCCCGAGGTCCCATCCCGGCTCGGAACCGTCGGCGATGTCCACGCCCTCGTCCCTCACGGATTGGATCGTCTGGTCGTATGTCATCGAGCCGTCGAGCGCCGCCTGGGCGTCGTAGGCCGTCACGAAGTCCGCGTGGCTGCTCGTGGTCAGGACGATGCCCGTCACGATCAGCGTGAAGAACGCCAGGAGCATGATCACCCGCTGGTTCAGGTTGTACACCCGCAGGCCGGTTATCACGATGAAGAATCCCCAGATGTTCACCAGGGACGCCGTGACGACTATCCCCTCGGCGGTCGCGAACCAGTCTATGAGGCTCTGGTCCGCGCCTATCGAGGACAGGAGCGATGTCATGCCCGGGTCCGCGCAGAACGGAGCCAATGTGGCTATCCAGAACGTCATCACGAAGCCTGCGTTCGTCATGGACATGGCGATTCCGACCGCAGGGTGCAGGATCCTCGAGTTCGCGATGTAGTCCCCGCCGCTCCTCGGCATCGACCCTCCCAGGAATCCCCAGACGAAGGCGATGCCGAATATGCACATGAGGGACGCCAGGATCGACCCGAGCATCATGTTCCCCTGCGGCGAGATGAACAGCCCCCAACTCGCCATGGTCCAAATGCCCACACCGAGCGTGTTGTTCATGAAGCCGATACCGAAGGTATCAAGCAGCGAGGCCTCACGGACCAACCCGCTCGCTTTTCTCGCAAATACTTCTCCCAAGCTCTCCGTACCCCCTAATATACCGAGAGGAGCGCTCTCGGAATCCTGAAGGTGTATCGCGTTTGTTCGTATATTAAGCAGGGCGCAGGGTCCAGCATGCGGAATCCAGTGGAAACATAGGTGTGTTAAGGGGCCTATCCTCAAGGTCAGTCCGAACGTCGTACGAATAGGCTAGCGTCCTCCCCCGGGGATTTGCCTCAGAACGCGCCCGTGGTCGTCATGCCGGGGGAAGCGCCATCCCCCGGGGCGGACCCCGAAGCACCCGCAACGTTCTCTATTCCGGCGGCCCATTACAGCCCCGATGGAACGCCCGCTGCGCGAGTCGGAGATGCTCGTCATATACCACCTCATGAGGGACGCGACCCTGACGGACGCGGCGCTCGCCCGCCGGTCCGGGATGAAGGAGAGCACGGTCTCCTCCATAAGGAGGAGGTTGATGGACTCCAGGCACATCTACTTCTCGAACGTGCCGAGCTTCCACAAGCTGGGGTGCACGCTCTTCGTGCAGCTGTACGGCCCGACGAACCCAGCCGTCCCGAAGGACGTCAAGGACTCGGCGCACCTCCGGTTCCTCGACCAGACGCCCGAGTTCTTCGACAGCGCCTCCGGCGAGGGCTTCATCATGATGAGCGGGGCCTTCAGGAGCTTCTCGGACTACCTCATGGCCCTCGACAGGTACGAGCGGCTCTTCTCCGGGGTCAGGCACGCGGAGAGGGCGGACCTTAGGCCCGCGTTCTTCCCCCTAGGCATATCCCAGGTGTGCTACACCTACAACTTCGCACCCCCCCTGCACAGGATATTCGGGATAGGCGCGCCACCGCCTGAGCCAAGCATGCCCGGGACCTTCGAGGTCGAGCAGGCCGACCTCTCCCTCGTCGAGAAGCGCACCCTGGTGAGCCTCGTCGAGTACCCGCACGCGACGGACGCCCAGATCGCCCAGCTGATGGGGCGCTCGAGGCAGACCGTGACCAACGTCCGCAAGAGGCTCGAGAGGAAGGGCATGTTCAAGCGGGTCTGCATAATCCCCCTGGTGCTCTGGAACATCGACCTGATCGCCTACGTGCACCTCCGGTTCAGGCCCGATGCGGACCCGGAGGTGAGGCGCGAGCTCTCCGAGGGGGACTGGATCAGGCAGTCCTGGTACACGCTCGAGAGGGGGTCGGAGGCCCACGCCACGTACATGTTCAAGGACTACAAGGACTACCTCTCCGAGATGCAGCGGATGATGAAGCCCCTGGTGGCCGCGGACGTCCTCCGCGGCGACCCCCAGATATCCCTGGTCTCGACCGCGGCGGCCAAGGAGCTGAGGGACGGGCACTACGGGCCTCTGCTGAGGAAGCTCCTGGGCCTCGCGGACCAGGACAGGTCCGTCCCCGGCCCCCTCTGATGGTCCGGTTCGCGGCGTCCGGGCGTGCGCCAATTCGGCGTCATGTTATAAACCCCTCCGGGCATCCCCTCCAGGAGGAACGCGGAGGCGCTGCCGTGGGGAAGGGTGGAGAGACGCTGGACAGTGTGTACGGCGAGTTCATCAGGCTCCTCGAGGCCGAGGACAGGGCGGCCGCCGTCAGGCTCGCGCTCGCCAAGCTGGAGTCGGGGGAGCTGGACATCCCCACTCTCTACTCCAGGATACTCGCCCCCTCCCTGAACGACATGAGGTGCTCGGAGGACGAGGACACCTGCATATGGAAGGAGCACGTCAGGAGCTCCTTCGTGAGGGCGGTCATCGAGTCGTGCTACCCGCACGTGCTGAAGGCGCGCGATAGGGCGTTGCGGAAGGAGGCGGGGGACAGGGTGCTGGTCGCCTGCCCCACGGAGGAGTACCACGAGATCGGGGCGAGGATGGTGGCCGATTTCTTCACCCTCGCCGGCTTCGAGACCACGTTCATAGGGGCCAACACCCCGCGCAGGGTGATCCTGTCGGCCGCCAGGCACGTCAGGCCGAGATACCTCGCGATGAGCGTCACCAACAACTACAACCTCTTCGACGCCAGGCAGATAATCGGTGCGGTCAAGAGCGAACTCGGGGGCAGCGTCACCGTGATCGTGGGGGGCAGCGCATTCAAGAGGAACAGGGGCGCGGCCACGGAAACGGGCGCAGACCTCGAGATACACACATACGAGGAGATCGCGGCCCTCCCCAAGGGGGGTTGACAGGTGCTGCCGTTCAGGATCGCCATGCGGTTCCTCGCTTCCAGCAAGGCGCAGACCGCGCTCGTGGTCGTCGGCATCGCCATCGGGGTCTCTGTGCAGGTCTTCGTGGGGACTCTCATAGACAGTCTCCAGGAGAGCCTAATCGACAGGACCGTCGGTGGCTCGCCGCATGTGATAGTCACCTCAGCGGAGGGCGACGTGATAGCCGAGCCGGGCGGGGTGATCGCGGCCGTGGACGGAGTGAAAGGGGTGACCGCGACGAGCGTCTCGGCCGACCGCCCCGCGTTCCTGCTCTCAGGCGCTTCGACGTCGTCGGTCCTCGTGAGGGGGTGGGACATCCCCCAGGCCGACCTCATCTACGGGATGAGCGAGTCGGTATACGACGGGGAGCTGCCGGACGGGTGGGAGCTCCTGGTGGGTCGGGACCTGGCCGAGGACGTCGGGATCACGGTCGGGCAGGGCGTCGAGGTGTCCGTCACGAACGGGTCCAGATACTCGTTCACCGTCTCCGGTCTATTCGACCTCAAGGTGTCGAGCGTGAACCTCGGCTGGGCCGTCGCGCCCATCGGCACCGTGCAGTCCCTGTTCTCCCTCGGCTCCGGTGTGACGTCCGTCGAGTTCCAGGTCGATGACGTCTTCGCTGCGGACGCGGTGGACGAGGAGATGTCGGCCCTCCTGGCCGGCTTCCCTGTCCAGGTGGACAACTGGAAGGAGCAGAACGAGCAGCTGCTGAGCGGGCTCCAGGGCCAGACCGCCTCGAGCCTGATGATACAGGTCTTCGTGCTCGCGGCGGTCGTGATCGCCATCGCGAGCGTCCTGGCGATAAAGGTGGTCCAGAAGTCCAGGCAGATAGGGATACTGAAGGCGATGGGCATGACGGACCGGGCATCGAGCCTGGTGTTCCTGTTCGAGGGCCTGGTCCTCGGGGCAGCGGGCTCCGTGATAGGGGTGTCGCTGGGGGTGGGACTCCTCCTCAGCTTCGTCACCTTCGCCACCAACCCCGATGGCTCCCCGCTGATAGACCTGTACCTCGACCTCAGGTTCGTCCTCGGCTCTGGGGCGGTGGCCGTCCTGGCGGCGGCCCTCGCCGCGGTCATCCCCGCTAGGAAGTCCGCGAGGCTCAGCCCCATGGAGGTGATCAGGAATGCCTGAGGTCGTCCTCCTGAAGGGCGTCAACAAGGTCTACGAGAACGGGCCGATAAGGACCCAGGTGCTCTTCGACGTGGACCTGGCGTTCGAGGAGGGCTCGTTCAACTCGATCATAGGTGCCTCCGGGAGCGGGAAGTCGACCCTCCTCAACATAATCGGGACGCTCGACAGGCCCACGAGCGGGGAGGTCCACGTAGCGGGCAGGAGGACCGACCGCATGGGTAAGGACGAGCTGGCGGCGCTGAGGAACAGGACCATCGGCTTCATCTTCCAGTTCCACTACCTCCTGCCGGAGTTCACCGCGAGGGAGAACGTCCTCATGCCCCACTGGATAAAGGGCGCCGCCCGCTCGGGGGAGGCGGAGAGGAAGGCAGACGAGCTCCTCGACGTGGTGGGCCTCACGAAGGTCAAGGACAACCTCTCGACGAGGATGTCCGGGGGGCAGCAGCAGAGGACCGCCATCGCGCGCGCCCTGATGAACGACCCGAAGGTCGTCCTGGCCGACGAGCCGACCGGGAACCTCGACTCGGAGAACACCGAGAACCTCTACAGGACCTTCAGGGAGGTCTCCGACCGGTACGGGACGACTTTCGTCATCGTGACCCACGACCGGAGGATTGCTGAGAAGACGGATCGGATCGTGGGCATAAGGGACGGGCGGATAGACATGGACGTGAGGGTCTGATCGCCGGGGCGCCCGCCTCGCCCACGGGGCCAGACACTTAGCAGGGACAGAGGTTATAACGGGCCTGCGCGATTCCGGGCTGCTTAGAAGGAGCGATGGTCGCCATGGTGGAGATTGAGCGCAGCCGGGTCAAGGCGCTGATGGAGGAGGAGACCGCCTGGTTCCTCAGGGAGCACAGGAAGTCGAAGAGGCTCTTCGAGAGGGCCAAGCGCTCGCTTCTTGCGGGCGTCCCCATGAACTGGATGGTCAGGTGGGCAGGGCCGTACCCCGTGTTCGTCACCGACGCCAAGGGCTCGTACATAAACGACGTGGACGGGAACCGGTACCTGGACCTGTGCCTGGGCGACACCGGCTCAATGTTCGGGCACTCCCCGCAGCCGGTCGTCGACGCGGTCAGGAGGCAGATCTCCAAGGGCATCACCATGATGCTCCCGAACGAGGACTCCGTGTGGGTCGGGGAGGAGATGTCGAGGCGGTTCGGGCTCCCCTACTGGCAGGTCGCGATGACCGCAACGGACGCGAACCGCTTCTCCATTAGGCTCGCAAGGGAGGTAACGAAGAGGCAGTACGTCCTCGTCGTCCACGGGTGCTACCACGGCACCGTCGACGAGACGTTGATACGGCTCGAGGACGGCAAGGTGCTGCCCCGGGAGGGGAACATAGGCCCGCCGGTCGACCCGACCCTGACGACGAAGGTCGTCGAGTTCAACGACGTCAAGGCGATGAGGCGCGCCCTGGCACCGAAGGACGTCGCATGCGTCCTGATCGAGCCCGCGATGACAAACAGGGGCATAGTGCTCCCCGACCCCGGCTACCACGATGCGGTCAGGGAGATGACAAGGGACACGGACACGCTCCTGATCATCGACGAGACGCACACCATCAGCAGCGGGGTGGGCGGCTACACGGGAGCGTACGGCCTCAAGCCCGACATGATCACCATGGGCAAGCCCCTCGCGAGCGGGGTCCCGGTCGCCGCGTTCGGCATGAGCCAGTATGTTTCGGACAGGGTCATGAAACGCATACTCGACGAGGGCACCGACGAGAGCGGCCTCGGCGGGACGCTCACGGGCAACGCGCTCGCCCTGGCCGCGATGAGGGCCACGCTCGAGAAGGTCATCACCAAGCAGGCCTTCAAGAGGATGATGCCCCTGGCGGAGCGCTTCGAGAAGGGCGTGCAGGACGTCATCGACGGGAGCGGCGTCCCGTGGCACGTCGCGAGGCTGGGGGTGCGCATAGAGTACCACTTCTGCCCCACGGCCCCGAGGAACGGGACCGAGGCGGAGGCGGCGAGGGACTCGGAGCTGGAGAAGCTCCTGCACCTGATGCTGCTCAACAGGGGGATACTCATGACGCCCTTCCACAACATGGCGCTGATAGCGCCGTCGACGACGGGGAAGGACGTCGACAGGCACACGGAGGCCTTCGGCGAGTGCGTCGACGCGCTCGTCGGCTGAGAGGTTACTGCTTCCTCGGCTTGGGGACGACGCAGATCATCCTCATCATGGCGGAGCTGTCGTTGACGAACTGGTGCAGCTCGTCCGGCTCGACGAAGACGGCGTCCGCTTCGGCCAGGGGCTCCTCGCACCCGTCGAGGACGATCTTCCCTCTCCCGCTGACGACGAACACCTCGTGCTCCCACGGGTGCCTGTGCAGAGGGGTGTAGCCGCCCGGGGAGATGTCGAACACCCTCAGGTAGTAGTTCGGCGGGTCCACGTTCTCAGCGAGCAGCGGCCTGAAGTCGACACCCTTCGTGCCCTCCATCGATATGCCCTTGACGTCCTCGCGGCTTACCTTCCTCATGCGGTCAGGGACGATTGAGGTCCGTGATAAAAGTTGCGAAGGGACGGCAGGCAGAAAGGGTTATGTCGCCTTCGTCCATACGACCGTTCCATGCCTGAGCTCACCATCGAACCGTTGACCAAGGACAATATCCGGGAGGTCGTGGAGGTCGTCAGGCTCTCCAAGGCGGAGCTGCCGTTCGAGAGGGCTCCCACGGTGGAGGAGATGACGGCTTTCACCTTCGGCGACTCGGAGTTCCATCCGGAGGGGAGCTGGCTCGTCAGGAGCGATGGGAGGCCTGTCGCCTGGGCCAGGGCCCTGGTCGAGCGGAACCGGCTCTCTGCGGGGCTGGACGACGCCTACTTCGAACTCGACATCGTGCCAGACGCAAGGGATGTCGGGATAGGGGAGACTCTCACCGCGCGCGCGTCCGACTACGTCAGGGCGAGGGGCGTGGGGAAGATGAGGACGAGGGCGGTCGAACCGGAGAAGTGGCGACTTGACCTCCTGTCCCGGGAGGGATTCGCCGAGTCGTACCGGATATTCTTCCTGGTACGCAGGGGACGCATCGAACTCCCAGAGGCTGCCATTCCTGACGGCGTCAGGCTCGTCAGGAGGCCGTACAAGGATTGCGGGGACGAGGAGATGACCCGAATAGTGGAGGCGTTCAACGACACCTTCCAGGACCACTTCAACTTCGCCCCTGAGAGGCCCGAGATGTTCATAAAATACCGTGACTCCAGCGAGGACCCGGAGTGCTTCTCGCTGGCGATGGACGGGGAAGAGATCGTAGGGCTTTGCCTCTCCCACGAGGACATGCTGTACAACCAGGAGAACGGGACGAAGTGGGGCTGGATCAACATCCTGGGCGTGAGGCCGCCCCACAGGAGGAGGGGCATAGGCAGGTTCCTGCTCCTGGACGGGATGAAGTGGGTGCTCGAGCGGGGCATGGACACCACCTACATCGGCGTCTACGCGAAGAACGAGAAGGCCCTGGGGATGTACACCTCCGTCGGGTTCGTGAAGGACAGGGAGAGCATGTGGCTCGAGAAGAGGCTCCGAGACCCTACCCTGACCACTCCCTGAGGAACCTCCTCAGAAGGACGAATGTGAGCGCGCCGGATGCTACCCCGACCGGAATGCCCACGAAGAGCGAGAAGTATATCGTCTCCTCGAGGGCCCACGCCACGAGGAGCGTCACTATGACGAGGTCCGCTGCCCCTGCGAGCAGGGCTATGGCCGTCGACAGGGACTCCCCTATTCTGGTCATCTGACCGGTGTTCGTATGCTCTGCGGCATTCATTTCACTTTCGCGCGTGGACGCTGCGACGGGCCTTCCTGCGAGGGCTGCCGTCATTCCGTCCACGCCTCGATATCTGGTTGGCGGCGGACGGGCGGGGACGCCTTCCTGTCGAGTTGACAACAGCGCGTCCGGGCGCGCACGCGCTAGCACCGGTGTCTGACGGGGGTGTCCGACAGAGCCCCGCCCAAGCTTTAACTACATGCCCCCTCCTCAGCCCTTCCATGCGGTGCAGCCGCTGCGGGGAGTGTTGCAGGGACACGCACATGGAGCTCTGCGACGCGGACGTCCGGAGGCTCGAGAGGGCGGGCTACCCATCGGACGATTTCTCCGAGAGGGGCCCGGACGGGGTCAGACGGCTGAGGAACCGGGACGGGCACTGTTACTTCTTCGACGCGGACAAGGGCCGCTGCAGCGAATACGCGCGCAGGCCGCTGGGATGCGTGATCTACCCCGTCAACATGTCGGAGGGCGGGACGGTTGTTGTCGACGAGGGCTGCCCAGAGGCTGCGACGGTCACCCGCTCAGAGCTCGAGGACAAGGGTAGACGTCTGCGCATGCTCCTCGAGACAATCAGGTCAGAGGCGCGCCGTCCCTAGCCTGGGCGTCTACTGGCTGATCTTCTTCGCCCACTGAGCGGCGTGCTCCAGCTCCCCGTCCTTCAGAGGGCCGTTCCTGCCCTTCACGTAGAACGGCTCCGGGGGGACCAGCATCACGGCCCCCTTCGCGGTCAGATCCGCGGCGATCCTGTCGGCCGCGTAGCCGAATATCTTGGGGAACCTCCCGGGTATCCTCGTGTCGAAGGCCGCGACCTTCAGGCCCTTGGTCTTGCCCTCGGGGATCCTCCCGAGGAGGCCCTTGACCGCCTCCGTCGGCCTGCCCCCGTGGGTCGGTGAGCCGACCACAAGGACCGTGGCCTGCGCAAGCGCGGCCGCGTCCACATGGTCTGCCTTGGCGACCATCGTGTCCGCGGGGAGCGCGCCTCCTATGGCCTTCGCGACCTGCTCAGTGTTCCCAAAGACCGAGTCGTATGCCACAACGATACCCATCTTCATCGCCTCATTGTCGCAGGGGACATGTCAGGGTTTGCGCCGACTTAAGGCTGTTGCCGCGCGGTTAGGCGCGAGGGCGCGGCAGGGAAACTGCTATTACAGGGCCGTGCGATTGCACGGAACGTTCACCATGAAGCCCGCACTCCTCGTCCAGGACATCCAGAACATTTGGCTATATGAGGCTGACAGCAACCAGGACCTAAGGCGCTCGGTCGAAGGGCGCCTGGACGTGGTCAATGCTGCCATCGCGTGGTTCAGGAAGAACCGCCTGCCCGTGGTCGTCGGCTACACGGAGGACCCGGCGGAGGGCCTAGTCCCCGGCACGTGGCGCTACGAGGTCCCTGAGTCTGTCCACGTCCTCAAGGAGGACCCGAAGGCCACCAAGCGCCATGCGAGCGCCTTCGGGAACCCGGAGTTCGGGGCGCTCCTGAAGAAGCTTGGGTGCGATTCCCTCGTCATAGTGGGCCTTAGCGCCAGCGGGTGCGTCCTCGGTACCTATTGGAGCGCCTTCGATTGGGACATCCGGCCGTTCGTGCTCAAAGGCGGGATCGCGTCGCACAAGGAGGAGCACGTCCGGTTCGCGGAGGACATCTGCGACACCGTCGACCTGGACGAGCTGGACCGCACCTTCCTCTGACAACTGCGTCAGCGAGGTCGGCCTGCCCTCCTCTTCCTGAGCACCATGATTGCGGCGAGTACCGCCACGGCCGCGACTGCCGGGACCAGCACCCACAGCAGCTCGCCGACGAGGGAGTCGTCCGCGGTGACCCTGTCGTGGTACACTATGATCTCCGGGTCGCTCCTGACTGAGATCGTGTCGCCGTAGGCCAGCCCGGGGAATCCGTGGGTCACCTCCGCCCGTCCGCCGAAGAGCTCCATCCCTGTGTATCCCAC
>ERZ1649853.186-NODE-186-length-26940-cov-6.688562_pt1 | contig 26940 bp, 24 predicted proteins | sample MGYA00575353_ERZ1649853 | MGnify/ENA primary metagenome ERZ1649853 (study PRJEB40853, sample SAMN11349654) | freshwater sediment metagenome | isolation source: river sediment | host: Sediment | place: India: Okhla Barrage, New Delhi | collected 2017-02-21 ...
ATCCGGGTGTTCTCAGCCAGGACGATGGCGCGCTCCAAGGACAAATGCGGGGCAACCGGCACAAGCAGGATATTGCGCAATTCGGGCGGCAGGATTGGCCCGCCGACAGCCAAGGCATAGGCGGTCGAACCGGTTGGGGTGGCAGCGATCAAGGCATCCGCGACGTAAGTGGTCAGGTAACGCCCGTCCAACTGTGTGGTCAGGTGCACCGGGCGGATGAACTGGCCGCGGCTGACGACCACCTCGTTGAGCACATCCCAGGTGCCAAGCTTCTCCCCAGCCCGCCATTGCTCCGCACACAGCATCATACGTGTTTCCAGCCAATAATCGCCCGAGATCAGGCGCGGCAAGAAATCGTTCCACTGTTGCTGGTGGATCTCCATCAGGAATCCGAAACGTCCGACGTTTACTCCCAAGACCGAACATGGCTGGGCCCGCACAGGTGCCCGGCGCGCAGCATGGTTCCATCGCCCCCCAAGGCGATCAGCAGGTCGAAATCGCCGCTCTTGACCCGCCGGTGGATGTTTTCATCGTAGAGGAAACCACACACCGGTTTTAGCCCCAGCTCGTCCAGCGCCTGGGTGATCTTTTCCGCTTCCGCAGCCGCCCCGGCCAGCTTGGGGTGGGCAATGACAGCTACGCGTTGAAAGGAGGATTTTGGCTCGTCCATATCAACCAATTATAAACCGAGCGCGTGATCACAGACAGAGCGAAATCCGCAATGTGCGCAACGCTGCGGGGAATTGTGCGAACGCGGCAACTCCTTGCGGCTTTCCTGCATTTCCATCAAGAGATGCATGACCGTCGATTCGAGCTCGGGGGTGAAGTCGATGGCGAAGGTGCGCTTCGGATAATGCAATATGCCGTAGCGCGGTCGCTTGCCGAAGGTGCGCTCCACAAGCATGCAGTAGGCAGCCAGCTGGTAGATGTGCGAGTCGTAAGGTGCCTCGCCGACATTCGTCGATTTCACTTCGACGGGGATGATCTCGTCGCCCTGCTCAACCAGGTAATCCGGTTTGCCGGTCAGGCCAAGATAAGAGTCGTAGAGCGGCTTTTCAACCGGTTTACCCCAGGAACGTGTGTCAGAGTAAATCACCCGCCCGCCGGGCAAGCCGGCATGGCGGCGCTGCTGGGTAGATATCCAGAAGAAGACCAGTGCCAGGAGCAGGGTGAGAAGCGCGACCCAGATCATTTATTTGACCAGCCACTTCACCAGCTCGACGGCTAGCAGGAGGATCGAGCCAAGCAACAAGAGATACGCCGCGGTGCGCAGGCAGCCGCTTGCCAGGACGGTGCGCCCATGCTGGCTGTGCAGCTCGGTTCCAGCCGCCATCTCGCCCTGGTTTTCGCTTTCGATGCCTTGCTGGCGATACCACCAGGCGCGCGCACAGTACACATAGGCGCTGATCTCGGAGGCGCGGATCGTTTTGATGGGCAAATCTTTTTTCTAAGCCTGGTTGGTGGTGTTCAGCCGCGTCTCTACCTCACGCAAGGTGGCTTCCAGGCGCTCCTGCCGCAGGCTGAGGGTCAGATCGCCGCGCGTGCGCTCGATGATGCTGCGAGCAACATCTGTCAGGCGGCGCAGCCCGCCGGTGATGGCATCCGGGTAATCCATGGTGACCAGGATGGCATAGATATCATCCATCTCCTCTAACAACCGGACCGCTTCCTCGGAGCGACCATTGAGCAAGACGTCCAGGCAGCGGCGCCGGAGCTCACCGACAGCTTCTGCCAGTCCCTGAAGATAGGTGGAGGGTTCCAGGTCTAGATCTTCGGGGCCTGGCAGAGGTTTGTTGTTGATGAGGGCGTTGACCAGGTTGGCTTCCGCATATTCCTTGAGCGCGTCTTGGGTGTAACCGGCATAGTAAAGATCCGGATAGTCAGCCAGCTCGGAGCGTAGCTCTTCTGCCAACCGGCCTGCTTCGAGCAGGTTCTGGTTAATGAGAGGTAGCTCGTCACGGTGAATGGCCCGGATGGCATTGGCGCAGTGGCGGGTGAGTGTGCGCGCCTGGGCCAATGCACGATCACGCGCAGCGGTGCGCGTTTCGAAAGCACTATGGATGCGTTCGGCAGTTTCTTCCAACCTGGTCATCACAGTTTACTCTTTTGGCGGCTCATTCGGCGGTGTCGCCGGCGGGCTGCCTGGTGGGTGTGGTGGGCGGAACAGGTAATCTGCCAGCGAGGCTTCTCCGGGGAGCTTGATCTCCCCGAAAGCGGTCTCGTAGCGAGCCAAATTTTCTGTCAGTGCCCGGTGCAATAACTTGACCGCCAGTGGTGACATGACCACGCGTGCACACACCTGGGCTGGGACGACGCCCGGCAGCAGATGGGCAAAATCGAGCACCATCTCGGAAGGGCTGTGAGCAATCCGCACCAGGTTCGCATACACCGCCTTCAGGTCTTGGGGCATGTCCAGGGCGGGCACGCCGTGGATCGGTGGGCGAGCAGGAGGCGTGGTCATCTTTTAGAAGGGGATGTCTTCTTCGCCGGCAGCGTGTTCAGGGGTGGATGCAGCGCCGCTCGTGTCATCGCCACGCGAGGAGAGGAAGCGCACGGTTGTGGCGCTGACTTCGTAGGAGGCGCTGGGGGTTCCATCCTGGCGCGTCCAAACGCGCGGACCACCGGTGGCTGCATCGACTGTGAGCCTGCCCTCTACCAAGACCTTGCTTCCCTTCTTCAAGTACTGGTTGCAGGTTTCGGCTTGGCGGCCCCAGGTGCTGACGCGCACCCAGATGGTGCGATCTACCTTTTCGCCACTGCTGTTGGTGTAATTGTCACTGACTGCGACGGAAAAATTCGTCACGGCCTGCCCCGAAGGTGTGTAGCGCATCTCCGGATCGCGGCCCAAGTTCCCCACTAAGATGATCGTATGGTAAGACATGTTAAAGCTCCTTTCTGGTGAATGTTATAAGTGAAGGATTCCAGATGCTATTCATCTGGATTGATAGGATCGGTTCACTCACCGAACACAGAACAATTGTACACTAAATTATTCCGCTTGTGAAGACCCCTCTTTTGTGCTTTCATTAGAGAGAATTCCTGAATTGCAAGCAATAATGGTGGAAGGTGTTGCTCACCCAGGCATTTCCCAATCCAAAAGGAGCCAGGGGCTGGTTGTCCTGGCACCAGATGCGCTCGTCTTTCAGCACATAGATGCCATCCAGGCTGCGTGCCAGGTCCCACGCCAGGGGATAGATCTTGCCTCCTTTCTTGACGTTCTTGACGATGATGGTCAGGTAGGCGCCGGGGCGTAACAGCGGCTGCAAGCCCTGGTAAATCTGCACCAGGCGCGTGATAAATTCCTGGTAGTCAATCACATTCCCCAAGTCGTTTGGATCATCCGAATACACAGTGTCCAATTCAGCACTGTTGCGGCGTTTTTGCTGCGTGTCTGCTCCCTGGGCGTGCAGCATATCCCAATAGGGCGGGGAGGTCAGGACATAATCGACAGGCGGTAGCTGGTAGGCAGCGAGTCGCTGGACAGCCTGAGCGGCGTCGCCTTGAACGACCTGCGCCTGGATGCCTTGCGCGCTTTCGCCTAGCTCGTGGCGCACCGATTCCAGTACCTGGCGGGCAATCTGGGCGTAAGCAGGGTTTAATTCGATGCCATAGGAGTGTCGACCACAGCGCAAGGCGGCTTCGAGCGCGCTGCCGGTGCCTGCCATGGGATCCAGCACCACCTGCCCGCGCTTGGTGAAGAACTCGATGAATTCTTGCGCCAGCGTTTCCGGAAACTTGGCGGGATGGCGCAATACATCCTTGCGGCGCGGCGGCGGGTTGTGCACGAACCAGGATTTCTGGAATTTCAGCCAGGTTTTCGAGTCGAGGTCGTTCAAGCGGTTGGTGAGGCTGCGTTTGGGCATAGGTTGGCCTGGTTTATGGTGTCGGCGATGCGCTGGGAGTCTCAGTCGGTTGAGCTGGCAGTGGGCTGCTGATTTCATACACTTCCAGGGATGAGAAGTTGACCGTGACTGCCATGTCGCTGGCAGAGCGGGCGAAGACGCCTATGCCGCCGCTATACAACAGCGGGTCCCGCACAGTGAACTGGTAGTAATCGTTCACGAAGAAACGCAGCTCCTTCCCGTATGCCCAAACGCCGATGCGCACCGTGCTGGGCGCTCCGGGTGGCACCGCACCGCTGTAAACCCAGGGCTGGGGCGAACTGACGTGCCCTTCGACCAATCTGTCGAGGCGGATACTGCCATCACAAGCCAGTGACAGGCGATAGTAAGCCAGGTCAGGGGAAACACGCAGCAGCAGACCGTATTCATCTTTCCCGCGACACAGCGTGGGGCTGGCGGTGATCTCCAGATAGAAATCTGAAAAAGCCGGCTGTTCGCGGACGCTAAACAAGTAGGCGCGCTCGTTCTCTTCGGCGATGGCAATGGTCAGCTCGTTAATGGCGACCGCCACACTGCCTCCTGCCGACTGACCTATCCTCCAGGCAGTTGGGTCGCTGAAGTCGTCGCTAAAGATCAATGCGCCGATGCCCGGGCGTTGGTCGGGCGTGGGCTCTGGTGTGGTAATGGGATAAGGTGTGTAGGTGGCAGTGGCGGGGAACCAGACGATGGTGGGGGTGGGTGTATCGGTGGGTGGTAGGGGGGTGGGGGTAGGGGTGGGTGGCGGTGGGGTAGGCGCGGCGCAGGCTGTCAAAAACCACAGGCAAGCTGCCAGCAGCAACATGCGGGAGGCCTGGCGGAAAGAGGTGTTGGAAGCAAAGAAGTTCATTGATGACACTGAATTACTCAAATCAGGACAAATTGCAGAAGTAGAAACACGCAGGCTAATGTACAATTAAAGTATTATCATTCTAGCACATCCTCGACGATGAAGGAGAGTTTTATGCGTAAAAAGGCAATCTTGATCACAGGTGCATCCGGCGAAATTGGGCAGGCACTGGTGAAAGCGCTGGCAGATGGCCGGGCTGAGACGATCATTACCCTGGATATCAGCCCTATCCCAGATGAAATCCGCCCCCTGGTGACAGCACTGCAGGGAGATATCATGGACAAGGCGTTACTGTCACGCCTGGTCAGCGAATATGAAATCGAGACCATTTACCACCTGGCGGCGCTGCTTTCCACACGCGCCGAGTTCAGCCCAGAGATGGCTCATAAAGTGAATGTCGAGGGGACACTTGGCTTGCTGCAGATGGCAGCCGAGCAGTCTGAGTGGGCCGGACAACCGGTCAAATTCATCTTTCCCAGCTCAATTGCTGCTTATGGCCTGCCCGACCTGGAGACGAAAACCTCTTATGCCCGGGTGCGCGAATGGGAATGGAATTACCCGCGCACCATGTATGGCTGCAATAAGCTGTACTGTGAGCAGCTCGGCATCTATTACAGCAAATATTACCGCCAGTTGGCTGTTGACCGCCCGGTGATGCTCGATTTCCGCTGCCTGCGATTCCCCGGGTTGATCAGCGCTTACACCGTGCCCTCCGGCGGCACCAGCGACTATGGACCCGAGATGCTGCACCACGCCGCGCAGGACAAGCCGTATGCCTGTTTCGTGCGCGAAGACGTGCGCATCCCCTTCATGGCCATGCCCGATGCGGTCAAGTCGCTCTTGCTGCTGACCGCCGCACCCAGGGAAGCGCTCAAGCATTCGGTGTACAATGTCACCGCTTTTAGCCTGTCGGCCATCGAATTCCGTGATTGGGTGCTCAAATTCTTCCCCAATGCTCAAGTTTCATTCGTGCCAGACGTCAAGCGCCAGGCAATCGTTGATTCCTGGCCGGCTGACCTGGACGACAGCGCCGCGCAGCGCAACTGGGGCTGGGCGCCTGACTATGGCGTGGAGCGCTCCTTTGCCGAATATTTGGTGCCGAATATCCGCCAGCGCTATCAAGGGTAGTCTTGTTGCGTATAGATTAACTTCCTGTCATTGCAACGACTTCAGCCGTTGCAGGTGTGACCATGATGATGGACATTCGCAGTTTTGACCCCAGCCCGGGGCCCATTGTGCTGTTTGGCTCGGGCGAGACCTCGCCCAGCGGGCGCAAGGTATTCGAACGCGTCTTGCGCCGGCTTCCGATGCGCCCCCGCCTGGCATTGCTGGAGACGCCGGCTGGCTTCGAGCTTAATTCTGCCCGGGTGATCGGCAGGGTAGGCGAGTTTCTCAGCCTCCGCTTGCAAAACTACCAGCCACAGATCGAGATCGTGGCGGCGCGCAAGCGCGGCACGCCTTTCAGCCCGGATGACCCGCAGATTGTGGCGCCTTTGCTGACCGCGGACCTGATCTTTATGGGCCCGGGCAGCCCGACGTATGCCGTCAGGCAACTGCGGGATAGCCTGGCGTGGCACTATATGATGGCACGGCATCGTCTGGGAGCTGCTCTTGTGCTTGCCAGCGCGGCGACCATTGCGTTGAGCGCTTGCGCCCTGCCCGTATATGAGATATACAAGGTGGGTGAAGAGCTGCATTGGAAAGAAGGTTTGAATTTCTTCAAGCCCTACGGTTTGGACCTGGTCTTCGTCCCTCATTGGAATAATTCAGAAGGCGGTGCGGAGCTGGATACGCGCCACTGTTTCATGGGTGAGGAGCGCTTCACCCGCTTGATGGCAATGTTGCCGGAAGACACGACCGTCGTCGGGTTGGATGAAAAAACGGCTTTGCTGATTAACCCCGAATCGGGAGAGTGCCAGGTGGTCGGCGTAGGTGGAGTCACCTTGCTGCATACGGGACACCTGCACCAGCGCAGCCTGGCGACCTCGACGGTGCTGCCAAAGGGTTTGCAAGCGCTGATCGAGCAACGCGACAGTCATTCGCATTATTACAAAGATGGCGAGAGCTTTCCTCTCAGCACGATCGGGGCGTTCCGTGCTTATCACCCCGAGGCCAGCCTGCCGCCGGAAGTCTGGCTGAAAGCATTGTCAGCTTTGCACTCTGTTGAGGCGGAAGCAGTCGCCAGCGCACCGCAGACCGTCTTGGCGCTTGTACAGGAGCGGGAGCAGGCGCGGCTGCGCAAAGATTGGCAGGCGGCGGACGCCCTGCGCGGTCAAGTCGAAGCGGCTGGTTGGGTGATCAAAGACACCCCGGACGGTCCGCAGGTATCTTCAAAATCGCGAACCTAATTGTAAAGAGGTATTCCATGTCAACGATTTCTTCCCCACTTAAGGTTGGTTATATTGGTCTGGGGCTGATGGGCAAATCCATCGCTCGTAACATCCTCAAAGCTGGCTTTCCCCTGGTTGTGCATAACCGCAGCCGCGCCGCGGTCAATGAGCTGGTAGCAGAAGGCGCGCAGGAAGCCTTTTCAGCGGCTGAAGTGGCTGCACGCGTGGATGTGGTTTTCACCAATCTGCCGGATTCCCCGGATGTCGAGCAGGTCGCCCTGGGCGCGCAAGGTGTGATCGATGGCGGGCGCCCCGGCTTGATCTTTGTAGATAACTCAACTATCAAACCAGCCACGGCGCGTTTTATCGCCCGCAGGCTGGCGGAAAAGGGAGTGCAAAGCCTGGACGCTCCGGTCAGCGGTGGAGATATCGGGGCGCGGCAGGGCACCCTGGCGATCATGGTCGGTGGGCCGGTCGAAGCGCTGGAGATCGTGCGCCCTATCTTCCAGGCGATGGGCAAGACGGTCACCCACGTGGGCGAAGCCGGCGCCGGGCAGATTGCCAAGGCTGCCAACCAGATCATGGTGGCAGCCCAGATGGTCGCCATGGGTGAGTTGCTGGTCTTCGCTCGTAAAGCCGGAGCGGATCCACAGAAAGTGGTCGAAGCGATCAAGGGCGGGGCGGCTCAGTGCTGGACGCTGGACGTTAAGCCGCCGCGCTTATTTGCCGGCAACCGCAACCCGGGGTTCAAAGCGCATATGCAAGCCAAGGATTTGAACATCGTCCTGGAGACGGCACGCCAGTACGGCATTCCGCTGCCCTCGGCGGCAGTCGACGCGCAATTGTTCAATGCCATGCTGGAAATGGAAATGGGTGAGCTGGACAATTCCGCCGTGCTGGGCGTGCTGGAGGTCCTGGCAGGCGCCAGGTTGCTGGAATGAGCAGTGTAAAAGCATTTTTACGCTCCGCGCTGCCCGAGCGACTGAACTTTTCCTGGAAAGGTTTTGGCAATTTCATGCTGATCACGCTGGGCGCGCTGCTACAGGCGCTCTCGATCCGCCTGTTCCTGGTGCCGGCGCACCTGGTCAATGGCGGGATCAGCGGTCTCTCTCAGATCATCAACCACTTTACCGGCTTTCCCATCGGTGTGATGATCTTCCTGGGCAACCTGCCGCTCTTTGCATTGGGCTGGCGCTACCTGGGCGGGCCGCGCTTTGCCCTGCGCACTGCTTATGCCGTGCTGGCGGTCTCTTTCTTCACTGATTTCCTGACCCTGTTCCTGCCGAAAGAAGGTCTGACCAGCGATCTGGTGCTCAATACCCTGTATGGTGGCGTCGCCAGCGGGATCGGTTATGGTCTGGTGTATCGCGGTCAGAGCACCAGCGGTGGCAGCGACATTCTGGCGCGCATCCTGAACCGTAAGTGGGGCATCTCGATCTCACAGAGCTACCTGCTGACCGACTCGCTGGTCATGTTTGCCGGCGGGTTGGTGTTCAGTTGGGAGAATGCCCTGTATGCCATCGTGATGCTGTATATCAGCGGTGTGGCGGCGGAAGTGGCCATGGAAGGCTCGAACGTGGTGCGCACCGCGCTCATCATCACCAGCAACCCGGAACCGGTTAAGCAAAAAGTGTTGATGGATATGGAGCGCGGTGTAACCGTGCTGACCGGCACAGGCGCTTATACCGGGGCGGAGCGCATGATCCTGTATATCGTGGTCACCCGTTCTGAAGTCGTCCAGTTGAAGGCGCTGGTGCATGATGCCGACCCGGAAGCGTTCATTGTGATCGGACAGGCAAGCGAGGTGCTGGGCGAGGGTTTCCAACCCCTGGCATCCGGTTGAGCCAGTCGTAAAATCGCGCAACCAATTTCTCCGAATGGCGTATATAATGGTGTACGATGAGGAGAACACCGTGAATCAGATCGAGCCAGCAGTGCTGGCACAAGCTCTAAAAGGCAGTTCTGAGGCTTTCACGCAACTTGTCGAAGCCTATCAACGCCCCGTATTTAATCTGTGTTACCGCATGCTGGGTGACCCAGACGAGGCTGAAGACGCAGCACAAGAGACATTTGTGCGCGCATACGATGGTATGGGTCGTTACGACCGCCAGCGTTCGTTTTCTACCTGGCTCCTGTCGATTGCCGCTCACTACTGCATCGACCAGCTACGTAAACGGCGCTTGACGTTCATTTCGATGGATTCTACGCCCCAACTGGACCCGCCCGACCTGGGGCCGGGACCTGAAACATCGCTCAGCATGAGCGAAGAACAACGAAAGGTGAAATCTTTGCTAGGAAGTTTAAGTTCACAAGATCGAGCAGCAGTTGTCATGTATTACTGGTACGATTTTTCATATGAAGAAATAGCCTCGGCCTTGAAGATGACAGTCAGTGCTGTCAAGAGCCGCCTGCACCGCGCCCGCTTAGCCATGGCGCAAAGCTGGAGCGAGCAGGAATCCAAAGCCATGCTGGCAGAAAGGAAACACTATGAATCACCTGCCTTTTAAAGAATGGCTGCTTTCTGAGGAGCCCTTGACTCAAGAGCAGAACCAGGTATTCCAGGAACACCTGCGTGGCTGCGCAGAGTGCCAGCAGGCACAGGCTTCCTGGAGCGAAGTTCAAAAGCTGGTCAAGCGCACGCCAGAAGTTGCGCCCACCGCCGGTTTCACCAACCGCTGGCAGAACCGCCTGGCCGCGCGCCAGGCAAAACGCCAGCGCTTACAGCTACGGCTGGCGCTCGCAGCCGGCATCCTCCTGGCGTCTGTGCTCATTCTCTTTTTGGGCGTCCAGCTTTCTGGATTGTTACAATCACCTGCCCAGTTCATCCTGAAGTGGGCGGCGCAATTAGCCAGCCTGTTCGTATTTGTCTCATCCGTCAGTGACTATCTGACCGCTTTCACCAGGAGCTTCCCATTGATCCCGTTTGTAGGATTGGTGCTATCGGTTGGGATGATCAGTTTGCTGTGTGTTCTATGGTTAACGGCGGTTCAACAACTGGTCGTTGCCAGGAGGTTTGTAAAATGAAGACGTTGCAGAAAGTTTTCTCCTTGTTCCTAATCATAACCATCGCCCTGTTGGTAGCCCCGCGGCCAGCCCTGGCTGCGCCGGACGCCAAGGTCATTATGGGCGACTCATACACTTTGCATTCCGGCGATGTGCTGAACGAAGATCTGCTCATCCTGGGTGGCTCGGTAGTGCTCGAAGAGGATTCGACGGTCAACGGCGATATCATGCTGATGGGCGGCACCTTATGGGTGGCAGGACTCGTCCAGGGCGACCTGACCGCCGCGGGTGGGGTGGTTTCGTTGCAAGCCAGCGCTCACGTCACCGGCAACTTCTCGACGTTAGGCGCACAGGTCGAGCGCAACCAGGATGCCGAGATCGATGGGGAGACGTTCACCAATCAGGACATGCCCTTCAACTTTGTCCCGGGCGTCTGGCAAGACAACTTCATGTCCTCGGTCGGGACCTCACCGATCTTTAATATCGGCTGGCTTTTCCTGCGCGTCGTGCTGTGGGGATTGCTGGCAATGCTGGTCGTCATGTTCCTGCCGGCGCACACCGAACGGGTCACCAGGGCAGCCATCCGCCAGCCCTTGATCGCCTGCGGCTTGGGCATCGCCACCGGATTGATCCTGCCGATCTTGCTGGTCGTCGTGGCGCTCACCATCTGCCTGATCCCGGCCAGCCTGCTGGGCCTGCTGGCTTTGGTGGCTGCCTGGTCGTATGGATTGATCGCCCTGGGCATCGAGCTGGGCAAGCGCTTTGGGCAGGTCTTCAAGCAGGAATGGCACCCGGCGCTGGCGGCAGGGGTGGGCACATCCTTGTTGACCTTGATCTTGAGCGGGCTAAGCATGGTTGTGCCATGCCTGGGCTGGCTACCGCAGGTGCTGGTGGGCGCGGTTGGTTTGGGTGCTGTGCTGCTGACGCGCTTTGGCACGCAAGAATATCCCAACGAACCGGCGACGGTTGATGCGGTTGAAATTACACCAGCTCCATAAGAACTTAAGCAGTTAACCAGAATCAAACTTCCGAAGTTTCTAAAACTTCGGAAGTTTTGGTTTACCAGATCCTGAACGAGGTGCGGGTTTGTGTTTGTAACAGGCTGCTGGAAACGGTGGCCTTAATTTCTGCGATACCCAAGGCTGCGTCTTGGAAATCAAAGGAGAGCTGCGTGATGCCGTGCTCGTTGGTCAAGTCCATTAAGAAGAGTTTTTCCTCTCCGTCCGAAAAAGTAACCACCACGCTCACCTGCGCGTTGGCTACGGGATGCAGGTTTTGGTCTTGTACCACCACGAACAGGCTGATAGAGTCGTCTGGTGCGGCAACCGCCGGGCTGACGAAGGCATGCGCTTGCAGGCTGAGCACATTGGCAGCGTAATCTTCCAGGTTTGGCAGCAACAAGATCGGCGACTCGTATTGGTCGAAGAAGATTTGTCCCAGGTTGGTCAGGGTAACGCGTGAACCGGCAGGTAACTCGGGGTGCCACTCGAAGCGCGCCTTCTGAAAATATTGCACCATGCGGTTATCGTGAAATTCGATGCCCGAGACAGGATAGCCAAATTGGGCAATCCCGCCATAGGCATCAAAGAAGGTGAGAAAAGAGTAACACACCGGGAAGCCGCCGGCAGGTATGTTGCGACAGTGCTCAAGCAGTGCCGAAAAGGGCAACGCTCTGCCTGGTCCGTCGATATCATAAAGATATTCACCAAGCGGCGAGATTTCCACTTCTAATCCGCTGGGGTTCTCAGGATGATATTCGAAGCGCACCTTTTGGAAATATTGCACCAGCATGCCGGGGAATTGGGGGATCGCCTCGGTTTGGAAGGCGTCGGTGATCGGGAAGCCATAGACTTGCAGGGGGTCGGTGATGCTTTCGAAGACACGCAGAAAATCCCCCGTCACCCAATGTCCTGTTTCGGGGAAGAAGCGCGCCTCATCCTGCGCGACCGTATTCTGCGGTTCGAGCAGGGACAAGAGCAGCACCAGGGTGAGCAAGATCGCCCATCGCGTGCGCATATCATAATTATATACTAAGTGAGTCAAAGATGGAAATAAAATTGAAATATTTTTTGCTAGACCAACACTTTTGCCAGGTCGGCAGTATGATCGAGAATGAGATCAGCGCCGGCGCGCATTAATTCCTGTGAGCTGCCGAAGCCGCATAGAACGCCGACCGTTTGCGCCCCGGCTGCCTTGCCTGCCCGGATATCGACCACCGTATCGCCCACCATCAGGCAGCTTTCCGCTGGAATGCCCATTTGAGCGGCTGCCCAGAGCACGGGGTCGGGAAAGGGCTTGGTGTGGGGGCAGGTTTGTGCAGTGGCGACAACTGGAAAGAAGCGTGCCAGGTCAAATGCGTTCAAGAAGTGCAGCGAGCTTTGCGCTCCGCGGGCGCTGACGATGCTCAAGGGAAATTTCGCCTGGAGCTCCTTCAGCATTTCGACCACACCGGGGATGATCACATGCGGCGCCGGTCCGGGTGTCATCAGCCGGCGCACGACAAAATCCGTCACGGGTGATAGGTATTCGTCGATACCCAACCGGTCGGGCAGGCTGATGAACCAGTTGCCTGGCGTTTCAATCGCCATGATAGCCCGGCGGGCGGCTTTGACCTCATCTTTCCACAGGAAGCGAAAAGGCCTGATCAGGCGCGCCAATCTGGACACCATTTGGTCGTCGGTGTCCGAGAGGGTGCCGTCAATATCAAAACATAGTCCGCGGATGCGTTGGGTATCCAGGTTCATCCGTTCATCTCCCCTCTCAAGCAGTGAGAAGATAGATCGCCGCGGCAATGCCGACAGCGCTCAGGCACAGGCAGATGACCAGCCCGATGGCAGCACAAGAAAGCAGGATACGGCGCGCAAATTCGCTCATGGTTGATCTCCAGGGGGCGATTCTAACTGGTAATCTGGATTCGTGACAGAGATTAAAACCGGATTTGCTATTATCGGTTAAAATACCTTTGCCATGAAGACGATGGGTTGTAAACTACTCTGGGGAGGACAATGACGCTCCAATGGACGAAATCCTCCTGATCCAGGACGCCCAAAAGGGCGACCTGGATGCGTTCAACCGGCTGGTCCTGGCTTATCAAGACCAGGTCTATAACCAGGCATACCGTATCATCGGTGAAGCCGAAGCTGCCGCCGATGCCGCACAGGATGCGTTTATCTCCGCTTACCACCATTTGAACTCCTATCGTGGCGGGTCGTTCCGCGCCTGGTTGCTGCGCATCGTCACCAACTCTTGCTATGATGAGCTGCGCCGCCGCCAGCGCCGTCCAACTGCACCGCTCGAACCGTTGGACGACGCGGGAGAGGAAATTGAATCGCCTGCTTGGATGGTCGACCCCTCGGATGGACCGGAGGATGAGATGGAGCGCGCCGAGCTGCGCCGCGCCATCCAACATTGCCTGGAAGGGTTGAACGTGGAATTCCGCGCTGTGGTGGTCCTGGTGGATGTGCAGGGCATGGACTACGTTGAAGCCGCCCAGGTGATTGGTAAGCCGTTGGGCACGGTCAAGAGCCGCCTGGCGCGCGCCCGTGTGCGCCTCCAAGATTGCCTCAAAGGGTTTGGGGAACTTTTATCCGGTACAATGCGTCTTTCTGGTGAGTAATGGTATGGTGATGAAGAAGAACGAAATTTCCCCCCGCGATCAAGAAATGCTATCTGCTTATCTGGACGGGCAGTTATCCTCCAAGGATATCGCTGGTCTGCAAAAGCGCCTGCAAGACGACCAGCAGATGCAGATTGCATTGGACGAGCTGCGCCTGACGCGCATTGCGCTGCGCAGCCTGCCCATGCTGCGCGCCCCGCGAAACTTCACTTTGACCCCTCAAATGGTGGGTAAACATGCACCAGCGCGTCGCCCCACCTACCCGGCATTTGGTTTCGCCTCCCTGGCAGCCGCTATGTTATTGGTTCTGGTCTTTGTGGCTGATCGGATGAGCTTCGTAAACACCTCACAACTGGCAGCACTGGACTCGGCTGCGCAATCGACGCAGATGGAACAGCTTGTCGAGACTATGGTCGTGGAAAGCCTGGCGACCCAGGGGGCGGCTGTGCCGCAGGCAGAAGCGATGCAGCTAAAAGAAGCGCCTATGGCGGCTGAAGAGAGCGCGGATAGCGCTCGAACGATGGAAGTAACGCCGGAGGAAAACGCGGTGACGCTGATGCTGCCGGAGCCAATAACTACAACAGAGCTCTTTGCTGAAACCTACACAGCCACCACTGAAATGGCAGAAGAAGCGCCATCCGCTTCAGATATGCAGTCGGCCGCCGGCGCCTCCCCGGAAATCACCCCTACGATGACCGCTACGCCAACTCCCTGGCTGGTCAATGGCACCGAGGTGCTTGGAGTTGGCGGAGGTGCGCCGGATACACCGCGCCAGGCTCATACGGCCACCCCAGAGCCGAGCGGGACACCTGCCCTATCGCCTACCCCGAGTTCAACGTGTACACTCGAGCCGACGCCTTCACCGACGGATACACCCTTACCCAGCGATACCCCTGTACCCACAGAAACGCCTGTCCCGGCCGGGGAACTGCTTCAGATGCAACCCTCAGCCAGCGAGACGCCTGCCCCACAGGTGAGCCAGGACCAGCAGCCACAGATTCCACAACCCGATCAGGCGACGCCAGAGCCAGGGAGAATCCTCTCTCGTCCAGTGATCCTGGCAGTGGAAATCGTGCTGGGATTGCTGGCAGTGGGGTGTGCAGCCATCTTCATCTACCTCTACCGTAAAGCCGGTTAATGGAACTTGATCAAGTAAATTTCTGCCCGCGCTGTGGTCATGCTGTGCAACATGGCGAGCATTTTGGTCGCTTGCGCCCAAGCTGCCCGGAGTGCGGTTGGGTGCATTATGCTGACCCGAAGGTGGCAGTGGCAGTGTTGGTCATGAACCAGGACAAGGTGTTACTGGCGCGGCGCGTCAACGATCCCTTCCGAGGGGATTGGACTTTGCCGGGTGGTTTTGTGGACGCAGGAGAAGACCCGGCGCAGGCTGCTGAGCGTGAATGCCTGGAGGAAACCGGCTTAAGGGTGCGCGTTACCCGGCTGTTGGATGTGATTGCTGGTCGTGAACACCCGCGTGGTGCGCATATTCTGATCGTTTACCAGGGAGAGCTGATCTCGGGGGAGCTTCAGGCAGGGGATGATGCGGATGGGGCAGCATTTTTTGCGTTAACCCAATTGCCGTGCCTGGCATTTCACTCTACTGCTCAAATTCTTGCCTCGATTTCTCAAAAAACTCAGTGATTTTGGATATATCTGGTCTTCAATTATCTTGATTTATGGTAAACTAAACCCAATCGAGCAGTAATTCCATTATTCGAAAATCATAAGAAAGAGGAGAAGAACGTATGAAAGGACATGCACTTAAACCTTTTGGATGGATGGCTTTATTCATTCTTGTTGTCAGCCTGGCATGCGGTGGTGGTGGTACTCAAGCACCCACGGAAGCGCCGACGCAAGCAGTTGTTGTCGAACCGACGCAAGCACCGGTTGAGCCAACCCAGCCGCCTCAGCCTACCAATACGCCTGCCCCAACGGTAGACTCGCTACTGATCACTGCGCTAGGTGATGTGCAAAAAGCCACGATCCAGATCGAAGCCGAGGGCACCTTCGTTGACCCGGAGGTGGGTTGGAACGTCAATGTGGGCAAGCGCGGCTCGGGTATCATCATCGACCCGCAGGGGATTGCCATTACCAATAACCACGTGGTGACCGGCGGAGCTATCCTGCGTGTCTGGGTGGGTGGAGACACGAACAAAACTTACAATGCCAAAGTCCTGGGCGTATCAGAGTGTTCTGACCTGGCGGTCATCGATATCGATGGCGATGGTTTCCCCTACGTCAAGTGGTTCGATGGCTCGATCCAGGTGGGGCAGCAGGTCTACGCCGCCGGCTTCCCGCTGGGGGACCCGCAGTTTACCTTGACCGACGGCATTGTGTCCAAGTCGGCTGCGAATGGCGAGACGAGCTGGTCATCCGTGGACTCGGTCATCGAGCACACTGCCAAGATCAATCCCGGCAATTCGGGTGGCCCTTTGGTGGACGCCAACGGTAACCTGGTGGGTATCAACTATGCGGTCGTCTCCGAAACGGATCAAAATTTTGCCATCAGCCGCGATGAAGCCCTGCCCATTATCGATCAACTGCGCCTGGGCAAGAATATTGACTCGATCGGCGTCAACGGCGGCGCGGTGACTGGCACGATCAATGACATGCAAATATCCGGTGTCTGGGTGCGCTCGGTGGCTTCCGGTTCGCCTGCCAGCAATGCAGGTGTACAGCCCGGGGATATTATCTATCAACTCGAGAATGAAGTCTTAGCCACCGATGGGAGCATGGCTGATTACTGTGACGTGCTGCGCAGCCGCAACGCGGGCGATACAATGCAGATGACAGTCATTCGCTGGTCAGACCTTTCGCTCTGGACCGGCGAAGTGAACGGCACCAAACTGGCCCTATCCGGCTACTTTAGCCAGGATAGCGGCTCCTCGGGTGACACAGGCGCTAGCGGCAGTATCCCTGTCAATTGTGATACCTCCGAAACCGCCGGTTACCTGTCCTGCATCGATGACTCGGGAACGATCATCATCGATGTACCAGACACCTGGCTGGATTTCAACGGCACTGATTGGGTCTATAATGGAGAGAGCATTGGGGCAGCCATCTCGGCTTCATCGGACCTGGATGCCTTTAACTATGATAAAAACACGCCGGGCGTATTCTTTGGCGCCTCCGATACCTTTGCTCAATGGGGTGGTTACGTACAATTCCTGGATGTGTACACAGAATGGTACAGAGATGCTTGTGACTTTGATGGTCGTTATGATTATAACGACGGCCTGTATAAGGGCAAGGTAGATTACTATTCCGACTGTGATGGGAGGGGTGGCGGCAGCGCTTATGTGTTGGCAGCCGTCCCCATTTCTACCCCTACGGCAGCGATGATCGTCATCGAGATTCAATTACCCGCCGGTTACGACGATGTCCGTGACCACCTGTGGAATACATTCTACGTTGGTGATTTCTAGACCTACGCCTTAAGCATCTTAATAACAACACACCCCGCGAAATGAGCGGGGTGTGTTGTTATTAAGTTCTATGCGCACGGCTGATCCTGATTATATACCTTGCATAATTGTAAATTAAACCTTCATAAGCATGTAGTATGATGTATCTTTATTCGACGAAGATCATTGTGGAGGATGGGCAATGAATTTTCTAATCCGGCGCATACAAAAGAAATGGATGGTGACCTGAGCTTTACGCAATTAATTGTGCTTATAATTGTGTGATATCATTTATACTTGATTAGTTCACTCTATTACAGCACTCACCAGGAAATAGTGGACCAGTGGCGGAAACACATCAACTTTTATCCGTAGGACAACCTAACGTTTGTAAACGATGCCTGCTGAACAATGACAGCAGGCTTGTTTGCGCTCCAGTTAAAGGAGGTGCACAAAAGAGACAACCCGATCTGTAGTCAGTGGTGAGACGATTTTAACGTGTTAGATTTTAGTCCAATATAGAACCAAGACAATACATTTAGGAGAACACTCATGACTTCAAAGATTTGGCAAAGAATTTTTTCCATCTTCCTGTTGGCAGGCATGCTGCTCGGCTTTGCACAGCCGGTCGGTGTACAGGCCAGCACAATCGATGCGCAGGCAGTGGAAAAGATCGAGAAACTCGTTTTGGACGAAATATCCACGGAGGGCACCACAGCCTTCTTCGTCTGGATGACGGAGAAGGCCGACTTGAGCCCGGCTGACCAGCTGCAGACCAAGGCTGAGAAAGGTCAGTTTGTTTTTGATACCCTGGTAGCCACGGCTAATCGGACGCAGAAAAATCTGCGCTCTTTCCTGGATGGCCAGGGCGTTGATTATGAGGCGTTTTATATTTCGAATAAGATCTTGGTACGGGGTGGTAATCTGGACCTGGCAATGACCATTGCCGGATTAGCCGATGTGGCTGAGATCACTGCCAACCACCAATATCAACTCGAAGAGCCTTTCATTGACCTGACCGCCTCTGGCCCCGAATCGCCGAACGCGATTGAGACGAACATCACCTTCATCAACGCCGACGATGTGTGGGGGATGGGGATTACCGGTCAAGGGACGGTGATGGCAGGCAATGACACCGGTCTGGATTGGGATCATCCGGCGATTATTAATAAGTATCGCGGCTGGAATGGCTCGGTCGCAGACCACAACTTCAACTGGTGGGATGCCACGGGCACCTACCCAACCGTGCCAGGCGATGGCCATGGTCATGGCACACACACCACCGGCACGATGGTGGGTGATGACGGCGTGGGCAACCAGATTGGTGTAGCCCCGGGCGCACAGACCGTGCACTGCAAGAACATGACGGATAGCGGCAGCGGTTCTGATGCTACCTTTACCACCTGCTTCCAATTTGACCTGGCACCTTGGGACTTGAACCAAGCCAACGCCAATCCTGCTTTAGCGCCCGACGCGATCAACAACTCGTGGGGTTACAGCGGCGGCAACCAGAACCAGTTCCGCGATGAGATCATTGCACTGCACGCGGCCGGTATCCTGGTTGAGGTTTCTGCCGGTAACGAAGGCTCGAGCTGCGCCACGCTGCGCTCGCCTGGTGACTACACCGAAGTGCTGACCACTGGCTCGATACAACATTCCAGCGGCGTTATGCCTGGAACGATCACCGGCTTCTCCAGTCGCGGTCCTTCGGACCTGGACGGGAATTACTTCCCTGACATCATGGCGCCGGGTGAAAATATCCGTTCCTCGGTGCCTGGCGGCGGTTACGAAGGCGGCTGGAGTGGCACCAGCATGGCTGGCCCGCATGCCACTGCGCTGGTCGGTCTGATCTGGTCGGCCTGCCCGAGTATGACCGGACAGGTGACACAAACTCTCGACCTGATCCGCAATACGGCCGTACCCCTAACCGGGCAGAATGGCTCGAACTGCGGCGGCGACTATACCACCGGCCCCAACAATGATTGGGGTATGGGCACCATCGATGCTCTGGCAGCCGTGCAATATGCCTTATCGATGTGCTCCGGGGTAGGGCAACTGGACGGCACCGTAATGGATGCTGTGACGGCCCAGCCGGTACAGGATGTGAGCGTGACGGCTGACTGGAGTGGCGGCGGTTCGTGGAACCAGACCACCGACGTCACAGGCTATTACGCGTTTACAGCCGTACCTGCGGGTGACTATGCGGTGACCTTCGAACACCCGATGTACACCACGCTGGTAGCGAATACGACGGTGACGACGGATACGCTGACCACGTTGGATGTCGATCTGACGCCGCGCGGCTTGCTCTTCGGTTATGTAACCGATGGCGACAATGGCTTTGCGCTGGAAGGCGCCACGGTCGAAGCTGAAGATGGCACAACCGCAACGACAGATGTCAACGGTTACTACGAGATGTACCTGGATGAAGGCGCGCACACCATCACAGCCAGTCTGGACGAATATGCCTCCGACTCGGCAGATGTTAACATCGTTTCCGGTCAATCCACTCAGCAAGATTTCGCGCTGCTTGCAGCAGTGAGCTTCCTGCCCGCACCGCTGCACGTCTATGTCGATTGGGAATCGAATGCGACATTCCCAGCCACGCTGACCAATCGCCAGGCGACGGACTATGCCTTTGAGTTCTCTGAAATTAATGATGGCTACCAGCCTGGTTTGGACGCTACATGGCCAGGACCGGATGGTTATGGTTATACCGGTGAAGCACTGGACTATGAGTGGATCGATATCTCGACCACCGGCACGCCGGTTACCAGCCTGTCGGATGATAGTTATGCCGGCCCGTACAATGTTGGCTTCACCTTCCCATTCTACGCCGGCACGCAGACACAGTTCTACGTCTCGAGCAATGGCTTCCTGTCCTTTGGAAGCGGCTCTACCGCGCTTACCAACCAATGCCCGTTGCCGAACGCAACCGCGCCTGACAACGTGATCCCGCTGATGTGGGACGACCTGTATCCGAACTATACAACAGGTGGTGTCTATTACCAGTCATTCCCCTCCTGTCCGACGGGAGCTGGAGCCTGCCTGGTGCTCGAATACTTGAACTGGAACCACTACGGCGGGACTGCTGGCTCAGCCGGCACGTTCGAAGCTGTGCTGTATGAAAACGGCTCGATCCGCATGAACTTCCTGGATAGCGGTCTGGAAGCAGGTTCTGGTTCGACCACCGGCGTCGAAGATACAAACTCGGGCGCTAATTATGGCTTGACCTATGCCTGCGACACGGCGAACTCGCTCCTCGACAATACCTCGATCTGCTATATCTACCCGGATTCGAGCGGTTGTGTGGGCGAGGATGTGCCCTGGGTCGGCGAGGAGCCTTTGGCCGGTACTGTTCCTGCTGGAAGCTCGATCGACATCACCATGCTCTTCACAGCTACGGCAGAAGCAGGTGTGACCCAACCGGGCGACTACCTGGCAACCTTGCTGGTGCTGGGCAACCCTGGACTGCAGATACCGGTGGTCATGACGGTGCAGCCTGGCGACGATATGGGCCAACTGCACGGCTATGTGACCGATGTCTGCACGAACGAACCGGTTGAAGCGCTGGTTGAGATCACCAATGGCGACCCCATCAGCCAGACGATGAGTGACCCGGACACGGGTTATTACTCGGCCTGGTTGTTTGCAGGACAATATGAAACCACCTTCAGCGCTCCTGGTTACCTGGACTTCACGACGACAGCCGATATCCCTGCGGGTGGAGAATTCGTACTGGATGCCTCCATGGTACCTGACCATGCCTGTGCATCGGTACAGCCCGAATCATTCGAGGTTTGGGTCTTAACCGGCACGCAGGTATACACGGACGAGTTCGGTCTGGATATCTACAACGCTGGTGGCGCGGATAATCCCTACACCATCATTGAGGAAGAAGGCGGTTATGCTCCTGCCCGAACATCGCAGCCTGTGTATGATCTCCAGCCTTCGATCCCAGCCAATGTGACCACGGGTATCAACCCGCTGGGTTATGCACTCGAAGGAGATGTGAATGGCGGAACGCCACAAGGAGCCTGGCAAGCGCTCACTGCGGTCCCATTCACTGCCATGGATCATGTCTATGTAGACTACGACGGCTTGGGATATCTGTTGGGCGCTTACGGTGGCTCCGGACAGGTTGGCATCTATAACCCCGATACCAATAGCTGGACCCTGGGCGCTACCGAGCCTTCTCCGCAGATTGCTTACTCGGTGGATGGTTGTGTAGGCGAGGATGCTGGCGGCAATGGCGTTATCGTGCTGTTCAATGACACGACCAGCGGCGCCACGACACTGCATCGCTACAACGTCGCTACCAATACCTGGGATACTCCCGCTGTCCCAGCGGGCTTCCCGGCGAACGGCTTATGGGCGCATGACGCCCTCTCGATGATCGACTATACCGGTGAGAACGTTTGCTACATCTCCGGTGGCGCTACCACGCCAGGTGGTGGTAATACCAGCACGCTGTATGCCTATTACCCTGACACCAATACCGCGCTCAACCTGGGCGACTTCAGCTACCTCTCTGGCGGCTTTGCCTTCCATGCCTCCTGGTATGCACCATGGATCGGTACGGACGGCGCTGTCTGCGTAGGTGGTGGTGTGAATGCGTCTAGTGTGGTGACCGATGCAACCCAGTGTTACGATATCGGAGCTGGCGTTTTCAATGCCGTGAATGCAGACCTGGGTGCGATGCCTGCTGGCTTGTGGGGCATGGCTGATGGCATACTCTATGAGAGTGGTGACTATCAGCTTTGGGTCTCCAATGGTGCGGATGCCTCGTTTGCCTTGTGGCCCAATTCGGCTTACTTCAGCGCGGGCGATGGCACCTGGCATGTTGGACCCACACCGTCTACGACTGTGTACCGTGTTGAGGGCACCAACATCGAATCTGCCGATGGCTATTCCTTCTATGTTGGCGGCGGTTCGACGGGTGGCTTCGCACCCAGCACAGGTCACAACCGCAACTTCTCAGCGGACACCCCGCCGGTTGTAACTCCCGTGGATGTACCCTGGGTTTGGGAAGAACCGCTGACCGGTACTGTCCCCGCACAGGACATGGTAAACGTAGAGGTGATGTTCACTGCTTTGTACACCGATTCCACCCCGATGCCGCTGGGCACTTACACGACGACCATGGTCGTCTTGAATGAAGCTCCTGGCAATGGTGAAATCTACATCCCGGTGACCATGCACATCATCGAAGAGCCGATCATCCCGACCGCTACCTTCACAGCTGAATCCCCGGTGTGCTTTGGCGAGCCGGTAGCGCTGGATAACACTACCACCCCCGGTGTACCGCCTCAAACCACCTACACATGGGACTTTGGCGATGGCACCACGAGCAACGAGGAAGAGCCAGGCTCGCATCTGTACGATGCTCCAGGCAGCTATACGATCACGCTGACGGCTTGCAACACTGCCGGTTGCGATGATTACAGCCTGGTGGTCGAGGTGCTCCCGCTGCCGGAAGCCGGATTCACCTATGTGGTGGATGAGCTGACGGTGGTCTTTACCAACGCTTCTACAGATGCAGAGACCTATCTGTGGGACTTCGGCGACGGCATTACCGATACGCTGACTGACCCGACCCATACCTATGCAGCCGCAGGCACTTATACAGTGACCCTGATGGCCTTTGGCGAGTGCGGTATCAGCCAGGCACAGGCGGTTGTGACGGTTGCGGAAGCTCCCGATGAAGCCGATCTGTCGGTGACCAAGGCTGGCCCAGCCACGGTTGACGTTGGTGACACGGTCACTTATACCCTGACCGTGGCGAATGCCGGACCGGATGCAGCGGTCAATGTGGTAATGACCGACGCGCTGCCGGAGGGTGTGACCTTCGTCTCAGCCACCTCGCCCTGCGTCGAAGCGGAGGGTGTGGTGACCTGCGAGTTGGGCGACCTGGTCTCAGGCGGCTCGGTGGTGATCGAGATCGTGGTGACTGCTCCAGATGTGGCTGGCACGCTCAGCAACACTGCTGCGGTGACTTCTGACACACTCGACCCGGACGAGACGAACAACACAGATAGCTTCGACACGCTGGTCGAAACGGGTGTGTACTACACCTATCTGACATTGACCTACAAGCATTAATCGTCCAGTCCACCAAGTAACGAGTTTTTGAACTAACCACGGCACCTCCCGAATCAACATCTCGGGAGGTGCCATTGTTTAAGCGTTTACAGATCGATCACCAGTGCGCCCCCGGATTGGGATGGAAAACGAGTCTCATACTTGTACTGGTGCTTGAGCTGGTCATTGTCCCAGACTGCCACGCGCGGCTTGTGGTAATTAAAGCACAGCTCGGCTTTATCGAAGTTATGCCTGCCATATTCTAAAGTTCCATATTTTAGGATGCGGGCGATGGCTTCCTGGTCAGGGTGTTTGTAGTAACTGCCGTTGGTAGAAACCAGGTAGCGGCGGCAATCCAGTAATTTAAGCAGGTCAGTGTTCAGGTTGTTCCGGCTGCCGTGATGGGGGACTTTGAAGGCATCCAGGGGTAGGGTAGAAAGGTGGCGCTCTCGTAATAGCTGGCGGATGCTGGCGATGAGCGTGGAGGGATGGGCGTCACCGGTGAACAATACTTTCTTGTCCTCATATTCCGCCAGGAAGGCGATGCTGCTGCCATTGGCGGGGGTGGCATCTTCGTCAAACTCCGCTTCAGCCAATTTTTCAACGTTGACAGCTTTCCCCAGCCAGCCGGCTGCCAGGGGTTCAGGGCGCAGGCGCTTATTTTTCTCCAACCGTTCGAGGATGGCTTCGGGGTCGTCTGTATCCAGTTTCTCTTCCTTGAGCACCTTATCCCATTCGCCGCGCAGCTTATCCAAATCTTCACTGGAGGGCGACAGGATGGTTAGTTTCATGCCTCCCTCCAGCGGTTGTTCGACCACCTGGTCAGCACGGCAGGCGACCGGTTGTCCTCCGAATTTTTCGTTCCAGGGCAAGCTGTATTTATCGATCAGCTTGGCGAAAAACTCCCCTTCCGGCACGCCCAACCAGCCCGGTTCAAGGTGCTGCCGCCCGTTGAACCAGATGTCCTGGATGGGCAGCGTGTGCGGCTGGCTGCCGAGCCATTTGACCAAGGCTTCGATATGGTCACCGTCGATATGGGTCACCGCCATCAGCTCGAGCTCTTTGCCGCTGCGTGCCAGCTCGCCCAGCCGGTGGCGCAGTTTCTGGCTCTTGCCGAGTTGCTTCTTGCTCTTATCGGCATAGAAGTAGTAGGGGCCGCCGTCGATCAAGATATAGTGAAGAGCATCTGGCTCGCCATAGCTGATCAACAAACAGTCGCCGTGACCTGCGGGTAACATTTCGATTCTGAACATCGCCTTCCTCCTATGTTAAAACCCAATCTGCATCGCCGTCTGCCACCAACGTCAGCACCTCGGCATAACCGGCTGCCATGGCGGTGCGGCGTGCTTGCAGCAGAGCCTCGCTAAATGTTTGCTGTCTGAGCGTTGAATCGGCGAGCTGTTTGACCAGCATCTCGGTGATTGGCACAGCGCGCGATTCGTGCACAGGCGAAAGCGTCATCACCGTGATCGCCGCGCCTTGCCGGGCGAATTCCGCGGCAAATGCTTGATATGGCGCCTCGGGTACCGCGGTCTCGCAGCCGATCAATAAGACGAGCGGCCCGGCGCCTTGCGAGGCAGGCACAACCGAGGCGTTGATGCTCGTCTTCCATAACTTTGAATCTCCGATCTCCAGGCTGGGAATGCCGCGGTCCTTCAGCGTGTGTGGGATCAAGATCAGGATGGTTTGATCTTTTACCTTGCTCTTCCACTCCGTCCAGGTATCCGCAAAATCAAAGGCATCGGTTAACGAGTCCCGCAGTGATGTGGTCAATTGCTGTCTGCTGCTGCCGGTTACTTTGGCGCTGGCCGCGCACAGACTTGCCTTCAAAGGGCTGATGGTTTTTGCTCCGGCGGTCAAACCGACGCGCAACAGGTAGTCACTGCCAGCTCGCACTGCGTCCGTCTGCTGCAAGGGTTGGATGGCGTGCCGTTCGATCAGACAGCGCATGCCCAGGAATCCCAAGGGACAAACCACCCTGGTTGCATCGACAGCCTCTAGCTCCTCGCAGGTTGCACATCTGCCGGTCAAGATGGCTTGTTCTGCGTTCGGACAGAGCGCTGCGTCGGGATCCGGTGCGGGAAAGACATAGATCATTTCGAGGGGGAAGACATCCCGCACTGCGGAAACAAGCTGCAAGCGCTGCTCGTCTTGCAATCGCAGTGGGCTCTGCACATCTGCTCCAAGCTGCTCTAAAATGGCATCGTAGAGCATCCTGCCCAGGTTTGCCAGGATGACCAGCTCCCCGCTACGCGCAGCCAGCGGGTCCGTACCAGGCATTCCAGCCTCCTGCAGCGCGCTGATCATGTCCTGGATACCCTGATCCAGCCCGCTGATGCGCTTCAAGCCCGCCTGTCCGCCGAAGAAGGACAACCCATTGCCCTGGACGGGATCGGTCTCGTTGTAGAATACGAGATCGAATTTCTCAAGCTGGTCAGGGTTCCCCAAGCCTTTTACTTCCGCCCATTGGAAACGGATGCGCTCGTCCTCAGCAGCCGAACCTATATCGGAAACTACTTTCCCTTCCAGGAAGAGCATTTGTAAGACGTTGTTCTGATAGACTACCGCCAGGCGCCCCTGGAAATCGGGCAGGTCGGCGCGGGGGGTGAAGGTAAACTTACAAGTGCTGACCGGCAGGTCTGGTAGCTGGTCCTGGTAGATCGTCAGGCTGCCGATCTGCATTTCGGGGGCATGGTTAGGTTCCCAAAAATACACTTGCAGCTCCCAGTTGGGCAAGTCCGGCAGGCTTTCTAGATCGATGGGGGCAGGCGCGGCGATGAAACCTTCCTGGAGCTCTCCAATCCACACTTTCAGCTCGTGTTTCTTGCCTGCCAGGAAAGCCTGCTCTAGTTTTTCGGGCGCCTGTTCGTCGCTTACATCCTGCACCTCACCCTGGACGTAGCGCGGGGTTACTTTTTCTCCTTCCATCGTCATGGAAGGCTGTTCACCGTCTCCTTCAGCCGCGCTTTTATAATCGATGAAATGGCGGATCACCGGGATGCTTTCGGACGTAGAGACGCCGGCGCCGAAGATGGGGCCAAAGTTCTGATCTGCAAACAGAACGGCATGCTCGAGCAACTGCAGCAGAGCAATTTTCTCTTCTGCCTCGAGCATGGGAAGGAGCGGCAGGAATTCTTCCAGCACGTGAGCCTTGCCAGCCCGGGAAACCACCCAGGTCAGCTGTTGCATGAGGTCGGTGCGCTCCGGCGCCAGGCGCAGGAATATGTCAAAAAGCTGCGCCTGATCGGGGTCAAATCCTTGCCAGAACCACCAGGGGAGTTGTACGATCGGGTTGCCGATGCCTGTGTAGAAGGGACGCTCTTCTGGCTTTCCATCCCAGGCGGTGCGTTTTTCAAGTTCGTCAAAACAAGCCGAGATGAGGCTGGTCTTTTGAGCAGGGAAGAGCTGCTGCAGCGTGCTTACTTCATCCTCGGCATCATCGATGAGCCGGAGTGCAAGGTCTCCGATATTGCCATCCCATGGAATTGAGGGTTGAGCCGCTTCGGTGGTGGGAGGCAAAACGGTTTCTCGGGATTGGTAGGCGTCGATCAGCTCGCCGATCAGGGGGTTTTCTTCTTTGTTTTGGATTCCAATCAGGTGGTCGAGGAAATCACCCGGAAAAGGACCACAGTCCATGATCTGCTGGGCAAGATCCATCGGGTTGCCCCACAAGACTGGCAGTTCTACGTCCCCTTCTGCATGCATGTGGAGCAGATCGGTGAAATATTGGTACTCTCCGTGACGCAGCAAAGCAACCGATAGCCAAAAGCGCACGATT
>ERZ1649853.187-NODE-187-length-26884-cov-5.920161_pt1 | contig 26884 bp, 11 predicted proteins | sample MGYA00575353_ERZ1649853 | MGnify/ENA primary metagenome ERZ1649853 (study PRJEB40853, sample SAMN11349654) | freshwater sediment metagenome | isolation source: river sediment | host: Sediment | place: India: Okhla Barrage, New Delhi | collected 2017-02-21 ...
AGTATCCCCTATTCGTGGTGATGGAAAAAACCAATGCGCGATTCATCCTGGAGTTTCGAGACGAAATAAACCTAGTAACAATCGATTCATCATTTATTTCATTAAAAACTCTCTTGCCTGTAGTTAAATTATGGTTTACCGATCCTACGAGTATAGTTATCGCGTTGATCAAGCCCCAGTTTGAAGCAGGTCGAAAGGATGCTGCAAAAGGAGAAGGAGTTATTCGGGATCCTTCAATCCATAAAAGAATTCTCGCTGAAATCATCGACTTTGTAACAGTATCCGGATTTTCGGTTGACGGATTGGTTCGTTCTCCGTTGATTGGTCCAAAAGGGAATGTTGAATTTCTGATTCTTTTACGCAATAAACCGGGTGATGGAGATGATCTCACCGATTGGATAGGGGGAGTCTTCCCTGAGTTGGAAGAGTTACGCTTACCTTAACTTTTAACTACGAAAAAATTTTATAAGGTATACTAAATTCCGACTATGTCCAGAGACCTGATCAGGAACTTTTGCATCATAGCCCACGTTGACCATGGGAAATCTACACTGGCCGACCGGATGCTCCAGATCACCGGCACTGTTTCCGATAGGGAAATGGTTGAGCAGGTATTGGATTCTATGGATCTTGAGCGTGAAAAAGGGGTAACGATCAAGGCTTCAGCAGTCCGGATGAAATATTCTTACGATGGGATTGAGTATGAATTGAATCTCATTGATACTCCGGGGCATGTTGACTTCAATTATGAGGTCAGCCGGGCGTTGGAAGCATGTGAGGGAGCTCTTCTGGTTGTGGATGCAACCCAGGGGATCGAAGCCCAAACCCTGGCAAACCTGTACCTGGCTATCGAAGCTAATCTCACGATTATTCCAGTTATCAATAAGATCGATCTGGCATCAGCCAGACCTGATGAGGTTGCTGAGGAGATTGAAGCTCTTATCGGAACTCCTGCTGAATCGATACTTAAGGTTTCTGCCAAAGATGGCGTAAATGTTGAAAGCGTTCTTAGAGAGATTGTTGAAAAAATTCCGCATCCGAGTGGAGATCTGGAAATGCCTTTACGGGCACTGGTGTTTGACTCGCATTACGATTCTTACAAAGGTGTAATCGCATACGTTCGTATCGTTGAAGGTGTAATTCAATCGAATAACATCGTTCGAATGATGGCGACAAGCGCTGATGTGAAACCGGTTGAGATCGGCGTTTTTGCTCCAGGGATGGTCCCGATCAATGAATTATCAGCTGGGGATGTAGGTTATATCGCGACTGGATTGAAAACGGTAAAGGAATGCCGTGTTGGTGATACCCTGACGCTTGCAATTAATCCTGCAGAAAACCCTCTGCCCGGGTATCGTCATCCAAAACCGATGGTCTTTGCAGGGATCTTTCCAGTAGATGGGGAAGATTATGGGGAATTAAAGGATTCCATTGAAAAGCTTCAACTTAACGACGCATCCCTGGTTTATGAACCGGAAACCTCGCAGGCGTTAAATTTTGGATTCCGCTGTGGGTTTCTTGGTTTATTCCACATGGAGATCATCCAGGAGCGCATTGAGCGTGAATACGACCTTGACATTGTCGTCACCGCTCCCAGTGTGGAATATGAAGTTCAACTTTTGACTGGCGAGACGATACCTGTCTCATCTCCTGCAAAATTGCCTGAAGAAGGAATAACAGCAGAAGTGCGTGAACCCTGGATGCGGCTTGAAGTTATCAGCCCGACCGAATTCTACGGCACAATAATGGAATTAGTAACCAAACGCCGTGGGGTATTCATTTCCCAGGACTACCCCGCACCCAAGCGAGTCCAGTTGAATTATGATATTCCACTATCAGAGTTGATAGTAGACTTTTTTGATGACCTGAAATCCCGCACGCGAGGCTATGCTTCCATGGATTACCATTTCCTCGATTATAGGCCAGGAAGCCTTGTTAAGTTGGAGATCCTTGTTGATAATGAACCAGTAGATGCTTTGGCTGCCATCGTTCACAAGGAAGATGCCTATCATAAAGGTCAGTTCCTGGTAACCAGGTTGAAAGCCTTAATTCCCAGACAAATGTTTGATGTTGCAATCCAGGCTTCAGCAAGCGGCAGGGTGATTTCCCGGGCGAATGTAAAAGCTTTGAGAAAAGACGTACTGGCAAAATGCTATGGCGGTGACATAACCCGCAAGAAGAAACTGCTAGAGAAACAGAAAAAAGGGAAACGCCGAATGAAAATGGTTGGAGATGTTGAAATTCCGCAGGAAGCATTCATGGCAGTGCTTAAACTCGAAGAGGATTAATGAAAGACAAAAAACGCGGTTCGATCTGGCTGCGGGTCATTCCCGGAATACTCATCAGTATTCTTGCGATTTACGCTGTGCTACAGTTTGTTAACCCGCAGGATTTAAAAAATGCATTATCGACTGTTAGCCTTCAATTCATTCTGGTTATCGTTGTATTCAACCTGGTCAGTCTATTACTCCGGGGAAAAGCATGGCGAACCATCCTTGGGAATAAGATCAGTTTCTGGCAGGCTTTTTTTGGTGTGAGTGAAGGATACTTCCTCAATAATATTCTCCCATTCAGAGCCGGAGAATTCGGACGCTCTTTTTTTGTCGGAAGAAGTTCCGGATTGGGGACGATGTATACCCTTTCCACTATTGTTATAGAACGAGCTCTCGACATTGGGTTCGCAGCCGTTCTCGTAGTTTTAACTTTGCCAAACCTGACCGGTATGGACTGGATGCGTCCAATTGCAGTTGTGGCATTAATTGTTGTTATTGTAGGATTGGCTGGATTATTCCTCTTGTCCCGGATGAAAGAAAGAGTGGTTGCCTGGCTTAGCCGGTTTGAAGGAAAATCCCGTTTCTTCTCATTTGTTATCCCGCTTGCCAAGAATCTTATCGAAGGTTTTTCAACTATAAAGAAACCATCGCAGTTTTTCAATGCCCTGTTCTGGATTGCACTCTGCTGGGCTGTCTGGTCGGGTTTGTACTTTTACATGTTGGTTCAGATTTTACCTGGTCAACCATTTTGGGCTGGAGCTTTCATCTGCAGTGTTTTAGCACTCGGGATTGCCATCCCTTCAGCGCCAGCTGCACTCGGGGTATTCGAAGCGGCTTTAACAGGCGCTGTGGTTCTGCTAGGCGGATCTACCAGCAGCGGTTTTGCCTATGGACTTATGGTTCACTTAATTCATTTCGTTGTTGTTGCCATTATCGGATTGTGGGGGCTATCACGGGACCAGGTAAGCCTCTCAACCTTATTTACTGAAATTCTCCGGAAAAACACTCCGAGAGACGAAACAGTATCCAGCTAAGGAGTACTGATGAGCGGATTTACACTAATCACTGGGGGTGCAGGATTTATCGGGTCAAATTATGCGGCCCGTTGTTTGCAACGGGGTGAATCAATTAAAATCTTTGATAATCTTTCCCGTGCAGGTTCCAGGGTAAACCTGGGATGGCTTGAGACAACCTATGGGAAAAAGTCTTTTGAATTGATCAAAGGCGATGTCAGAGATTCAGCTGCAATCAAAACAGCAGCCAAAGGAGCCAGCCGAATACTTCACCTGGCAGCTCAGGTCGCGGTAACTACCTCAGTCACTGACCCTGAAACAGATTTTGCGATCAATGCCCAGGGAACATTTAATGTGCTTGAAGCTGCCCGGAATTCTGGAGAAAATCCTGCATTCATTTTTGCTTCCACCAATAAAGTATATGGAGGGATGGAAAATGTTGAAGTGGAGGAGAAAACTACCCGCTATGATTACAAAGATCTTCTCCTGGGTGTTTCAGAAGAACAACCATTGGATTTTCATTCTCCATATGGGTGTTCGAAGGGAACCGGAGACCAATATGTTAGGGACTATCACCGAATCTATCAACTTCCTACAATGGTATTTAGGCAATCCTGTATTTATGGCCGACGCCAGTTTGGGGTTGAAGACCAAGGTTGGGTTGCATGGTTCATCATAGCTGCAATATTAGGAAAACCGATCACAATCTATGGAAACGGTAAGCAAGTCAGGGATATCCTTTTTGTTGACGATCTGGTAGATGCTTACGACGCTGGTTTCGCCCATTTACCTGAAAATGGTGGTCAGATCTTTAACATTGGCGGCGGTAGAAAGAATACGATATCGATCTGGAGCGAATTCAAACCCATCCTAGAGAACCTCCTTGGAAAGGAAATTATTACTTCTACCTCTGATTGGCGCCCGGGAGATCAACCTGTTTTCATATCCGATATTCGTAAAGCCCAAACCATGCTTGGTTGGGCTCCAAAGATACCCGCTGAAAAAGGTATTGGTGTTTTGTTTGAATGGGTAAGAGAAAATAAAAACCTGTTTACTTAATTGGAAATGAAAATTTTAATCGTTTTGACATATTACCGTCCCCATATCAGCGGATTGACGATCTATGCTGAAAGACTTGCCAAAGCATTTGCCCGCCGTGGGCACGATGTGACCATATTAACTTCCCAGTTCGAAAAAAACCTTCCGCGTGAAGAAGTGGCGGATGGAGTAAGGATCATACGTGTACCAGTATTATTCAGGCTCAGCAAGGGTGTAATTATGCCCACATTTGGGTGGTTGGCATCAAAACTGGTAGCAGAGACTGATGTTGTCCAATTACATTTACCACAGTTTGATGCTGCAGGAATTTCATTCCGCGGAAGATTATTAAAGAAACCTACCATTATTACTTATCATTGCGACTTACAGTTGCCTCCAGGTCTATTCAACCGGATTGCCAACCTGGCTGTTGAGTTCATGAACTGGTTGACCGCGATATTCACCCATCGGATCGTTACTTATACCAAAGATTACGCGGAGAATTCGCGGTACTTGAAACCAAAAATAAATAAGGTGGAAATTATCCCACCTCCGGTAGAACTCCCCCAAATAAGTGTGGAATCCATTATCGCATTCCCGGAAAATCATAATCCAAGGAAGCAACACCCGGTTATCGGCATGGCAGCCAGGTTTGCCACTGAAAAAGGTGTCGAAGTTTTGTTGGAAGCTCTCCCGCACATCCTGGAGAGATATCCAAACACTTTAGTTCAATTTGTAGGACCATTTAAAAATATCATTGGCGAAGAAGATTACTTTGACCGTCTAGCACCGCGTATTAGTGATTACGAACAAAAAGGGAATTGGCGTTTCCTTGGATCTTTGAATCCGGAACAAATGGCGGCGTTTTTCCCTAATCTCGATCTGTTGGTTCTGCCAAGCCTGAATTCAACTGAAGCTTTTGGTTTGGTTCAAATCGAAGCAATGATGAATGGAATCCCGTGTGCAGCTTCGGCGTTACCGGGAGTCCGCCAACCAGTTATCACGCATGGGATGGGTAGAATCTTCCCCATTGGTGACGCGGCAAAACTAGCGGAGGCGGTTTTGGAAATCCTGGATAATAAAAGTGACTTTATTACACCTAAAGAGTCCTTCAAAAATTATGATCCAGAAAATACTGCGAAGGCATACGAAGTGTTGTTTGAAAAAATCCGAAATGAGATCTGATTCCCGGAGTTCTTACTGTGGCTGCACTATCTGAGACAAATTCACAAAACTCAACCAAGAAAAAATTTACATGGGTCTGGGATATTCTCTTAATTCTTGTTCTGGTCATAGCAGCCTATTTCCGAACTGTCGGTATCCAATGGGATGATAATCATCATCTTCATCCAGACGAACGATTCCTCACGATGGTTGAGACCAGTATTGAACCCGTCAAGTCCCTGAGTGAGTATTTCGATACAGCCAGTTCTACTTTAAATCCAAATAACCGTGGGTATAGCTTTTATGTGTATGGAACATTACCAATATTTATCGTGCGCTATGTCGCCGGATGGCTGGGGCAGTCCGGATACGACCAGGTAAACGTGGTAGGTCGAGTGATCTCAGGGATATTTGACCTGGGGACAATCGTAATGATTTACCTGATTGGCAAGCGATTGTATCGTAATTCTAAACTGGGCTTACTGGCAGCATTGTTCCTTGCGTTGTCGGTTCTACCCATTCAACTTTCGCATTATTTTGCGGTCGATACGTTCACAAACTTTTTTGTTTATTCTGCCTTGTTAGCAGCAATATGCATTGCTGATCCAAGTACTTCACGGGTCAGAACTGTTGATGAAAACTCTACTGAAAAAACCAGAGAAAAGAATTGGTGGCTGCTCAATTGGCGGGAGTTTATCCCGTATAGCCTTTTTGGTTTGCTTTATGGGATGGCACTTGCATCCAAGGTGAGTGTCTATCTTCTTGCATTGGCTCTTCCAATAGCGGCTTTGATCAGTTATTATCGCTTGCCGGAAGAAGAACGACAGAATAGGCTTCCATTTCTGCTTCGTCACCTGGTAATTGCAGGGATTATTGCATTTATTACATTCCGCTTTTTTCAGCCATATTCTTTCTTAGGACCGGGCTTCTTCGGATTACAGATCAATCAGAATTGGTTAAACAGCCTGCGGGAAATTAGAAATATCAGCAGTGGTAATGTTGATGTTCCGTATGCCCTTCAATGGGCGCGGAGACCAATTACATTTTCCTGGTTGAATATGGTCAAATGGGGATTGGGTATTCCACTGGGGGTCATTGCCTGGGCAGGATTTGTGTGGATGGTGTGGCGATCCTTCAAAGGTGATTGGAAACGGCATGTGCTCATCTTGTTTTGGGTTGGATTGGTATTCTTCCTTCAATCCGTTGCCCATGTGAAAGCCATGCGTTATCAACTTCCCATTTACCCCGGACTTGCATTAATGGCAGCCTGGTTCATTTTTAAGCTTTGGGAAATAAAACCAAAAAGAGTTCCAAAAATCACCCGGACAAATATTAATTGGGCAAAAATTTTTACAGTGACTCTGTTAGTGATAACAGTTGCATCATCAGTTTTGTGGGCATTTGCATTTACCAGGATCTACACCAGACCGGTTACCCGCGTTGCAGCAAGTGAATGGATTTATGGACATATTCCAGCTGCAATCAACCTGCAGTTTGATCCGGAAGCCGGGATGCAGTTCATGCAACCTGTTGCCTATCAGAATGCTGCATACATCTCCGATGAAAAGCCATACATCTATGGATATAGTCCGCTCACAGATGAAAAAATCACCAGTTTTACGATTGAGCATGTTCTTTCTCAACAGGCGGTTACAACACCGGTAACTTTTGTCGTGTATATCAGGGAGCCTGAAGAAAATGGTGCAACTTATAAGGGAGCAGGTTTCTATCAGTCCCTTTTTGATACTTCAAGCAATGATCAGGGAGAAAAGGTAGAAATTGCATTTGAGAAAGGTGTTTATCTAAAACAGGGGAAGTATTATGAGATAGTGCTGGAAGCAGCGGAACCTAATGTGCTTCTAAGGATTAATGGCGGGCTCTGGTTGGATGTTCAATCCGCAACTGGTGCGCGGGTTCAGTATCTATCTCAACCTGTGAATCGATTAATGAAAAACGCGCCTTTTGAAACAACGTTTCTTGCGCAAACTGCCGGCAGTATTAGTGCGATCCAATTTGGGCATATTGTCGATATCCTGAACCTACCGATTGAAAAAACATTATCGGTTTCGATTATTGATCCCGCAAATAATAACGCGGAAATAGGGCATGGTTATCTGGCTGACCAGTTTCTGATGGGGGATGATCCACGGGGATATTCCAAATGGGTTGAACTGGAGAATCCCGCCGTTCTGGAGAAGGGAAAAGCTTATCTCCTGAGATTGACATTTGGAAACACCGCGGGAGCACTTGGCTTGTTCAATGACTCGCTGGTGATGGAGTCCTCTTGGGATGATGCGATCCCTCTTGGAATGATGGGATATGGACCATTTGGATATGAAACTGGATTGTATGGAAATAACCGCAACCTCGAAATTTATTGGAATGACAACCAGGAGAAACTGGAAAGATTTTATTCGATATTAGACCAATCTGATGTGATTGTGATTACCTCTAACAGGCAGTGGGGAACAACCGTGAGGGTGCCTGAACGGTACCCGTTAACGGTCGAGTATTACCGGGCGTTGCTCGGGTGCCCGGTTAGTGAAGATATTCTCAAGTGTTATGCCACAGCTCAACCAGAAATGTATTCAGGGCAGTTGGGATATGAATTATCAGCAGTCTTTGAGAGTAATCCTAATATCGGAAGCTTTGAAATCAATGATCAATTGGCTGAAGAAGCGTTTACCGTCTATGACCATCCCAAGGTATTGATCTTCAGAAAAACCGAACAATACACGCAGCAAAGAGTTCGCGACGTATTAGGGAGTGTTGACTTTGGCGGAGTTGTTCAACTAACTCCAGCCCAAGCCAGTAAATACAAAGGAAATCTCCTACTAACAGAAGATGAGGCTAAGATACAAATCGATGGAGGCACGTGGTCACTGTTATTCCCATCTAACTCGCTTCTAAATCAACATCCCTGGCTGGCTGTAATCTGCTGGTATTTACTAGTCGCCCTTTTAGGCTTGGTAAATTATCCGTTGGTTCGAAAAGTCTTCAACGGTCTTCCTGATAAGGGTTATCCGTTTGTTAAGATTACGGGCATTGTCCTACTTGCTTATTTCACATGGATAGCTGCCTCAGTCGGTGGGCAGTTTTCACAGTTGACGATTCTCTTGGTCATTCTTGCATTTCTATTAGTCAATGGTTTCCTGGTTTACCGAAACCTGGAGGAGATCAGGCAGGAATTACGATCAAGATGGAAGTATTTTCTTGCGGTTGAGTTTATTAGTTTACTGCTTTTCGGCTTGATGCTATTTATCCGATGGGGAAATCCCGATCTATGGCATCCGTGGCGTGGGGGTGAAAAGCCAATGGATTTGTCCTATTTCACCGCAGTACTTAAGAGTACGATATTTCCACCTTATGATCCATGGTATTCTGGGGGTTATATCAACTATTATTACTTTGGTTTCGTATTGGCAGCTGTTCCAACAAAGCTGCTTGGAATCGTGCCTTATATTGCTTATAACTTAATTATCCCTACTTTTTTTGCATTAACAGGTCTTGGCGTTTTCAGCATAGGGTGGAATCTGATTCGACATTCTCTGCATCTTGAGGATCCTTTGGTCGAGCAGATAAAACTAGCGGATCGTAAGAGTTTCACCGCAGGATTACTAGGCATATTTTTTACAGTGATTGCAGGAAATCTGGGAACAGTTCGATTAATCTGGCAGGCATTTCAGAAACTTGCCGCACCAGATGGCGTTATCGACGGTGCAAGAACCGTTGAGCACATCTCCTGGTTCTTCAAAGGATTATCTGTGTACGCTAAGGGTGGAGTAGAACTTCCAATCGGATTTGGAGATTGGTTTTGGGTTCCTTCACGGGCTCTGCCAGGTGATACCATTACGGAATTTCCGTTTTTCACTTTCACCTACGCAGATTTACATGCTCATATGATCGCATTACCGATCACCCTGATTGCGATAAGTCTTACGCTTACATTCCTATTCACACAATGGAAAAAAATCGATCTCTCAAGGCTAAAAAACCTGGGAAACCTGGCAATCACGCTTTCTTTTGCTGGATTAGTTCTGGGAGTCTTAAAAGCGACTAATACATGGGATTGGCCTACATTTACAGCACTGCTTTGTTCCGGAATCCTCTATGTTGTTGTCCGATATATTGAGATTCCCAAATGGTTGTTGCCAAACCAACAGAACTGGGTACGAAAAATCGTCACGGTTGGGATGATCATAGTTTTTATAATGGCAGTTTCAAGCTTGCTCTTCTTGCCGTTTTCAACGAATTATGCCCAGGCTTATGGTTCAATAGAAAAATGGACCGGAGAGCATTCTCCGCTAGGTTCCTATTTGATTCACTGGGGACTGCCGCTCTTTCTCATCATCAGTTGGTTCACGGTTGAAACTCATCAATGGCTTGCATCGACACCAGCAGCATCAATTAAGAAAATTCAACCTTACATAACCTATCTGCAAGTCCTTGTAATCCTCTTCTTTGCCATACTGATATTGCTTACTGCGCTGGGAATAAAAATCGGCTGGCTTGTAGGGATATTGGCAGCCTGGGATCTGATTTTATTGTTGCGAAGCGGGATCAGCGATGAGAAAAGGTTCGTCCATTTCCTGATAGGCACTGCTTTGGTGTTAACCTTGTTTGTAGAAATGTTTGTCCTCGTTGGAGATGTCGGACGAATGAACACGGTTTTCAAATTCTATTATCAGGCTTGGACAATGCTGACTATTAGTGCAACTGCCAGCTTATTCTGGATCAGTCAATCCTCAAAAGCATCCTGGAAGGAACGCAGTACATATATCTGGCAAATCGTTCTTGCGATTCTATTAATTGGCGTCTATCTTTACCCAGTGACTGCCACAACGGACAAGCTTCGGGACCGGATGTCAAAGTTGACTCCAAAAACTCTGGATGGATTGGAATTCATGAAGACCTCGAAATACTGGGATATGGACAGGGAGATGGATCTGGGTCAGGATTATCGCGCGATTAGATGGATGCAGGATAATGTGATTGGTTCTCCTGTAATCGTTGAAACAAATACTGTTGAATATAAATGGGGTAACCGTTACACCATCTACACGGGTCTTCCTGGGGTTCTGGGATGGAACTGGCATCAAAGACAGCAAAGGGGAGCGTTGGATTATTTCGGGATTCAAGATCGTTTGTTGGAAATACCGGCGTTTTACCTGACGGATAATATTGCTCAAGCGCGAGAGTTCCTGGAAAAATACGATGTTGAATATATCATTCTGGGGCAGCAAGAGCGCGCGTATTATCCCGGGGTGGGGTTGATCAAATTCGAGGAATTTGATGGTATCTATTGGCAGGAAGTCTATCAGGAACTTGACACGGTCATCTACCGGGTAAACCGATAAACCCGGGAGTATAGATATGAGAGATGTCCTTTCATTCATTAACTGGTATATAGTTATTACTTTCGTAGGATTACTGTCATTTCCTATTGCCTTCAGCTTTTTTCCACGACTCAACAGCCGTGGATATGCATTAATTAAGCCCCTCAGCTTGCTGATATGGGGATTTCTATTCTGGTTGCTATGCTCATTCGGCGTACTGCAGAACGATCTTGGGGGTGTATTGGTAAGTCTGGTTTTTCTTCTCTTGATTTCATTTTTCATGTTACGCGACGGAAAATGGGCTCAATTAAAAGCCTGGATCAAGAATAACAGGCGAATGATTCTAGCTTCAGAACTGGTCTTTTTCTTCCTTTTCTTAGCTTGGACAGTCGTTCGAGCTGCGAACCCAGACGCTGCTTATACCGAAAAACCGATGGAACTGGCTTTTATCAATTCGATTTTGAAGTCGACGAGTTTCCCTCCAGAAGACCCCTGGCTCTCTGGTTACGCAATTTCTTATTATTATTTTGGTTATGTACTGATTTCCATATTGATTCGGGTTACCGGGGTCGCATCTTCTGTTGCTTTTAACCTCGGTTCGTCCTTGTGGTTTGGGTTATCTGGGCTCGCAGCCTATGGGGTAGTCTATGATATTGTCTGTGTTTGGAAGACCCAAAAGAACAATGTTTATGGGGAAATTTCCAATTTTGTCGCGACTGGTAAGGAAAGAATCGGAGCCTTACTGGGTCCATTTTTCTTAATATTAATGGGAAACCTGGAAGGTTTTCTTGAGTTTCTATATGCCCGCCATATCTTCTGGAAGCCAGGGTCTGATGGTGCATTAACTTCAAAATTCTGGGAGTGGCTTGGAGTACTCGAGTTAAATGTCGCACCAACTCAACCTGTTTCCTGGCTTCCTAATCGAACGGATGGCTGGTTATGGTGGCGAGGTTCACGGGTGATTCAGGATATGAGTATCTCGGGTGCCAATATTGAGGTAATTGACGAGTTTCCCTTCTTCACTTACCTGATTTCGGATCTTCACCCGCATCTCCTTGCAATGCCATTCTGTCTTTTAGCATTAGCACTTTCATTGAACACCTTCTTATCCACTGACGATGGATTCTCTTTTCCGATCAATTTTTCCTGGCTTAAGAGATGGCAGAGCTGGTTGACATTTATGATCCTTGGGAGTCTAGCGTTCTTCAATACCTGGGATTTTCCGATCTATGTGGGTTTGTTTGCCTTAGTTCTTGTGTACAAGCGGATCCAAACACAGGGATGGTCAAAGCGGAGAATCCTGGAATTCCTGGGAAGCGGAATTGTACTTGGAGTGGGTGGAGTGGTTTTATTCCTGCCCTTCTACTTTGGTTTTCAATCTCAGGCAGGGGGTTTGCTCCCGAGCTTGGAATACATAACCAGGGGTATAAATTTTTGGATTATGTTTGGGATTTTGCTCACCCTGATCATTGCCTGGTTATTTTTGCAATGGCGATCAAGAGAGCTCCCTTTTTCTGGCAAAAGATCATTTCAAGTTACCCTGCTGATTCTTTTGATCTTGTTTGGCGTTTCCCTGATGTGGGGTTTACTAATCCTTGGGATTCCCGGGTTGGGAACCTCGATAGCTGCTTCACAAAATCCGGAGGTAGCATCCCTGGGTAACCGGTTGATGACCGGACAAGCTGCATTTGCCGGGCTGCACGAGAATTATCCAACTGCGGAGATTTTAAAGCAAGCAATTTTACGCAGATTAATATCTCCAGGAACCTGGAGTACACTCGGCGTTATCTTGTTCCTAGTAATAGGATTCCTTATAGAACTATTCACAAAAAGAGAGAAAACGCAACAAGAATCCACTCAAGATAATAAACTTCTCGCTCAACCAAATATCAAATTCTTTATCCTCTTCCTGGTACTCATTGGGGGCGGGTTAACCTTATTCCCGGAATACTTCTACTTACGGGACCAGTTTGGCTGGAGGATGAACACGATATTCAAGTTTTACTTCCAGGCATGGATATTCTGGTCAATTGCTGCGGCTTTCATGAGTTATGAGTTATTAACCTCACTCCGGCGGTGGAGATCGGTAGTGTTTTCGGTTTTTTGGGTTATCCTGGTAACCGCTGGGATGGCATATCCACTATTAATGGTCCTGAACAAAACGAATAACTTCTCTCCACAAGTCTGGACATTGGATGGTAATGAATACATTTCCAGGTATATGCCGGATGATTACCTTGCAATGGGGTGGCTTGGGGATCAGTCAAAAGGGATAGTTGCAGAAGCCGTTGGCGGCAGTTACACTGATTTTGCCAGAGTATCAACAAGGACCGGGTTTCCTACTGTGTTAGGATGGCCGGGTCACGAAAGTCAATGGCGTGGTGGATCTACCGAGATGGGAGGCCGATATGAGGATATCCAAAAGTTGTATGAAACCGATTCTCAGATTGAAGCGATTGCAATTCTCCGAAAATATAACATCCGATATGTGTATTTAGGCAGCCTTGAGCGAATGCAATATAATGTTTTCCAAGAAAAATTCGACCAAATCCTGGATATTGTCTATTCAAACGCCAATGTGATTATTTATGAAGTCCCATTGGATGTATGAGGGTATCACTTTGAGCGATCACCATAACCAGAATTTCAAAGTAACGCTGGAAGTCATCCTTTATGCGATTCTTCTGTGCGCAGGTTTTACACTCCGCATTGGAGGTTTAGGACAAACTGGTCTCACGGACCATGAAGCGACATATGCACTTCAGGCATTCAGGCTTGCGAATTATGAGCCAACGATTATTGGTGGAGAGCCTGGTTACATAAGCCTGACTACCGGGTTATTTAAACTCTTTGAAACTAATAATTTTAATGCACGCATCATATCGGTTGTATTTGGCAGTCTGTTGATATTAATACCGGCACTTTTCAGGAAATATTTAGGAAAGACCCCAGCGTTGGTACTGGCTGCCTTTTTTGTCTTCGATCCAGGAATGATTACACTTGCCCGAACTGCAGCCAGTTCGATCATGGCAATCACCTGCTTTTTTGCCGGGGTTGGATTCCTGATCATGCGAAGGCAAATCCTGGCAAGCGTAAGCTGGGGATTGTTTTTGAGCGCTGGTAGCGATATTTGGATTGGAGCGCTGGTTTTTCTTATCATTTTCCTGTCACTAAAGCCCGAATATGACAAAGAAACCGAAAGAGTACATATAAATTGGCTAAAGATGATTATTCCTGGCGCTGTATTATTTGTACTTATCACCACTCAGTTCATGACCATACCCAGCGGGATTAGCGGTTTCGGAACCAGTCTGGTGGAGTATTTGAAGTCGTGGAAACAGACCCGGCAGGTTACTCTTGGACTATTCGCGACACAAATGATCCTAATGCAATTACCTATGCTTGTAATCGGTATTGTTGGAATGATCAAAGGAATTGTGCAAAAGGATAAGATCGTGTTGATCCTGGCTACCTGGTGGGGTTTGGCACTCATTCCAGTTCTACTGAATCCAACGCGCAATTTACTTCAATTAGGATGGGTAACCCTGCCATTACTGACGATTGTATCAATCACTGTAACCAGTTTTTTGGCAAAGGTGCGTTTTGATAACCCCTGGATCGGATACGGTCAGATAGTTTTCAGTTTTTTCATGTTTTCAATCACATTTCTCTATCTGTTAAATGTTACCAATTTCCCCGAACTGGATCCAATCCTTTATCGGAACAAATTACTTGCGGTCTTTTTACCATTAATACTGCTCGCTGCGATCACCGGATTGTTTACCTGGGGCTGGAGTTCACAATCTGCAAAATCTGGTTTGCTGATATCTCTTCTAGGTCTTGGAATCATGGTTTTTCTTAGTAGCGGGTGGAAAGCGACGAATTGGACATATCCTTCCTCAATGAGTCTATGGAACAATGCTCACAACATCACGGGTTATCGGATACTGGATAACGAACTAAAAGACCTGGCAAAATGGACAAACGGCAAAGATGGTGCCTTGCATATTGAAGTTTCTGGTATATCGTTGCCTTCGATAGATTGGACTCTACGCCAATTTGATCAAGTTGGCTATTCCACACAGGTAAACAAAAATACTACGCGGGAAGTGATTATTACTTCAACGTCATTAGCATTTGAACCAGGTGCTTCCTATCGCGGACAAAAAATAATATGGTCACAACAGCCAGATGTTTCAGTGTTCACCGTGTGGGATTGGATAAAATGGTTAATATATAGAGACTCACCTGTACAGACGCAGGAAATTATCATGTGGGTCAGAAACGATCTCTTCAAAGGAGTTGCACCGTAAAATGACTACCAAGGAAAATCAATGACACCTACGAATATCATCGCGATCGATGGCCCGGCAGCTTCAGGAAAATCTACTCTGGCGGAGATTATTGCACAAAAATTGGGGTATTTTTATTTTGACACGGGTGTAATGTATCGGGCCGCCACCCTTGAGGCACTGGAAAGATTCAAAAGTGTCGATAACGAGGTTAAAGTTTCTGAATTAGCCTCACAAATCCAAATAGATGTACAGGCTCCAACAGTACTGGATGACAGGCGGATGGACGTGCTTGTAGACGGAAAAGATGTCACTTGGGAAATTCGTACTCCTATCGTTGATAAAAATGTTTCAAAAGTATCGGCTTACAAAGGGGTCAGGGATGCTCTAACGGAACAACAACGTCGGATTGGCTCTCGGGGGAATATGGTTATGGTTGGCAGAGATATCGGTACTGTCGTTTTCCCCGATGCCTCAAAGAAAATTTTTCTGGATGCCAGTCCGGAAGAGAGGGCAATGAGACGATATAAAGAAAATCTTTGCCGTGGTGGAAAATCATCCTATGAGGATATCCTGATTTCGATAAAGAACCGGGATAAAATCGATTCATCCAGATCGGTCGCCCCCCTGCGAATCGCTGAAGATGCCTGTATCATCAATTCTGATGGAAAAACTGTCGCTCAGGTTGTTGCTGAAGCCATGGATTACCTTAGTAACTGAATAGTAACCTGTTAAGTAGTTTACATAATTAACGGAATACTTTGGCATTTCAGGATGTGGAGGGTAATATGTGCGATACGATAGTTGCCTTGGGAAATTCGACAAAAGATGGCAGCGTGATTTTTGCTAAAAACTCTGACCGAGATCCTAACGAAGCGCATGAAGTTGTCATCATCCCACGTCAAAAACATGTTCCAGGTTCTTCCGTAAAGTGTACCTATGTAGAAATTCCGCAGATCAGTGAAACCTATCAGGTCCTTTTGTGCAAACCATTTTGGATTTGGGGTGCAGAAATGGGGGCAAATGAGTTTGGCGTTACCATCGGTAATGAGGCTGTATTTACCCGGATCCCATACGGAAAAACACCGGGGTTAATTGGCATGGATTTTCTGCGGTTAGCATTTGAGAGAGCGATAACCGCAGATGAATCCATGGATGTAATAAGAACTCTACTCGAACAATATGGACAGAGCGGAAATTGTGGGTTTTCCCACCCCATGTACTATCACAACAGTTATTTAATATGTGACAAGAAAAGCGCATGGGTGTTGGAAACTGCAGGAAAGGAATGGGCTGCAGAAAAAGTAGAATCCGTCCGCTCGATCTCGAACGCCATCACTATCGGAAAGCACTGGGATAAAGCTTCAGCCAACCTGGTTTCCTTCGCCATTGAAAAAGGATGGTGTAAGAAAAAAGACGATTTTGATTTCTCCCATTGTTATTCAGAGCCTATCTATACACGCTTCAGTGATGCTCGCAACCGTCAAATCTGTACCTCAACCGAATTATTGAATAACAGCGGAAAAATCACTCCTGAATTGATGATCAAAATACTGCGAAGTCATTCTGTCCAGCGAACTGAGTACTGGAGGCCGGATTCGGGAATAATCGGTGCTGATGTTTGCATGCATAGCGGGTGGGGTCCGATTAGATTAAGTCAAACAACCGGATCACTGGTTACCCATAATGATGAAAAATTATCAACACACTGGGTAACTGCCACTGCCGCTCCCTGCACTTCAATTTTTAAACCGGTTTGGCTGGATACTGGGATCCCGGATACCGGTTCCTCTCCAACTGGAGAATTTGACCCCGAATCATTATTCTGGCGACATGAACTGGTGCATCGCAGAGTCCTTGAGGACTACCCTGAAAAAATTAATCTTATTGGGGAAGATATTACTGAGGTTGAGAGCTTTTTCTTTTTGAAGTCAGGATCGCTAGTATCTGCGTCAGCCGAAGATCGAAAAAAATTTTCTGTTGATTGTTTTAAGAAATCGGATACACTTGAAAGAGAATGGTCAGAGAAGATAAAAAAACGTCCAATCAAGAAGAAGAATCGTTTGCTTTATCGACTGGCATGGAAAAAGACAAACCGAGCTGCTGGATTCCCTGATTAAGGATTGCTTTTTCAGAAAATGGTTTTAACGACGCTTTTTGAGAGTGCCCCTTACATAAACCTTCCCTTCAATCTCATTGGATGGGTCGGTTGGTTTGTACTGGCAGCGTTGATCATCTGGGTCTTGCGTAAGCATTTTTCTATGGAAGTAAACGAGAGGTATTGGTGGACTTTTGGAATCCTTGCCTTTGCCTCCCTGGCGGTATCCATTCTATTTGTTGTTAGGATCCAAGAGACGGGTTCGATCCCTCTTCCACGGATACCTCAGGAAATTACTTCTCCCATCATCCAAATATTCATTGCCATTCCCTGGATAATAACTGCCGGATTACTTGGTATTTGGCCTGCTGTGACCTTTGCGTTTCTGGCTGGAATGATCACTGCATTTTGGGGAACGCATAATGTTTTTACTCCGCTGGAATTCGCCATTGGGGCTTTGCTGTTAGCTATGGCGTTAAGGCAAAATTACCGATCAAAAGTTTTTACCTGGCTACGGACTCCATTAGGTGCCGGAGTTGGTGCAGCAGCCATAGTCACCCCATTATTTCTATTGACAACATTCTTTAGTACAAATGGGAATCTGGCAGCGCGCCTGGACTTTGCCTTCACCCAATCGTGGCAAAGTATGCTTACGAATGCACTGGAATTGATCATAGCTGGATTTGCCTGTGAGGTCTTCCAGGTACAAAAGATAAAAGGCTGGGTGAAAACAAAGAACCTTGTCCCGTCACCTTTTGAAACTGGCTTGCAGGACAGAGTTCTATTCACCTCAATGCCATTGGTTATTATTTTATTGTTGACTCTGGCAATAACTGATTGGATGGTAGCAGGCAAAGCCGCTCGCGAGATGATGGAAACAAGATTGCAGAGCACTGCCAAAGTTGCTGCAGATAATATCCCGTTAGTTATAGATACAGGTCAAGGTTTGATCCTGGATATTGTTTCCAGTGGAATTCCATTGGACAGGCAGGAAATCGCTCTCGAGTTTCTCAAAGTAAAATTACGGACGGTACCCTTTTTCTCACAATTGTATCTATTTGACCTGACCGGCGTTCCGATAACAGGTTATCCCGTTACTGATCTGACACAAGTTCAGTTGAGTGCTGAAGAAACCTCAGGCATAAATTTGGCTTTGAATGGTGTATTGGTTCAGAACTATCTGATCGCCCCGCTGGCCGGTGAGTCATCAGCATATGTGGTCTATATCGCTGCTATCCCTGATGAATATGGACTTCCCAAAGGAGTCATCATTGCCCGCTCCAATCTAGCAATCAGCCTATTTGCCCAACCGACTATTCAGGCATTACAGGAAATTACTGAAGAGGGCGGTAATGGTGTAATTCTTGACGTGGAAAACCGCATTTTGTATAGCACGAGTCCGGAAATTGTTTTTACAGAATATAAAGGAAGCGTTCCACAAACCTCCTCGTTCTTTACTGAAACTGGTGCGGATGGTAATCAGATTGTTTCATATGCCGCATTAACCGATAAGCAGGATTGGAAAGTAATCTTATCGCTGCCATTAAGTTATGCACAAAAGTTGGCTCTTGAGACCGCCATCCCATTGCTGGCAATTTCGCTGTTGATCTCGCTGGTAGCATATTTCATGGTGCGATTCATGGTTGGAGGGCTCACAAAAAATCTATCCTCATTGGCTGAAAAAGCGGATGAAATATCCAAGGGCAGTTTAGATGAGCAAATTGTAGTTCAAGGAGTAGATGAAATCGGGAGGTTGGGTTCTGCATTTGAGCAAATGCGCATAAGCTTAAAGAATCGCCTGGTGGAGCTGGACACTCTGTTGGATGTTAGTCAGGGAATTGCAGCTAATTTTGGTCTGGAGCAAATTTCAAAACATATATTAACTGCGTGCACTTCGCATGGAGCGGATGCAGCCAGACTAGTGCTAAAAGGAGAATATTTCTCAGGGGTTAATCAGAAATATTTGTATTATTCAGCTGGGTCTTCGAGTGAAACCTACAAAGAGTTGGACAAAATTCTTATAGACCAACTCAGTGAAGAGCCAGTTCTGGTTATACCATCCAAACCTCGAATCAAGCGCTTGGTGAGTGATAAGAATTCGGAAATGCCCTCATCTATTGCTGGATGGGCATTAAAAGACGGTAATCTGCAACTGGGTATCTTGTGGGTTGGATATGAACAACCTCACCGTTTCTTGGAGGATGAGGTTCGTTTTCTAAACACCATTGCTGGACAGACAGTTATTGCCGTATCTAATGCCGGGCTATATATGAAGGCGGAGGTTGGAAAACAACGGTTGGAATCAGTGTTAGCTGCTACCCATGAAATCGTTTTAGTAGTAGATGATGAGGATTCTGTTTTAATCGCGAACCGGGCTGCCAAAGAAGTCGAAGGGATATTAATCTCTGATGAGACTGGATTGAATCCATCCTGGCATATCAATTCTCCGATACTACTGGAGTTCATAAATTCAGTTCGCGAGGGACTGGAAGAAAACAAGGAGATTACGCTTGAAGATGGAAGGATCTACGAGGCATACGTCTCCGAAATGGAAGTTGGAGAATCCACAATTGGTAAAGTGTGTGTTCTTAGGGACGTTACAGATTACCGTGAACTTGAGAGGTTAAAGGCTGATTTTATTACCACCGTTAGTCATGAATTGCGTGCTCCGATGGGAATCCTCAAAGGATATGCTACGATGATCCAAATGGTCGGAGATTTGAATCAACAACAAAAAGAATACGCAAACAAAATATCCGATGGTCTCGAAGGTTTAGACCAGATGGTTGGAAAATTACTCGATATCGGCCGAATTGAATCCGGGGTGGAACTCCAGTATGAGAGTATTGCTCCGATGGATTTGATCGACCATGTGGTGCGATTACTTCAACCTCAGGCAGCACAACGGAAAGTGCAAATCTTGCGTGAGTTAACCCTTTCACAGGAAGTTCAAATCGAAGCTGACAAAACATTACTACAACAAGCATTGTATAACTTGATCGATAACGCCATTAAATTCTCGCCCTTGAATGGGAAGGTTTTTTTGCGTCTTCAAATGCTGGATGACAAAGTGGTATTCGAGATCCAGGACCAGGGACCTGGAATCGCTCCTTTGGATATTCCAAAAATATTTGATCGGGGAAGCTCGACCAATAAGGGACAGGAAGAGGGGAGCAAGAGAGGCGGATTGGGATTGACCATCGTGAAATCAATCGCTGAGCGCCATAATGGACGTGTCTATGTAAAAAGTAACCTTGGGCGTGGAAGTACTTTCTTCCTTGAACTTCCGATCACGCAGCAGATAAAAGAGTTCGGTGATTAAGCACTTGATTTTCCAGAAATAGTGGTATAATTTGCGGTTGCATGAATTTTAAGGACTCTTCTCCTTCAATTTGATGAGCGCTGTTACAAATGCGCTTCTTATTGTTTAACCGCATAAGGTTCCCATTCAGGAGGCATTTTAGTGGAAACAAAAAGTTTGATCGCTCTCCAGATTAATCTTGCATCACCTGAAACAATTCGGAGCTGGTCGTATGGTGAAGTATTAAAACCAGAAACGATTAACTACCGCCGTCTTCGCCCAGAGAAAGACGGATTATTCTGTGAGGCTATTTTTGGACCTTCTCGCGATTATCAATGTTATTGCGGCAAGTATAAGAACCCCAGATATAAGGGTATCATTTGCGATAAATGCGGTGTTGAAGTAACCCGTTCCCTGGTTCGACGTGAACGAATGGGACATATAGACCTGGCAACCCCGGTTGCCCATATCTGGTACACACGTCGTACTCCTTCTTATCTTGGATTGCTTCTTGATATTACCAGGCGCAACCTCGATAGAGTATTGTATTTTGCCCAATACATAGTGACTTACGTTGATGAAGACGCCCGACAGAAGGCTCTTCGCCGTCTAGAAGATGAGATTAATAATTCGGAACGCGCCCAGGCTAGTGAAATCAATGCAAGGATCCTTGATGTAAAGACAGGGCGTGACAAGAAGATTGCTGAACTTCAGCAACGCAAGGTTGACATTGAATCTAAAGCTGATGAACAGATCGCTTCGATGCTTGCACCTGTAATCGAAGAGGGGCAGTCCCTTGAACGGATGCTGACCGAAAAGAATGGTCAGGTTCTCAAGAAGAAAGTGCTATTTGAAAAAGCTTCGTTATTGATCGCAGAAGCCGGAGATACCGTAACTTCAAAACACATATCCAGTGTTCAGAAAGCAGTTAAAGAATCCCTGGAAGAAATCGAAAGCAGTTTCAAGAGTGGATTAAAACGCGATCTTGAGCAAATAACGATGAGCATCGAGCAGATCAAGGCGGAAGCTGATGAATCAATGGAATCGCTTCGCAATGAACTCGAAGACCAATCTTCAGTCTCACAAGATCAAAACGCTCATCTGCGGGATGAGTTGCAGGAGCTTCATCCTTTTACATTCCTGACTGAAACCCGGTATCGAGAATTGAAATCCCGCTGGGGACAGGTCTTCAGGGCTGATATGGGAGCTGAAGCATTCTATGATATTTTGCGAAGGCTCGACCTGGATAAACTCGCAGAAGACCTCTGGACCGAAGTTCGGACCTCCAAGAGTAAACAGAAGCGTAAAAAAGCAACAACACGACTCAAGGTTGTGGAATCTTTCCGCCGGTCTGGCAATCGACCGGAGTGGATGATTCTAACAGTCCTGCCTGTCATTCCTCCTGACCTGAGACCGATGGTTCCGTTGGACGGCGGACGTTTTGCCACCTCTGATATGAACGATCTCTATCGTCGGGTCATAAATCGCAATAACCGGTTAAAGCGGTTGTTGGAACTTGGTGCTCCGGATGTTATCGTCCGCAACGAAAAGCGAATGCTCCAGGAAGCTGTTGATTCACTTATCGACAACTCGCAACGTGGAAAAGCGCTTTCCCGTCGAGGACGACGTGAACTTAAGTCATTGAGTGACATGTTGAAGGGCAAAAAAGGTCGATTCCGCCGTAATTTACTCGGAAAACGCGTCGATTACTCTGGACGTTCGGTAATCGTTGTGGGTCCCCAGTTAAAACTATATCAATGCGGACTTCCGAAGACTATGGCTCTGGAATTGTTCCGACCATTCGTCATCAGCAGACTTAATAAGCGATCATATACAACGAATGTTAAAGGAGCTCGCAGGCTTATTGAGCGCAACAAACCCGAGGTTTACGAAGTTCTGGAAGAGGTAATTAAGGAACGACCAGTACTTCTGAACCGCGCTCCAACGCTACATCGTCTGGGTATCCAGGCTTTCGAACCGATCCTCATTGAAGGAAGCGCCATTCAGTTGCATCCATTGGTTACAACAGCGTTCAACGCAGACTTCGATGGTGACCAAATGGCTGTCCATGTTCCTTTGTCCGAAAAAGCAGTGAAGGAAGCACGCTCCTTGATGCTATCTTCTAAAAACCTGCTCAAACCAGCTGATGGAGAGCCGATCATCAGCCCTTCAAAAGATATGGTTCTCGGTGTTTACTACTTAACAATGGATGACAATCGTGCTCACCGGGGAGATGGTCGCAATTTTGCTGACATGGACGAAGTTGAGTTAGCTTATGCCCTAGGACAGGTTGAATTACATACGGATGTTAATATACGCGTTAAAACCTGGTTCAATGAGAAACATGATCGTCTGCCGACACCACAGGAGACTTTCATAAAGACAACAGTAGGACGGGTGTTGTTCAACCGTATTTTGCCTTCAGATGTTCAATTTGATAACCGCGTGTTGGATAAAACTGGGGTAAAGAATCTCATCGCTGATGTATATGACCTTTGTGGAGAAACTGTAACCACCGAAGTTGCTGACCACATCAAGGATATTGGATTCCAATATGCCATGCGATCAGGAACCACCATAGCCGTGGCGGATATCTCAGTACCAGAAGAGAAGACGAAGATCCTTGATGAAGCCTATAAGGAAGTTGATAAATTAAATTACTACGTTCAATATGGTTTTTCGACTGACCTTGAGCGTAATGAAAAAGTGATAAATCTCTGGCAGGAAACGACCAAGAAGGTCGGTGAAGCTGTAAAGAACCATATGGATCCCAATGGGAACCTGGCTGTTATGGCTAGTTCTGGAGCGACGAAAGGTGGTTTTGGTCCTATTTCCCAGTTGGCTGGTATGCGCGGTTTGATGGCAGATCCGGCTGGCCGTATTATCCGACTTCCGATTACCTCCAATTTCCGTGAAGGACTGACAGCACTTGAGTACTTCATTTCAACACACGGCGCTCGTAAAGGTTTAGCAGATACCGCTCTGCGTACAGCAGACGCTGGTTACCTGACCCGCCGTCTTGTAGATATCGCCCAGGACATCATTATTAACGAAGTTGATTGTGGCACTGAAGATGGTATCTGGATTCGAAAAGAAGATGATGTTGCAGGCCAGAAGATGAGCGAACGCTTGTTTGGTCGTACTGTACAGGGTCGAATTATTGATCCAAAAACCGGAGAAATACTGGTTGAACGTGGTGCTTTGCTCGATCACGAAGCGATCCGCAAGGTCACTCAGGCAAAGATCGATAAAGTCTTTGTGCGATCCCCAATGACCTGTTCCCTCATTCATGGTATCTGCGCCACTTGTTACGGTATGGATCTAGGTCGTGGAAAACTGGTGGAACTTGGCTCTGCAGTTGGTGTAGTTGCAGCCCAATCCATTGGTGAGCCAGGTACACAGTTAACCTTGCGTACCTTCCACATGGGTGGTGTTGCCGTAAGTGGCGACATCACGACCGGTTTACCCAGGGTGGAAGAACTTTTCGAGGCTCGTCGTGAACCAAAAGGTGAGGCGGTTATTACTGGTATTGAAGGTTATGCCACGATTTTCCAGGGAGAACGCGCCGGTGATCAACGCATGATCCGGGTAGAACATGCAGAGATGGTTGCGGATGAATACGAAATACCTGAAGAATGGACTATCAAAGTTAAAGCTCAAGAAAAGGTATCCGTTGGTGATACTCTTGCCGAATTGGGTGAAGGTAAGATGAATACCCAGCACGCAGGCTTGATCCGTGTTGAAGGGCGAAAAGTCAGCGTCGCGTACGAGCAAAAAGAGACCGAGGATTATGAGATTCCTAGCACTTCCCGTATCATCATTCGCGATGGAGAGAAGGTTGAGGCCGGACAGGCATTAACAGAAGGGTCAATCAATCCTCATACAATCCTCAGGATCAAAGGACGGGACGCCGCACAGATGTACATCATGACCGAGGTACAGAAAGTTTATCGTGCTCAAGGTCAGAATATCAACGATAAGCATTTTGAGGTTATCATCCGCAAGATGGTTGGCAAAGTACAGGTTCTTCGCCCGGGTGATTCGAAATATTTGCCTCAGGATATGGTTGACCGTCTTGAACTTAAAGCGGTAAACGAACGCTTAGTTGCAGAAGGAAAACAACCAGCCCGGTTTGTGGAAATATTACTTGGTGTTACCAAGGCTTCGCTAAGCACCGATTCATGGTTATCAGCATCTTCCTTCCAACACACGATCAAAGTACTCGCTGGCGCTGCTATTGCGTCTACTGAAGATCCATTATTCGGTTTGAAAGAGAACGTGATCATCGGTAAACTAATCCCGGCAGGGACGGGCTTCGTTCATGGTCGTTTTACCCCGCAAGCAGAGGTTGCAGCAGGAGAAATGCCTGTTGATTTACCCACTGAGCCGGCGACGAACGAATCGCAAGAGTAAATTCAATAAACAAGACCTCGAAACCGAGGTCTTGTTTTTTTATTTGTCTCCTGTGGTGTACACTTATTGAGATACCTGAGTGGGAGTTTGGCTTATGGATATGGGTTTAATCAAAAAAGTTGATATTGATCATGAAATGCGGCAAGCCTATTTAGATTATGCAATGTCCGTCATTGTTTCGCGTGCGCTTCCGGATGTACGGGATGGGCTTAAGCCAGTGCAGCGGCGTTTACTCTTTGCCATGTATGATATGGGAATCCGACCGGATTCGGCTTATAAGAAATCGGCGAGGATTGTTGGAGAAGTTTTAGGAAAATATCATCCGCATGGTGATCAGGCAGTTTACGAAGCAATGGCGCGGATGGCTCAGGAATTTTCGGTTCGGTATCCAATTATCGACGGGCAGGGAAATTTTGGTTCTGTCGATGGAGATCCTCCAGCCGCGATGCGCTATACTGAAGCCCGAATCACTCCCTTTGCGCTGGATCTAATCAACCAGTTGGACCGTGATACTGTTGATTTTGATACGAATTTTGATGACACACTCAAGGAACCACAGGTTCTACCCTCAGCGCTTCCAAATATGCTGGTCAATGGGGCAACCGGTATTGCTGTCGGAATGGCAACCAATATCCCTCCTCATAACCTCGGAGAAGTTATAGATGCATTGCGATTTCTTCTTTCGCACTGGACAAAACTGGATGATGTAACTGTTGGTGATCTGATGAATTTTATCCAGGGACCTGATTTCCCCACTGGCGGCATCATTTTACAGGATCATGAACAAAACGAAATTCTATCATCGTATGCAACTGGAAAAGGCAAAATCACCATCCGCGGACGGGTTCAAACTGAGGAGATGTCGCGAGGGAAGAACCGGATAATTGTTACCGAACTGCCTTATATGGTAAACAAGTCAGCTCTGATCGAAAGAATTGCGGAACTTTCACGGGAAGGTGAACTCGAGGGACTGGCAGATTTACGCGATGAATCCGACCGTCATGGAATGCGCATAGTCATTGAACTCGGAAAAACCGGTGAAATCGAAAAAATTCTCAAAGATCTCTTTAAGAAGACTCCATTGCAGGTTACTTACAGCATTAATTTACTGGCTTTAGTCAATGGACAGCCAAGGTTGTTAACTCTTAAACAAGCATTGAGAGCATTCCTTGAGCACCGATTGGAAGTGGTAAAACGCCGAAGCGAGCATGACTTAAAGAAAGCCGAGGAAAGGCTACATATTCTCGAAGGATTGCGAATAGCACTAAAAAACCTTGATGATGTCATCAGTCTAATCCGTGGATCAGCAGATAGTGACCAGGCTAAACAAAAACTGATGAAACGATATAAGCTTTCATCCCTTCAGGCTCAAGCAATTCTTGATATGGCATTGAAGAGACTGGCGTCACTTGAAAGGAAAAAAATTGAGTTGGAATACAAGGAATTAACCGATCTTGTAAAAACATTAACCGGGATCCTGAAGTCAGAAGTGAAACGTCGGGCTGTGGTCGATACAGAATTACTGGATGTACAACAGAAGTATAAAGATCAACGCCGCACGCAAATTATCCAGCTTAAGAAAGGAAAAGCAGTATCCGAAATTCCAGTGCTGAAGGATTTCATTCCGCTTGAGAAGCAATGGATATCAGTATCAGGTGACAACAGGATTGGAAAGTACCACGAGGCAAATTGCCCTCGGCTGGGTGGAAAAGACGCTCCTAAGATCGTGATCTCAGTGGATTCCGGGCAAACGCTTTACATGGTTAATCAACAGGGAAGATGTGCAGCGGTCAATCTGCAATCTATTCCATTTATAGAAGGCGATTCCCAGGGATTAGCTCTGGAGAAAGTTTCACCATTTGAACAAAAAGATGAGGTGAGGGCAGCTTTTAGCCTTTCGAATAATCAACGAAAACGAGAAGACCTGTCGATTTTAACCCTTACACAGCAAGGAAT
>ERZ1649853.189-NODE-189-length-26763-cov-12.184888_pt1 | contig 26763 bp, 26 predicted proteins | sample MGYA00575353_ERZ1649853 | MGnify/ENA primary metagenome ERZ1649853 (study PRJEB40853, sample SAMN11349654) | freshwater sediment metagenome | isolation source: river sediment | host: Sediment | place: India: Okhla Barrage, New Delhi | collected 2017-02-21 ...
GTGGCCATCGTGTTCTCCTCGCGGGTCCCGCCCGCGTCAGCAACACAACTGCGCTGCTTTCCGAGGAAATCAAGCGGATTCGACCCACAAAGAAGGCGATGGTGTAGCGATGGTGAAACGCGCGCGTTCTCGCCGAAAGCTGGCAATCTGGGGCGCGTTGCCGCCGTACCTGGGCGGCAAACGGCGCCTGTGTCCCTTGATCTTCCGGGAGATCGACCGGGTGCTCCCGCGCCGCCTGTGGGCGGGGAGGACGTTCCTGGACGGGTTCCTGGGCGGCGGCTCGGTCTCCCTCTACGCCAAGGCGCAGGGATTCCGGATCGTCGCGACCGACATCGCGGAACGCGCGATCACGATCGGCAACGCGGTGATCGCCAACTCCCGGGTCCGGCTCACCTATGAGGACGTGGTTCGGCTCGCGGCCCCGACCGACGGCCCGCCCGGGCGGATCGAGCGGGACTACGCGCCAGCCGTCTTCACGCAGGAGCAAGCGAGGTTCATCGACGGGGCGCTCGCGACGGCGGCGCGGACCGAAGACGTCTCGAAGGCCGCGCTGTTCCGGCTCCTCGGCGTCCGCGTCGCGCTACTGGCCCATCCGTACGCGCAGGTCCGGAAGGGGACGATCCACCGGCTGTCGACCGGCGAGTACGAGAGCATCACGGAGTCCGCCGTCTATCACTACGTGGACGGTCTCCGTCTCGTCCGCCCCGACAAGCTCTGGACGCTCGCGCAGCAGGTCAACGCCGGGATCTTCCAGGGCGAGGCCAGGATTCTGCAGACGAGCATTCTCGACGCGCTCCCCGGGATCGCTGCGGACGTCGCCTACTTCGACCCGCCGTACCCCGGCGTCATGAGCTACGAGCGCGAGTACAAGATCATCGACGAGATCCTGGAAGGAGCGTCGCGCCCGACGAGCCCGTTCACGGCAAGAGACGGCGCTGCCCTGATCGACGGCCTGCTCGAGCGCGCGACGCACATCCCGATCTGGCTCCTCTCCCTCGGCAACGCCGTCGTCACGCTCGGCGACCTCGAGGAGAAGATGGCCCGGCTCGGGCGCCAGACCCGGGCGATCGAGATCAAGTACCAGCACCTGCCGGCCGTCGCGACCGACGAGAAGAAGGAGAAGAACCGGGAGTTCCTGGTGGTCGGATGGGACCCGGCCTCGGCGCTGCTACGCGACGATGGCGGGAAGCGTCTCGCGGTTCAGGACCTCGAAGAAGCCGGCGACCTGGTGGTCGCCCTCGACGAGGACGCGGACGCTACTGGCGCCCCGATCCCAACCGTCCCGGACTTCCCGGGCCATCCCGCGCATCAGCTCGATCCGAGCCTCAGGGGAGACCCGTCGGCGCGTCTCGAATCCGACGTGCGGCCGGTAGGCGATGTCGGCGTGGATCAACCAGAGCCCAGGAGCCACGAATCGACCCTCGACGCTCACGGAGTAATCAGGGCTACCGAAACGGTGTGCCATGACTGAACCCTCCCAGTTCGAAGGTAGCGACACGAGGTGTCGAAGGAGTTACGGCCATGAAAACTGACGGTTACGACGGCTCGAAGCGGATCGGAGCCCGCATGGTCCTGATCGACGACCTCCGCCCCCACCCTCTGAACTCGAACGTCATGCCCGAGGACCTGCGGGAGAAGCTCAAGGCGCACATCCACCGGACGGGCCGGTACCCGTTCATCGTGGTCCGGCCCCACCCGGATGAGCCCGGGTGCTTCCAGGTGCTCGACGGGCACCACCGCGTCGAGGTTCTGCGGGAGCTCGGGCATTCCGAGGCTCGCTGCGACGTCTGGGCCGTCGACGATCGGGAGGCGAAGCTGCTGCTCGCCACCCTGAACCGCCTCCAGGGCCAGGACTCGCCGATCCGCCGGGCGCAGCTCCTCCACGAGCTCCTCGGCGAGATGAACCTCGGCGACCTCGCGGGGCTCCTCCCCGAGACCGACAAGCAGATCGAGGAGCTGCACGCGCTCCTGGAATTTCCCGCCGAGGAGATCGCGGCACTCCTCGCCGACGAGGCGGAAAAGCAGGAGAAGGTCCTGCCCCGGGTCATGTCGTTCGTCGTGACGCCGGACCAGGAGGAGCTCATCGAGCAGGCGGTCGAGCTCGCCAGCGACGGCACCCAGGGCCGGGACCGGAAGGCGCGTGGCCTCGCGAACCTCGCCCGGCACTTCCTGAAGGAGCGTGACGATGCGGTACTCGAAGAGCAAGCGTGAAGACGCCCGGCACCTATACCTGACCGGTGAGGTCCCGTCGGTCGCGGAGATCGCCCGCCGCCTTCGGGTGAAGGCCCACACGGTCGGCCTCTGGAAGCGGGAGGAGGACTGGGACGGGCTCCGGCTCAAGATCGAGAAGAAGGCCGCGGAGCAGATGGTCGAGAAGCTGGCGTCGGAGCGGGTCACGCTCAACAGTTCGCACTTCAAACTGTGGGGTGTCGTGGTCTCCCAGCTCTTCGGGACGCTCCAGAGCCAGAAGGCGATGGGTGTCGAAGACCTCAAGGAGGTCGCGGGAATCCTGGAGAAGGCACAGAAGGGTCAGCGCCTCGCCCGCGGCCTCTCGCTCGACGGCCAGACCGAGGAGCAGATCCGCGCCGAGGCCGAGGCGGACGGCCGGGCTCTGATCGACCTGTTCATCGAGGTCGTCAAGGCGGAAGTGCCCGACGAGGAGACGCGGGACCGGATCGCCCGGGCGCTCCTGGAGCGGATCCCTGCGGGCGGAGACGAGGACGAGGACGTTGCCTAGACCGGATCGCGGACGCATCCCGTGGCACCTTCGGGGCTATCTCCGAGGCCGATCGAGCGAGATCGCGCGGCCAGCCACCCGGGCCACGAGCGATCCGCTGGCCGCCTGGGCGCTGCGGCGGATCCGGCTCGAGGGCAGGGCATTCTCGTTCGCGGGGCACGCCTACCTGCGAGCGATCTACGACGAGACGGCACCGCACGTCGTGCTGATGAAGGCGGCGCAGATCGGCGGCACGACGTGGGCCGTGCTGCGGAGCCTCCACGCCTGCCTGCAGGGGCTGAACGTCGGCTACTTCTTCCCGACCCGGAGCGACGTGCTGGAGTTCTCGAAGTCGCGGGTCGCGCCGCTCATCGCCGACAACCCCTTCCTCGCCCGGAAGATGTCGGACACGGACACGGCCGGCCTGAAACGCATCGGCTCCGCGCACCTGTATTTCCGCGGCATGCAGTCGGCGGTCGGGATGAAGTCGATCCCGGTGGACATGGTCGTGTTCGACGAGCTCGACGAAGCGACTCCGGACGCGAAGACCCGGGCCCGGGAGCGCCTGAGCCATTCCGACTACCGGCGTGTGATCGAGCTCTCGAATCCCTCGCTCCCGGGCTACGGCATTGATGAGGTGTTCCAGCAGTCGGACCAGCGGCACTGGACGATCCGGTGTTCGAGCTGCACCCGGTGGACCGCGCTCGACGTGGAGTTCCCGAAGGTGCCCGGGCGGGACGTTCGGGTGATCCGCGAGCGCGAGGACGGCACCTCCTACCGCGCCTGCCCGGGCTGTGGGGCGGAACTCGACCTCGAAGCCGGCGAGTGGGTCGCCGACTTCCCCGACCGGCCGATCCGCGGCTACGTGATCTCGCAGCTGATCTCGTCGAAGGTCGATCCCGGCGACATCCTGCACGAGTACCGGACGACGCGGTTTCTCGACCGCTTCTACAACCTCAAGGTCGGCGTCGCCTGGGCCGACACGCAGAACCGCGTGGACGCCATGACCGTGCTCGGGTGCTGCGGGGACGCGGGCATGCTCGACCGTTCGTCGGAGTCCTGCTCGATGGGGATCGACACGGGGAAGCAGTTCCACGTCGTGGTGTCGCGGTACGTGCCCGGGGGAGGCGGCCTCCGCCAGGTGGTCTACCTCGGCGTCCACCACGACTTCGCGGACCTCGACGCGTTGATGGAGCGGTTCAACGTGAAGCGATGCGTGATCGACGCGATGCCCGAGCTTCATGCCACGCGGGCCTTCGCGAAACGTCACTCTGGCAAGGTCTGGCTCAACTACTTCCAGGAGACCCAGCGCGGCAAGTTCCACTGGGACAGCGCCGAGCGGATCGTCAGCGAGAACCGGACCGAGGCCCTCGACGCCAGCCGGCAGTTGATCCGGGAGAGGCGAGTCGTCCTACCGCGCCGCAGCGGGATCGTCGAGGAGTTCGCCCGGCAGCTGGCCGCCGACGCGAAACGGCTCGAGGAGAACGACGAGACCGGCGCGCTCACCTACCGCTACATCAAGACCGGCACGAACCACTTCTCCCTCGCCTTCACCTACGACTGCATCGCCTGGTCGAGGGAGTCCTGGTGTTCGCGTGTCGTCGTGGCCAACCCGAACGAGCCGTTCTGGGACCCGATCCTGCACGGCGACATGTGAATCCGGGAGCCGTTCGAATCGCCTCCGCGGAGCGGGATCAAATTCGTTCCCGAGAGGGGGGTTTCGGGATCAAATTCGTTCCCGAAAGGCTCTGCCGGGAGCAAATTCGTTCCCGATTCGCGGTTTTGGGATCAATTTTGACCCCGGAACCGGCATGCCGGGAGGGGTTGTGACCGGTCTGCCGGTAAGCCGTTTTGAGCTAACCGCCAATGCTTGCAACAAGATAGCTTTCAGGCGAGGGGTCCGTCACCTGCTCCAACCCCGGATTTCACGCTGAAACGTGCCGGTTGTATGCCGCTTGGATGCCGGGAAACCCCCAGGAGAACCCCTGGAATGCCGCTTACCTGGACCGAGAGCCGCTCCCCAAACCGCTAGAAGAGCCCGTAGAATGCCGCTTGCCGAAGCCGAGGGTGTGCCGCATGTCGTCGTCTCAACGTGGCCTGCCATGCGGTAAGTAATCGGCTTGTAGATGCGGCCATTGAAAAAGCCGCGCCAGTAGCGGCTCTCCATTGTAATCGAACTGCAAGCACACGTGCCGTCACTATGACCATAGCCGCTCGCAGCAGCGTAAGAGAATTACAATGACGACTCGACCATTGTCTCGACCCGTGGTGAGGCGTGAAGCGTTGAAAGCCGAGCCGCTCACACGCTCGGTCCTCGCGCAGGAAGGCCGAGACGCTTGCGGACTCGGTTGAGGTCGCGGCCAGCGGTCCAGCTTCCTTCGGTGCCGTGGGCGACGATCTGCCGCGGGCTGGTGTTAGCATCGGCCCTGCTCGGAAATCGACCATGCCGAGAGGGTCGTCATGCCAAGACGCGTAGCGAGAAGTTTCACCACGGAGGCTTCTCGGGAGCGCGACGCGTCGCTACTTGGAACCGCGTATCACGAGGCTGGCCACGCGGTCGTGTCGTTGTATCTGGGGCTTCCAATCTACGAGGTCACCATCGTGAAGCAAGGGGACGCGAACGGATCGGTGACTCACCCATCGCCGCTGATGCTCGACTTGGGCTGGGCGGTTGGTCGGGAGCGGCGCAAGGCAGCGCGCCAGATGATTCTCGGTTGCTACGCTGGACTGCACGCGGAGCGGCTCCTGGCTTGCGACGCTCCGGGGTTCCACGGTGCCGCGGACGACGAGAACGCGTTTGACCTTTCTCGGGAATACCGCGTCACTCCCAGGCACTGTGGTTTCATCGGAGATGAGTATCACGCGGCCTACCTTGAGAGACTTCGCAAGGAGTCGGGACGCCTCGTTCGTGCGTTGCGAGTTCCGATCGAGAAGCTGGCGAAGGAACTCATGCGCCGCAAGACCGTGCGCCACGAGGACGTTGAGAAAGTGATTGGCGCGTATCTTCCGCACCGGTGGGCGGGTCGGTAGCCCACTGGCCGGGAGCGCGATTCCGTGCCTTCCATCTCCCGTGTTACGATTCGCCCTTCTCCGGGAGATCGCCTATGCCTCGCACCCGCAACCCGCTCACCACTCACGTCCGTGCCATCCGCCGTGCGCTGACCGTGATCGACCGCTCGCTTGAAAAGCTCGTCGCGGCTGCGCAGTCAACGAAGCGCGCCTCCGCGGTGGCACAGCCGAAGCGCAAGCTCAAGCTGACCGCCAAGCGCCGCGCCGAGCTGAAGCTCCAGGGCCAGTACATGGGCTACGTGCGACCGCTCAAGCCGAGGCAGAAGGCGCAGGTCAAGGCGGTGCGGGAGAAGAAGGGGATGAAGGCGGCGATTAAGGCGGCGAAGCGGTTGGCGAGCCAATAGCGCTTCTCGACCATCGCGATTCGGGTTCTTCGGCGGGATGCGGGTGAAGGCAACACGGCGAGGGGGCCTTGACGGAGGCGACCGGCGAGTAGAATGAGGCAACCCGAAGGGCGGCGATGCGCTGGAGAGGCTGGCTCTGCTGGGTGCGGCACGCTGCGACAGAGGTGAACGGTGGCTTTCTGAGACGAGAGAATGACCGCTAAACACGAGAAAACGACAGGCCGACGGCGAGTGGCCATCAACGCGGACAAACCCCACCTATGGAAGGACGACATCGCCAAGTCGGTGGACCTCTTCAATTCATGGTTCATGAAGTTCGCGCCGAAGGCCTACCGCGATTCCCGAGTCAGCACGACGAGAGAGGTCAGGGACGGTCTTTCCCGGACGTCGGACCTACGAGACTTGACTCCGGCAATGCTGCGCGCGAATCCCGGGGTCCTCCCCACGCTGCGGATGTGCACGTGTCCACCATTGGCGAGAGATCGACTCGTCGGCCTCGCCTACGTCACCAAGGGGCTTGTGGGGTCGTTGGAGGAAGGAAACCTGCCGCCTCGAATGCCCCCGGCGGAGCTTGACGCAAACCTGAAGAGCATCGCGTCGATAATCACGCAAATGCTCGATGTCGATATCTTCCCGTGGCTTGGATGCAGCGCGCGGCCTACGGACGACGAGAGACACCGCGCAGCAACCATCGTCGCGGACCGTCTCTGCGGTGCGGTATGCGACCCCATCGTCCGAAACGCCCAGGAGAAACGACAGCTCGCCTACATCGGCAATTACCTCAAGAAGAAGGGTTACGTTCAGAAAACCCACCCGAGCGGGATACCCGTGGCGGCGATGGAACCGGGGACCTATAACTTCAGGATGATCGTGGTCGCAGGTGCAAAGCAGAAGGTGAACATCCCCATCGATGTCGTCATCCAACCGAAGCGACCGCGGCCAACGAGGGTCCCGATCCTCATCGAAGCAAAGTCGGCGGGCGACTTCACGAACGTGAACAAGCGGAGGAAAGAAGAAGCGACCAAGATGGTCCAGCTCCGCGAGACTTTCGGGCCAGCAGTTGAGTTCGTGCTCTTCCTGTGCGGGTACTTTGACAGTGGCTACCTCGGCTATGAAGCCGCCGAAGGCATCGACTGGATCTGGGAACACCGAATCGAGGACCTCGACAAGCTCGGGTTCTGACGGTACCCATGAGACGCACTGAGACAATCGAAAACGAGCGCCAGCGTGAGCAGGAACGGCTAGACGCTGGGCGGACCGCGCAGGAGCGGAATGTGCTCGGGCAGTTCGCTACGCCGCCGGCGCTCGCCACTCAGATCGCAGACTACGCGCTCGAACTCTGGAAAGAGCGTCGAGCGAAGGTCCGCTTCCTGGACCCAGGAATCGGGACTGGCGCCTTCTACGCGGCTCTCCGGGGAGTCTTTTCTGAAAAACTCGTTGAGCGCGCTGTAGGCGTTGAGATTGACCCTCGTTTCGTGAAGACAGCGAAAGCCCTCTGGAGTGAAGACGGCCTAGAAGTTACCGAGGCCGACTTCACGACCATGCGGCCTCCTGCTTCACATCACAGGTTCAACCTTGTGCTCACGAACCCGCCGTACGTGCGGCACCATCACCTCGAAGCCGCGCAGAAAGAGAAGCTGCAACGGCTCGTGGCTCGGCGCCTCGGGATCAGAGTCAGCGGGCTTTCCGGGCTTTACTGCTACTTCTTGCTCCTTTGTCATGACTGGCTCGAAGAAGATGCACTTGCGCTGTGGCTTGTTCCCTCGGAGTTCATGGATGTCAACTATGGCGCCGCCATCAAGGAGTATCTCACCGAGCGCGTGACGCTGTTGCGGATTCACCGCTTCCACGAGGCCGACGTGCAGTTTGACGATGCCCTCGTGACGTCTGCCGTGGTTGCGTTCCGGAGCGGCCAGCCTCCTCGTGGCCACCGGGCGGAGTTCTCTTTCGGCGGCACGCTGGGCAAGCCAGTGGTTCGGGAGATGGTTCAGGTAGCCGTGCTGCGGGACCTGCGACAGAAATGGTCGAACCACCCAGCGGGAGCCGGGAATGGCAGGCGCACCGATCCGTCGGCGGTGGCGCTCGGCGACCTATTCACGATCAAGCGCGGGATCGCAACCGGAGCAAACGAGTTCTTTATCGTGCCGACGGATGAGGCGCTTGCGCGGGGCTTACCCCGTGAGTGTCTCAAACCGATCCTGCCGAGCCCTCGGTACCTCCGGGCTGCGGTCATCGAGAGCGGGCCTCGCGGCTACCCGCAAATCGAAAAGCCGCTCGCGCTCATCGCCTGCTCTTACCCAGAGAAGGTTGTTCGGGAACGTTATCCGCAGTTGTGGAACTATCTGGAAGCCGGCAAGCGCAAGGGCATTCACGAACGGTATCTGACAGCCGGTCGGTCTCCGTGGTATTCCCAGGAGGAGCGCCCGCCGGCACCCTTCCTCTGCACATACATGGGTAGGAATCGCTCGCGCCCGTTTCGGTTCTTGTGGAACAAGTCACAGGCGACGGCCGCCAACGTCTATCTCATGCTCTATCCGAAGGAGCCGCTGGCAACGGCCCTCCGCAAGGACCCGCAGCTATTCGAGAAGACGTTTAGGTTTCTCGGCTCGATCGCACCTGAGAATTTCCTTGGCGAAGGTCGAGTGTACGGCGGCGGGCTCTTCAAGATAGAACCGAAGGAGCTCGCGCGGCTGGATGCGGACGCCCTGGCGGAGCAGACCGGTTTGCGTGGACTCCGCCGTCAATCACGGCTCGGCTTTGCGTAGGGTGAAGGGGTCCCTCGCGAGTAGCAGGCGTGCAGCCCACCACCGCACCCATCGCGTGAAACCGCAGGCGTTCGGATGATCGGTCCCGGTGGGGATCCGAAGGGAGCCCCTGCCGCCGGAGAGGGACTGGGGTCGGACCTTTCCGGACTCCCGGTCCTTGACAGCCCGGAACCAGCGCCGTACAGTTTTGGCGAAGGATACGCGGCGTGCGCCCGCGGGTTTGCAACCCGCCCAGGATCACGCGGCGAGTCCTTCATTTCGTTTTCGCTCGGGACGTTCGCAACGTAGAGAAGGCACTTCGAGATCGTCCTGCTGCGACTTCCAACCCGTCGGTTGCGCCAGGGAAACCATCTCGCGCAAACCGCGCCAGTGGACTCTGGCGCAGGCGGCGGCGCACCACCGAAACGATCGCGCGACCCCGTTGACGGTACGAAGGACTCGCCGTACTCTTTCTTCTGAAGGGTTCGCGCTGAACCGGCCCGGCTTTGTGAGTCGGAAGCCGGTTTGGCACGGGCCCTTTGCTTCGTTTACTTCTCCACCCCGTCGCCCCGTCGCCGCGCGTCTTCCTGGTAGATGCCGAGAGCCGCGATCTGGCCGCGCCACACGTCGGCTTCCTGCGGCGACGCCCAGCCGACCCACTCCATGGATGCGAGTAGGCGAAGGGCGTCCGGCAGCTCCTCCGGCTCGAGTTCCCAGACGAGGTCTTCAACCCGCTCGATTCCCATGGCGGGAGTGTACGGCGTGCCCGGGTTGGCAAGAGGAAACGGGTTGCCGGTACGAGACCTCTGCGTACCTGGTCGCCGCGCTGGCGGAATTAGAAGAATCTCCTCGTGGGCGACGCCAGCGTTGCTGATCCGCAACGCCAAATGGGCCAGTAGCGCGGGAAGAAGCTTGAAAGCGCGATCCCGGAGGCGTATAGATCCGCCGACACGACCATTGCGCAGCGTTGCGTTGTGCCGGAGGGACGGATGCGGGGCCGGTTGTTTCTAGGAGGCCAGTGTGCCCGAAGTTGGGGGAGGGCAATTCGGGGGAGCGCGTTCCCCGGCTACACCGTCAACGCGCTGATGGAGAATCGTCATCGCATCTTGCTCGGGATCGGCGTGGAAGTGTTTCGGTCGGTCGGATCCGAACGCGATGGTTGTGCGGGACTCTTGGCGCGAGCACGACGGCGGCTGCGGTTCACCCCGCAGACGCTGGGAGCGGACAAGGGGTTCTTCGAGGAGAAGTTCATCGAGCATCTGCTCGACCGTGGCATCCAGCCGCACATCGCCCCCGACCGACGAGGGCGCCGTAAGGCCCACACCCGAGTCCGCATGCGGGTCCGAGGCGCCTGCTACAAGCTCTTGCCGCGGTGCCGAAAGAAGATCGAGGAGCTGTTCGGCGAGGCCAAGCCCGCCATGACCGCCACGTACAGCCAGGAACTGCAGATCCGGGGCCCACCGGCCACGGCGGAGAGGCGCGATTTCAGGAGTGAACGCGATGTCAAAGATCCAAACGAGCATGTTCAACCACGTTTTGTCAGCAGCCTGTTAGTGAAGGGTTCGAAGCGTGAGCCGGCGGGTTTGGGACCCGCGCAGGATAACGCAGCTCGCGAGCCGCGGTGCTCAAACGCCAGGCGGACCACCGGGGCAGTCCTCTTGGCCAGAGCCCGCGCGGGAAGTTGACGGCATCACGGAATTTCGGGGCGCTTTCCAGAAAGGAGGAACTGCATGATCAACGCGGTCTTGGGTGCTGGAAAAGTCGTCGTCCTCGACGGTTGCTGTTCGTGCACCTGCTGCTGCACGGGGAGCAATTCCTGTTACGCTGGCAGCTCCGACGGCCACAATTGGGTGAACAAGGACTACCCGCCGAGGTTGTTCGAGTCCATCTACTAGCGGAGGTGTCTCATGGTGAGGGAGATTCTTGGTGTTGACTTGAGTGGCGACCAAAAGGACATGATTCTCGGCATTCGGGTGTGCTACTGCTCCTGCAACTGCGATGGCGCACTCGACGGAGGCTACGCTGCGACCTATATGAACAGCGTCGGCACCACCGCGCGCGGCTAGCACGTTTCGGAAGCGCGTGAACGCGAGTCGAAGCCATGATCGGAATCGCGGTCAGAGAATTCGGACGGCGGCCGCGCAACGCGATCTGGCTTTTGCCTGCCTTAACCGGGACCGTTCAACCCGAATTCCTCGGGGGTGGCCATCGATGCCGCACCTGGAGTCATGCGGAGCCCTGACGCGGCTTCGACGGTCGCGGCATACCGCCACCGACGAAACAGAAGGAGGACAACATGATCAAGAGTGTCTTGCCTGCCATGAGCGCCGTCTGGCTCGATGACTCGTGCCTGACGATTTGCAGTTGCGGCTGCGGCTGCGGGAACCAAACTAGCTGCTACTCAACGAGCCTTGCCGGAGGGACGAGAGATCAGCTAAGGGACAACGCGCCAGATCCGCCCCCGTCCGTCCGATAAGACGCCGATCCCGCGACATGCGGCACTCAGGCAGGCTCGCACAGCGTTCCCGAAAGCGAGCGAATCGGCGTGCACGACAATCCGCGCCCGGGGAAGCCTGCCCCCGGGCGCGACTTGTGGCTGTCGCTGCGGCCATCTGTGAAGAAATCAGCACGGCCGACTGCCGAGGATGGGCCGGAGCGTAAGATTATTTGCGTATGAGCGACACACTTTTTCGAATGCCTGAAGCCACGTCCCGACCGGAGAAAGCGACGATTCCGGTCGAGTGGAAGAGGTGGTCCGATCTTCGACCACTGCTTGTCGGTGAGACGGACACCAGATCCTGGCACTGGCGGCGCCTCCACGCCCACCGTCGGTCCTCGACCACGTGGCCATCTGCAAGGTTACCCCAATCCCGAGGTTATGAAACCTCTTCTAGCCAGACCTCGCAGTGGGAATCCACCGATCAGGGCCTCGGTTCCTTCGCGAGGTCGCCAGAGAAGCCCAGCCATGTTGGACCATCGACCTCTCGTTCGCAAGTTCAAGGCTGACGACGGGCACTTCGTATACGACGTCGGCACGAACAACATCTTGAGCGTCGACGATCGTTTCTTCTCGATCATCGACCACATTCGATTCGAATCTTCAGACGGCGGGATCAAGCCGGCCTTCGTTCCGCGCGACGAGTCGGGCACCGTCTCGTTCCCGGACGACGAGGTTCGGTTGGTGTTGGACGAGGTCGGGAAGTACCGGCGAGAGCGGGGGTTCTTTGCAGATGTCGGGCCTTCACGGTTGATGTTCCCCTTCTCGAGGGACGAGTTGCAACTTATCCTCAACAACTTGTTGGGCCATGTCATTCTCGACGTAACCGAGAACTGCAACCTTCGTTGCTCATACTGTAAGTTCTCCGGAACGTACCCTTTAGCCAGGACCCATAGTGAGAGGAAGATGGACAAGTCGGTTGCCATCAGGGCGGTCGACTACATGCTGCAACGGGTGGGATACATCGTTGAGCACACGAAGGAGTCCGTATCCATTGGGTTCTACGGTGGCGAGCCTCTCCTAAACTTACCGGTGATTCGCGCGTGCGTGGAGCATGTGGACCGCGAATACGCCCCCTTTAGAGGCAGGATCGGTTATTCACTGACTACGAATCTCGTACTCGGCGACGACAAGGCCCTCGACTACCTCGTGGACCACGATTTCTCGCTCACGGTGAGCCTGGATGGACCGAAGCATCTTCACGACCGCTACCGGAGCTTCGACGAACACCGTGGCTCCTTTGACCGAATCATGGCCAATCTGGATCGGATCCGGAACCGGAGTGCCAGCTACTACAATCAGCGTGTCGGCTTCTCCGCGGTGCTCGCACCGCCTTACGACCTCCCCGCAGTCGTGGAGTTCTTTTCAGCCCCGGACCTTCCCACCAACGGTCGGCTGCTCGTGAGCTACGTCGACGCGGACGACACGACGTTCTTTGACCAATTCTCGGACCTTGAAGCGATCAACCGCGATGTCGCGGCGCAAGTCGAATCGCTGACGAACCGGCTCAAGGCAATGCTGATTCGGGGGAACGGGGGCCGGGAGAAGGAGGTCCTGCTGAAGCTCTTCGGAGAGCCGCTTCGCGACATCCATTTCCGACACTCAGGCGCACTGCCAGACAACGTGTGGCCCAACGGAATCTGTCTCCCGGGTTTCCAACGCTTTTGCGTCAGCCCCGACGGGCGGTTCTACATGTGCGAGAAGATCGGCCGCGCGCTCCCGATCGGCGACTTGGAGTCCGGACTCGATGTCGGCGCCATTCTCGAGAACATTAAGGAGTACATCGCGCTTTCCGAGCCCCGCTGCCTCGATTGCTGGGCTCAGAGGCTTTGCAAGGTCTGCTTTCTTCGGGCTCTCAAGGGCAACCGCTTCGATCGCGAACGGAAGGACGAGAACTGTCGAGCGGTGAAACGCTCCGTGCTGGGTGCCCTGCAGACCTACTGCGAAGTCATGTCGAGGAACCCGGGGGCGTTCGGCGAGGCCTTCGGCGAGGTCTCGATCGCCCACAGCGTGGATCTTGCTTTCCAATTCGTCGAGGACTACCGGCGACAAAAAGGAATTCTCGCCATCCCTACTGCGACCTCCGCAGAGTGCGCGGGATAGACGTTTGAAAATGGTGACGTCTTGAGGGGCGAACGATCGAGAACGGCGTTGGGGCTCTGTGGGGCTGCGGCGCACCACAAGGCCGGAGTCCGCGCAAAGCGGGGGGCTCGTGCTGAAACGGGGGCGCTGTAGCCATGAAGGCCAATGACCGGCGGGCTCTCCGGCGACTTGCGCCGTTCGTCCTCGCCGAATGGCGGCGCCTGATCCTGGCCCTGGTTTTTATGGTCGTCGGAATCATGCTCCAACTGCCTTTGCCGCTGGTCACTCGATACATCATCGACAGCGTCTTGCCGGGACGAGATGTCACGCTGCTGAACTGGGTGATCGCCGGTCTCTTCGGCTTCATGATTCTCAAGAGCCTCGCGGATCTCGCACACGGTTACTTCCTGGCCGTTCTGCGCGAGCGCGTCCTCATGACGGTGCAGATAGCCCTCTTCGAGCACGTGGAGAGCCAGAGCCTGTCGTTCTTTCAGAACACGAAGAGCGGATACCTGGCCTCGAAGCTCAACAACGACGTCTCCAATCTGGGCGGGCTTGTGGGAGGCGCGTTTCTAAATCTTCTGCGTGACGTCACGATGCTCGTGGTGGGCGCGGCCGTCATCTTCGCGTTTCACTGGAGGCTCGCACTCGCGTCCGTGTTCGTCCTGCCGTTCTTTATCGCGTCCGTCCAGGTATTCGCGGAGCGGGTTCGCAGCCGGTCCGCGGAGTTCCAGGAGCGCTTCGCTGCCGTGTGGGACGCTTTCCAGGAGGTACTGACGGGAATCTTCGTCGTGAAGTCATGCCAGCTCGAGAGATTCGAAGCCGAAAAGATGGAGAACGCGATTGGCGAGCGGCGAAAGGCGGCCATCCGTTTGAGCCTAGCTTCGTCGTGGTCCAATCTCGTGACGGCGTTCGTGGGTGGGCTCGGACCGCTCGTGATTTTATGGTACGGGGGACGGGAAGTGATCGCCGGCCATCTCTCCCTTGGAACTCTCATGGCGTACAACCTCTTCCTCGCCTATCTCTACGGGCCGGCCCAGAGGCTGATGACTCTCAACAGCGAGGTCCACGCGTCGCTTGCTTCGCTTGAGAGGGTCCTCGAATTGTTCGATACTGCGCCGGCGGTGAAGGACCCGGCAGAGCCCGTGACGCTCGCGACAGTGCGTGGGGGCGTGGCGTTCGAGGACGTGTCGTTCTCCTACGATACGGCGAACTTCGTCCTGCGCGACGTCAATCTGTCGGCACGATCGGGAGAGACCGTCGCGCTGGTCGGACGCAGCGGCGCGGGGAAGAGCACCCTGGTCGCCCTGATCGCTCGGTTGTTCGATCCTACCAACGGGGTCGTCCGCTTGGACGGCGTGAATGTGAAGGACCTGCGCCAGCGCGATCTCAGACGAGTCATCGGGATCGTTCCGCAGGACGTTTTCCTCTTTTCCGGGACGATTCGAGAAAACATACGCATCGGTAGGCTCGGAGCCGGCGACCGAGAAGTCGAGGAGGCGACCGTACTGGCAAACGCTGATGGCTTCGTCCGTCGCCTTCCACGGGCTTTCGAGACCGAGGTCGGGGAGAGGGGCGTCAAGCTGTCGGGCGGGGAGCGCCAGAGGATCGCGATCGCCCGGGCGATTCTCCGCGATCCGCGCGTACTCATTCTGGACGAGGCGACGTCAGATCTGGACTCCGAATCCGAGCGCCTCATTCAAGAGGCGCTTGCCCGACTGTGTGGGAGCAGAACGACCTTTGTCGTTGCCCATCGTTTTGCGACGGTGCTGGTCGCGGACAAGATCGTTGTTCTCGACGGCGGCAGGATCGTAGCAGAGGGCTCGCACGAGGAACTCTACGGGCGGGTGCCACTTTACCGGGAGTTGTGCCTGAACCAGTTTATCACTAGCGAGTCGAGGACAATCGAGCGGGACAGCCGACTGGCGTGGAATCAGCCGCGGGGCACCGCGGAGATCGCCGCGCGCGCGGAAAGTCACCAGAGAGCTTCTCGCGAAGGGCGAAAAGATGGACGGTGACTTGTTCGGCGCCACTGTGTCGAGAGCGGAAAGGGCGATCGGTTGCGGTTCGTCGAGAGCGCAAGGGACGAGCGCGGTTGGAGGATCACGGAATCTGCGCTCGCGTAAGGAACCCGGTGAGTTTCGCTGCTCGTTTGCCTGAGCCATCTGGGCTTCGTCGGAACAGACCACGGCGATTCGTCGCTCGGCCTGGGCCGCGTGAGCCCGGCCAGCCGGGCGACCACGTCGGGTTCGGATCGCGCGCCTGCGAGACTTCGGGAATTTTGGGTCGAGCCTCCTGTCGAGGGCGGCGGCGACGAAGAGCGAGTAGGTGCTCCGTCGGGCGCGCCCAGGCAGGTCGCTGCGGGGCCGCAGGAGACGCCGGCGCTCAGCGCCGAATGGCGTCGTCCGGTCCCGTTTCGGCTCTTCCTCACCTCGCGCGGCCGAGGTAGAATGTCGATGCCAAGAGGGTTCACCAAGCGCGAAGCGAAACTGTACTGAGGGAGGGAAGCGGATCGGCTCCAGCCGGCCGCAAGGGAGGGAGGCGGAAGTTGAAACAACGCAGTGCGTCGGTCACGATGATCGTCTTGACCGTGCTATGGATGTGGTCCTTCGCGTTCGCGGCGGATTCGCTCGAACGACGATTACTGGACGTCGGTAAGGGCGCGATGGATTGCGGCCGGACCCACCAGGGGGAGAAGGATCACCGCGCCGTAGTCCAGTGCGTCGAAAAACAATTTCGTGACGGGCAGCCGTTTCGCGTTCGCTTCGACGACGCTTGCATCGACACGATATGCTCTTGGGGGATCATCCGCGGCGAAGCTGGCGGCGCCATCGAGATGATCGGCTTTGATCCAAAGGCGTGCGACCCGGCGAACGACACCGACGTCTGGTGCGGCACGAAGTCTGTGCCTTGCGAGCAGCCGAAGTTGATCGTGAAAGGCGACAAGCTTAAGCTTTCGTGCGGACAAGACTACATATTCTGAATTCAGTGGCAACGGTGGAACTGCTCCACCATCGTCGACACGGAGGCCCCACAGGACAGGATGCTGAAAAGCCCCTCGCGATGCGTGTGAAGCCAGGGTGACCTCGGATACGACTCGGTCCTGCATGGGGCGGGAACGACGGATGCGCGGAGTCAATCAGCAGCTGGAAGTGATGTGGAGCGGCATGTCCCTGGTGCGAGGCGTCTCCCAGGACCATCCGCTCCGTCCGATTCAGGGGGAGATGAACGCGGCCCTCATACACATGTCGTCGTGGTTCAGCCGGACCTGCGCTCGGGAGGGGAGGCTGTTGATCCCCTCCGAGCACCTCCTCCACGCCGGGCTCCTCCCGATGCTCTACAGCGTGCGCAGAGCGCGAATGCTGGCGGACCGCGACGTCGCGGATCTGAGGCGACAGCTCTCTCCCAGCTTCGAAGCATCCGGCGGTCGCCGCATCGGGTCCACGCCTACCTCGCGCATCCCGCCATCCGATGCGCTGCTTAGGTCAATTACAATGCTGCCGGTTCAATAAAGAGTCCACCGGCATCCTGGCTCGACGGGACGCCTGAGATCGAGCGAAGGGATCGTGAGGCAGAACCGAAGTACCGGGGGACCGTGCGAAGACCGTGGCAGGACACGGTGGTTTCGCGCCCTCCCAGGTCGCGCGATGGCGCCGCGAACCTGAGGGGGTTCCGAATGCCTGGTGTTTGTCTGATCGAATGGAAGGACTTGTGAAAAGCAAAGTACGGACGCTTGCGGTCGTTCTCTTCCTGTTGCTCGCTGGTGGACTAGCGATCGCGCAGGATTCTCAGGCCACCAAGCTGCTCGACCTGAAAGAAGCCCAACTCACCCTGGACAATCAGAAGGAGGAGCTCAAGAGGGCGCTCCGGTTGCGCGAGGAGAACTTGATTTCGGAGGAAGACTTTTCCCGAACTCGAACGATCTACCTCAAGGCTCAGGTGCACTTTCAGCAAGCGCTCATCGGTTTCCTCGGGAGCGAGATGCGGGTGTCGGTCGTCAGCGCAGTCAAACGGCAGGCTCCGGACGGCGCACGATCGGTTCAGGTGTCCCTGAGTTACTCTTCGCGAAACGTTGACGAGCTAGCCAAGCTCGGCATGGACACTCAGGATCTGTTTCCGCTCCAGTACCTTAGGGAGATCCGCGACGTCTACGTCTCACTGCGGTCGGAGGGCCGGATTATTTCGGATCCGTACGAGAGGTGTCTGTCCTCCTTGCCCGTCGGCGAGGTGCGCCAGGTGACCTTCGCGGTGCTGAAGGACGTCGACACGCTCGACGTCTCTGTGTCGTACGCGGGGAAGACCGATACGACGGGCGTATACCTCCAGAAAGACGCCAGCGCCAACCTCGTGACTGTCAGCTCGGCGCAGTTTTCCCAGGAGGCGGACCTGGATGGACAGGCCGTGTACGATCTGTCGCTGGAGAAGTTCAGCGGAGAGGCCGACGTCTTCAAGCTCGAGGTTGTCAACCTGCCTCGGCAAATCGGTCATGAGTTCTTCTCGCCCGAGACGCAGGCGCGGCTCTCGCAGATCAAGTTCGGGAAGGGCATCACCAGTATGAAGCTTGCGCTTCGCTTGCTTCTTCCCAAGGACGCCGGCGCGGAAATCGTGGTGGACGACCCGATCGAGTTCTACGTTTTGGCGATTGACAACGCCCAAGCGGAGAAGTGCCGAGGGATGCTGGAGGGCGCAGGCCCCTCGGTTGCTGCGCGCATCGAGCAATCGAGACTAGGGTGGGCGAGGTTCGAGCTCATTCCACGCGGGACGGGCAGGGTCGAGATTCGCGCGTCCAACCTCTACCGCGAAATCGAAGTCGGCGCGCCGCTGCGCATGGAGGTCCGGCTCAAGAATACCGGTACGAGGGCGCTGAGCAACGTAAGGGTTTCGTCCGACGCTCCGCTGAACTGGCGATCGGAGATCCAGCCGAGCCTCGTTTCTGAGCTTGACCAAGGCGATGAGGCAACGGTCGTGGTCATTCTTGCACCACCGAAGGACGCACCCGTCGGAGACTACGAAGCCAAGATCAAAGCCGAGAGCTTCTCCGGAAGCCGTAAGGCTCCCTCCGAGGACGCCACAATCCGGATCCACCTGCGCGCGCGGGCCAACGTCATCGGTATCGCGTTTTTGGCGGTGCTGCTTGTAGGCCTCTTGACCGCTGTGGTCGTGTTTGGCGTAAGACTGTCGAAGAGGTGAGGAATGTCGGAAGGGGCGGCCACGCTGAAGGCGAGTGATGTGACGAAACGCTACGAGGATGGCACGCTTGCGCTCGACTGTCTGAATTTGGAGGTTAGACAAGGGGAGGTCTACTGCCTTCTCGGCGCAAACGGCGCTGGCAAGACGACCACGATCCATCTGTTCCTTGGCTTCATCGCACCGACATCGGGCACCTGCTTCATCCGCGGGATCGACGTAGCCCGGGAGCCCATCGAAGCGAAAAAGCACGTCGCGTTCGTACCCGAGAATGTCACGCTCTACGGCGGGTTTACCGCCGCCCAGAACCTGAGATTCTTCGCCCGACTGGGAGGTCGAGAGCGGTTGACTCGTGCTGATTCCGAGAGCCTGCTTCGACGGGTTTCGCTGCAGCCGGAGGATCTTGATCAACGACTGAGGAACTTCTCGAAAGGAATGCGGCAGAAACTTGGTATCGCGATCGCCATCGCCAAGGATTCGGAGGCGGTACTGCTGGACGAGCCGACCTCGGGGCTCGATCCGAAGGCGGCGGCGGAATTCCAGGATCTCCTCTCGGAGCTCCGGAGCCAAGGCAAGGCGATCCTAATGTCTACCCACGACATCTTCCGGGCGCAGGAGATCGGCGATCGCATCGGGATCATGAAGGAGGGGCGTCTGGTGGCGGAGCAATCTCGAGAGGAGCTTCGGTCTCGGGACCTGGTCAGGGTCTATCTCGACTTCATGGCGTCGCCGCCGGGAGCGGAGACATCTCGGGCTTCCGGATGATTTGGACCATCGCAAGGAAAGAACTCCTGGACCATTTCCGGTCCGCGAAGTTTCTGGTCAGCGTCGCGCTCACGGTCGTGCTTGCGGCGATCAGCACGGGGGTTAGCGGCCAGGACTTTCGTCAGCGGCAGCAAGACTTTCTCGACGCGCAGAGGGAGATGAAGGGGGATGGCGTCGAGTATGTGTTGCTCCGGGCGCCTCAAGTCCTCAGCACGCTCATCAACGGAAAAGATCGAATACTCGGGAACAAGGCACAGGTCAGCCACCTGCGAATGCCCGCGGGCACGACCGGCTACATGGGCGAGGACTGGAGCCTGCATACCGTTGTTGTGTCGGGGTTCGCCGCCGTCGATTTCGCGTTTCTCGTCCGCGTCGTCCTAAGCCTTGTCGTTCTTTTTCTCGCTTACAACGCGGTCTCGGAGGAGAAGTCGAACGGCACTCTCAGGCTAGTGCTGGCTAACCCGGTCGCGCGACACGAGATCCTGGTCGGCAAGTTCATCGGTGGCATCGCGGTGGTCGGGACCGCGCTGCTCGCGGCGACGGCGATCTCGCTACTCCTGATTGCCCTAGACCCGAAGGTCGCGCTCGGAGGATCGGACTGGGTTCGCATCGCGGGTATCGTCGCGTTCTCGGCGCTTTATCTTGTCTTCTTCTACGTTCTGGGGCTCTTTGTCTCCGTGCGGGTCGACAGGCCGTCAACGGCACTGATGGTGGTGCTGCAGGTCTGGATCGTTCTTGTCGTGCTCTATCCGAATCTGGCCACGATGGTAGCTGCGAGCGTTCGGCCGCTCCCGTCTGCCCAGGAGATCGCCCAAGAGAAGGCCGCGCTCTTCGAGCCGCATCGAGCCGAATTCGACGCAGTCTCGAATCGGTTCGAAGCCGCTGTGATGTCGAACAAGGAAGATTCCGAGGCGAGCCAGCGCTGGAAGGAGCTGTGGATTCTCCAGCAGGAGCTCAACTGGCGCGTGGACGAGGAGCAGCGGAGGTTGCAGAACGAGCAGGCAAGCCTTGCGAAACAGCTATCCCTCCTGTCGCCCGCAGTCCTTTACGACCGCGTGGTCACGAGCTACGCTCAGACGGACTTGGTGGATTACGATCGCTTCATGGGGGGTGTGTACCGTGTCTGGAAGCAGCTCGCGGACAGGGCCCTCGCCCCACGGAGAGCCCGGGGGACCGAGGCGGAGCCAACCTTGCCCACGTTCGTCGCGGCGACGACCTCCTGGCAGGATCGTTTCGTCGCCTCGGCTCCGGAATGGACCATCCTGCTCCTCCTCAGCGTTCTACTCTTTGTCGCAGCTTACGTCGCTTTCCTAAGAAAGGACGCGAGGTAAGATCCGATGACGGTGCTCGGCAAAGAACTCCTGGAACGACTTCAGACGGTCCAGTTCTTTTCCTTGTTAGCTGTGAGCCTCGTGGTGTTCGGGTGCGGGGCGATCGGCTTTGTCGCGAGCTACCCTCCGGAACGTGCGTTCTACGCCGCCAAGGTCGCCGAGGCCGACCGGCAGCCCAGCACGATCGGCACAAATCTGTACCGGCCGCCCCAGCTGCTTCGATTCGTCGCAGACGGCGGCGATCGCTACCGTCCCTTTGAGTACCGGCTCGGGACGATGGGGCAGATCAGCCCGATGTCCTCTCGGCCTGGGAACCAGCGGCTTCTGGATGTCCCGGAGATGGACTGGGCGTTCATCGTCAAGGTCATCTTCAGCTTCTACGCCGTCCTCCTGGGCTTCGACGCCGTCGCCGGCGAGCGTGAGTCGGGAACGCTGACGCTGGTTCTCGCGAATCCCATCCGACGCGGCCGACTTCTCGCCTCGAAGTTCGGCGCGATTCTCTTGTCGGCCCTCATTCCGCTCTGCGCCGGGTTGCTGCTCCATCTGACGATCATTGGGAGCTTCGAGCCGCAGGTCCTGATGCCGTCGCAGTTGTTGAGGATCGCGTCGGCCGGGGCTCTGATGGTGACGTACGTTTCGATTTTCGCCCTGCTGAGTGTGCTCTGCTCTGCGCTCATTCGACGGTCCTCGCTCGTGCTCCTCGTTCTGCTTGGGGCCTGGGTTGTTCTTGCGGTGATCGTTCCGAACGTCTCCGGCATCGTGTCCCAGGCCTTCGCACGCGTCCCGACCGAACTTCAGTTCGCGAGAATGGTCGACCCGATGATCAAAGAGCAAGTCTGGGGCAGGATCCGGGAGATCCAGAGCCGCGTATCGAGCGGCGCGATCACATCGGCGGACGAGGTGCGGAAGGAGGCCGATCGGGCGTACGAGGCTGGAGCCCGCGCGCTGGAGGAACACCACGAGGCCTACAGGAGGGCCATACGCGAGCAGGAGGCGACGGCGCGACGGTGGTCCCGCCTTTCCCCCGCAGCGCTTCTCCAATACGCCTTGGAGGGAGTCGCCATGACCGGCTCGAACTCCGAGGAGGCTTTCCGGCGGGAAGCCATCGACTACTCGCACGTCTACGACGCGTACGTTGAGAAGAAGGTCGGGAAGCTCGTTCGATCGTCAGGCTACCGCTTCGGCACCGGCATCATTTTCAAGGGGGCGTATCTGGACGTGTCGTCGCCCGTGCCGACCGAGTATTCCGGCGACCAGTCTGACTTCCCGCACTTCGCGCTTCCTCGTCTCTCTTTCCCCGAAGCGCTTCGAAACGCGCTCGGCGATCTTGTGGGCCTGCTATCTTGGAACATCGTCCTGGCCGTTCTCGCTCTCCTCGCGTTTGGGAGAATGGACGTACGGTAGTGAAGGGCTCCAGCGAGAGCTGTGCCTACCATAAACTCCGTTCGCCCCGTGATCTGGCGCTCCGCGAGTGAGCAGGCGAGTTGCAGGTTGTGTAGGGGTGTAGGGGTCCAGCGAGAGTAGCCGTGGAAATTCGAGACGGATTGGAGCGAGTTGGGCTGCTCTGGTGACCGCGGATTCAGCCGGTGGAGGATCGCGGCGGTCGTGGGCCGGGTGGTGAAGGTGGATATGATGCGGGTGCACTCTGTTGAGAGTTATGTAAACTTGAGTGTGCTTCGACGTAACGCGCTGATCCGAAGGGACTTGCTGGCGATGTGATCGCGGCCCCGCTTTTGTTGTAATTTTCAGAAAGTGGGGAGCCAGCCCGATCAGAAACAACAACAACGCGAATTGGTTAACTCAAACGGGACGGGGCAGGTCCCGAAGGCCCGCAAGAACACGCGCAGGTCGCGCGGGTTCCGTCGGCCCGCCAGGCGACCGACTCTACGCTCCCGGCTGGCCCGACCCGAACGCTCTCCGCGGCGGCTGCGACGGGCTGTTTCGGCTCTCTTGCTCTGTATGGTAGGCGGAGAGCCTGGATTCCTCTTCGAGCGCGACCGGCGTATGCTTGCCGGCACCGAGCGAGTTGCCAAGGGACCTACCGAGGCACGCCTTCGAAGCCTCAGGGTCAACCGCGGCATGGAGATAGCAAACACCGCGTCCCGCGCAAAACTGGACGGCAGGTCGGGCGCGGAGACCAGGGGGCGAGAGACTAATGTCATATCGTTGGATGCCAGTGATCGGCGAGTTCGACCGCGACGGTGAAACCATCGTATTCCGCGGCAAGGCTCGAGACATTGCGGCGGATCAACCTTCGCAGGAAGGCGGGCCCGAGCCGGCGCCGCGCACCGTGCCATCCATCGGTATCTATGTCTCCGATCGACGTACTGGAGATGGCTTGATCAGCGCTGATGTCACTTTCGCCGAGGTAGGCCCGGACTCGGTCTGCGAGTTCCTTGTGTCGTACGACGTGGAGAGCAAAGCACAGCTATCGGCCGGGCTCGGCGGCGGTTGGTCCATGTTCGCAATCCGAAAGTGGGCACCATCGATGGTACCCGGTGAACAGCCACGATGGGATACACTCGATGCCGGGGGCGAACGAAAGAACCTCCTGCCAAACCGCCCTTACCATTTGGATTTGCAATTAATGGGCTCTCGCGTTCGATTGAGCGTCGACGGCGTGGACGTGGCCGCTACCCAATTGCGAGAATCGCTGCCAAAGCACGGTCAGGTGGGCTTTTTCTGCCTCGGCTATTACGAGATTCGAATCGAGAACTTCAAGGCCGACACCGAAAGTGCGAAAGCCTTTGTGGTTATGCAGTTCTCATCTCCCTTCAACGAAATTTATGGTGATGTGATCAAGAAGGCCTGCGAGGATCACGGCCTCGATCCGACGCGTGCCGATGAGATGTACGGCCCGGGGATAATCATCCAGGATATCTCCGATGAAATCGTGCGATCGCAAGTCGTGATCGCAGACATCACACCTCCGAACCAGAATGTGTATTTCGAGGTCGGATACGCTCATGGCTTGAAAAAACCCATCATCTTACTCGCCGAGAAGGGCACGAAACTGCCTTTCGACCTTTCGGGGTTTCGCACGCTCTTTTACGAAAACAGCATTGTTGGGCGTCGCCACTTTGATGAGGGCTTGCGCAAACACCTATCTGCGATAGTGGGACGCAGGTATCAAGGGTAACGCCAAGGATCCTTCCCGCAGGCTCGCAGCGCCTCGCTACTTCCGGCGTTAGCCAGCGGAAAGAACATGCCGTCCAAAGCAAAGCAGGGATTCGACCAAAACAAGAAGGACATCGATGAACTCTGGGTGATCCACGAGAGCGTCGCGGGCGGCGGTGTCGGTCGCAAACATGGGGTAGATGTCCTGAACCGTTCGGCCATCGTTTTCGTCACCGCGTGCTGGGAGTCGTTCATCGAGGACCTGGCTGCGGAGGCATTCGACTTCATGCTCGCCAACGTGCCAACAGCGGACAAGATCCCGACCAAGGTTCGCGACTATGCGACGAAACCCCTCTTTGACCAGAAAGACTCGCGAAAGGTGTGGGACTTAGCGGACGCAGGTTGGCGTTCAGTTCTCACCGCGCACCGCCAAGCCACGATCGAACGATGGCTCGGTCACTTCCACACGCCGAAGAAGGCCCAGGTTGACGAACTCTATGAGGCACTCCTAGGGATCCCGGCCATCAGCACGTCTTGGCACTGGAAAGGAATGTCCGCGGAGCAGGCGGGCGACAAGCTCGACGAGTACATCACCATCCGAGGTAACATCGCCCACCGTACGGAACACGATGAAACGGTGTACAAGAGTTGGGGCACAGACTTTCTCAGCCACGTCGAACGGCTGGTCGATGCAACCGACGAAGCTGTACACGCTCGCTTGATCGGCCTCTCGGGAAAGCAACCGTGGTAGGTCCACTGGCTAACAAGCGCGTCTACCCGACGGTCCGAAACGTGACGTTCCGTGCGTGCGCGCGGCGCACGCCCGTCCGGCCCGCACCTCATGCCGGACGTGGCCGGGCGCGAAACGTCGGAGGAATACGACCGGTCGCCGCGATACTGCATCGAACTTGGGCGGGTAGTTGACTGGAAGCGGTGCGCTGGGCCCGACAGTGGGAGTTATAATGTCCGAACTCGTGCGATGGTCAAGGGCCGAATTGCGAGGTTCTGGGTCGCAGGACCGCGCCGCGGTCGGCTCGGGAGGATCGCAGACCGATATCCGGCTCCTACACTTGGACGAGATTCGGTGATCGGCTCCGAGGAGCCGCGTGGGGGAACACCGCGGTGACTAAGGACTCTATGGGCTCTGAGGGATGGAAGCCAATCGAGCCACGCGTTGCGGCCGAGGCAGAGTTCTTCGAAATCCTAAATGACTTTGGAAATCCACTCGAACTGTTGCGGGAGGCCGTTTCCAACTCGATCGACGCCGGTGCCACGTGTCTCGCCATTGACTTCCAAGTTCAGGAAATCGACGGAGCGCGCCGCCTGATTATCGAACTGAATGACGACGGCTCCGGGATGACTGAGCAAGTGATTAGTCGGGACTTCTGGGGTCTCGGCTATTCCCCGTCACGGGAACGTTCCGACGCGATAGGCGAAAAGGGACATGGGACGAAGATTTACTTGAGATCGGAGCGAGTAGAGGTCCTAACACAGAGTTCCGAAGGTGCCTATGAGTCCAACTGCGACGGTCCCCTCAGGGCACTATCGCAGAAGCGGCTGCACGAACCAAGGTTTCGCGCGATCTCGAGGTTTCGGAAGGACACTGGCACGACTATCCGGATAGTCGGGTACAACGACAACGAGCGATCGAGATTCGTCCGTGACATCGTCAAGGACTATTTGCTCTGGTTTACGAAGGTTGGGACCGTCGAACGTGTCTTCGGGATCGAGAAGCACTCCGATTTCACGGTGAAGTTGAAATGCCTCGATCACGAGGAGTTTGAGTCGATTGGGTTCGGTCACGTGTTCCCAGACGAAAATTCCGACATCGCGAAATTGTTCGAAGAGAAGGGCACTGCAGCGGCGGACTCGTATGTCAAAAGGTACGTCTGGCCCAAGGAGCGCCTTCAGGGGCACCCCGAGGTGTCCTATCAAGCCGTAATCTCGGTTGAAGGAGATGCGGTCAAGCGAGCGTACAATCCGATGATTCGCGAACGCCGTCGCTCCGACAGTGGCAGGTACCGGGTCTTTGACCGTTACGGGATCTGGCTATGCAAGGACTTCATTCCTGTGGTGCGGGTCAACGACTGGATCACCGGTTTTGGGTCGGGGTCGAACGCGTTCGTGCTGCTGCACGGATTCGTAAACTGCCAATCGCTCAAGTTGACCGCAAACCGGGGAACGATCGCCAACACAGACCCGAAAATCCTCGAGGAACTCCAGTCCGCAGTTCAACAACTCGTGGGCCAAGTCGACGCTGACCTAAACAAGGAGGGGCTCTACACGCTCAGAGGCTGGCATGAGGAGAGTCGAACGCTGGATCAGGAGCGGTCCGAATTTTCCCGTCGAGTGAAGAGTCTTCGGACCAGAAGGGTGGCCAAGCACAAAGACAGGACGCTGTACGAGCCTTCCAACGAATCGGAACTATTCGGACTGCTGCTGACAGTCTATGCCCTGCACCCGAACCTCTTCGAGTTTGAACCGCTGGACTACAACACGACCCGGGGCATCGACGTCATCGCGAAGATCAAGAACGGCGGCACCCCCTCTGAGGATCAGCACCGGTATGTCGAGCTGAAGTACATGCTCCGATCGGATTTCAATCACGCTTTCGAACACATCCGGTGGATCGTGTGCTGGGACTTCGATAAGGCCATCGCGGAGGGCTCCGAGTTTCGTGGAATCGAAGACAGTGACATTCGACGCCTGACTGTGGATACTGACGACGACGGAAGGCGGGTCTACTTCTTGGACAATCGAAAGCGCGCAGGCAAGATTCAGGTCATCCGGCTCAGGGAGTACTTGAAAGACAGGCTGGACATTGAATTCAGCGTCGCGTAGTTTGAACCCGACTGTTGACGATCAGCAGGCCAGCCCCCGCACCCGCCTCGCCATCTCCTCGTCGCTCGGG
>ERZ1649853.190-NODE-190-length-26763-cov-8.011719_pt1 | contig 26763 bp, 24 predicted proteins | sample MGYA00575353_ERZ1649853 | MGnify/ENA primary metagenome ERZ1649853 (study PRJEB40853, sample SAMN11349654) | freshwater sediment metagenome | isolation source: river sediment | host: Sediment | place: India: Okhla Barrage, New Delhi | collected 2017-02-21 ...
TGCACGCGACATGGCCCCGGGCCAGGGTCTCCTTGATGCCCTCGTTGTGCACGGTCAGGGGCCCGATGGACGGATAGCTCTTCTCAATCTCCCGCAGGCCTTCCCGGGTCTCATCGGACAGGTGGAACGCGTGCTTGACGCCCTTCAGGGCGGAGAGGGTCCTCAGCACCTCGTCGAGAACGACCTTGCCGCTCACGCCTCCAACCATCCAACCGCCTCGTCTTCTGTTCAGTTTCATCGTGGCTGCACGGGCTGCACGTGTGCGAGCGCGTGCAGCAGGTGCGCCGCGAAGAGGTCCTCTGGCAGGGTGCCCTGGATCTCGTGCTTCTCGTTGATGACTATCTTGGGCACGCTCGTGACGCTGTACTTCTGTGCGAGCGGGACAAACTCCGTGGCCTCGACCATCTCGGACCAGACCATGTCGCTCTCGATGGCCATCCTGTGCGCGAGCCTGACGGCCGCGGGGCAGTAGGGACACGTGGGCGTGACGAACACCTGGATGTGAATCGAGCTGTCGATCGCCTTAAGCGCGTCCCTGGTCTTCTGCGAGAGCCCGCTGTCTCCACGGGACACGTCCGTGATCGCTCCGACGAGCGATGTGAACTCATACCCGGAGGGTATGCCGTAGAACCTGACGCCGTAGTCCTTGGCCCCGATGACAGCTATCGCGGGAATCTTGTCCACCCGCAGCTCCTTCGCCTTCATCTGGTCCCTGACGAAGTCATAGACCTCCAGCTTGACCTTCGGGCTGATGCTTGCAAGCTCCTCGGCCACGAGCACCGTTTCCTTGCAGAATATGCACGGGACCTCTTGCGTGAACACGACGAGCTTAACCTCGTCGACTAGCTTCTCTGCGAACTCCTTCGCGAGGACGTCTCTCTCCTTCTGTCCGATCAGCGGCATTTCTCTCACCTCTGCGTCTACCTCATCTCTCTATCTCGACATCGACCTTGATACCTTCCTTCACACTCGCGGTGACGATGCAGAAATCCTCGAAAAGGCCTCTGCATCGTTCGAACTTTTCGGGTTCAATGCCTTCGATGTAAGGCTTAATCTTTACCTTAATGGCTCCAATCCGCCATCTCCCGCGCTCGTTCCTCTCGAGGGTGGTCTCGACATCAGTCTCGATGTCCTTCAGCTCTGCCCTCGACTTCTGCATGCAGAAGAGCAGGCTTGAGGTCAGGCAGTGCCCGACCGCGGCCGAGAGCATCATGGCAGCGCTCGGGCCCCCGGACCCACCAAGGGGTTCGGGCTCGTCCATGACGACCTTCGCAGGCCCCAACTCGTCGAATGTGACCGCGAACCTGTAGCCATCTTCGCGCCTGACGTGGGCATGGATCTTCTCGTTCATCCGACTCTTCCCCTTCGTTGCCTTCATAATGCCAGTACTGCGCCTTAACTTTTCGACGTGCCGATTGAGTCGACGAACGCATACTCGATTCGGGCGCATCAGCAATACCTAGAAATACCAAACACCAGAATGCTCAGCCAGGCACTGCAAGGAGCCACGGACAATGGTGACGCGGAAGGAGAAGGATTCTCTGGGCGAACGTGAAGTCCCTGCGGACGCGTACTACGGCATTCAGACGCTCAGGGCGACCGAGAATTTCCCAGTGAGCGGCATCAGGGCGAGGCCGGAATTCATCAAGGCATACGCGATGGTCAAGAAGGCCGCATCGCTCGCCAACATGGATGTCGGCTGGCTCGAGCCGTACATCGCCGAAGCGATCGTCTCCGCGTGCGACGAAGTCATCGCGGGGAAGCTGCACGACCAGTTCGTCGTCGACGACTTCCAGGCGGGTGCAGGCACTTCCTTCAACATGAACTTCAACGAGGTCCTCGCGAACCGCGCGCTCGAGCTGATAGGCAGGGAGAAGGGCAACTATTCGACCATCCATCCGAACGACCACGTCAACATGGCCCAGTCCACCAACGACACGTACCCGACGGCGATGAGGCTCTGCATCCTGATGATATCTCAGGACCTCGTGGACAACCTGGAGAAGTTGAGGAGAGCCTTCGTCAAGAAGGGCATGGAGTTCGACCGCGTGCTCAAGTCAGGGCGCACACACCTTATGGACGCGCTGCCCGTGACTCTCGGCCAGGAGTTCATGGCGTACTCGGTCGCGATCAAGAAGGCGAGGGACCAGTTGAAGGGGACTCTCAAGCTCCTTGAGGAGGTCCCTCTGGGCGCGACCGCGGTCGGCACCGGAGCGAACACACACCCCGACTACCACAAGCAGGTGGTCAAGCACATGCGGCAGATCTCCGATCTCAACCTAACCGTCGCCGAGGACCCGAGGGAGTCCCTGCAGAGCAGGCTCGACTTCGCCACCATCTCCGGGTCTTTGCGCAACCTCGCACTCGAACTGATTCGGATCTCTAACGACCTCAGGTTGATGAACTCTGGGCCCACCACAGGATGGGCGGAGATCAGGCTCCCGGCCACTCAGCCAGGCTCGTCAATCATGCCCGGGAAGGTCAACCCCGTCATGGCCGAGTGCATGGACATGATCTGCTTCCAGATAGTCGGGAACGACGTCGCGGCATCCATGGCCGTCCAGGCGGGGCAGATGGAGCTGAACGTCATGAACCCGGTCATGATCCACAACATCCTCGAGTCCATCGTGCTCCTGAACAATTACATCCCCGTCTTCATCGAAAGATGCATCTCGGGGATAGAGGCCGACGAGGAGAAGTGCAGGGGATACCTCGAGAAGAACCCGTCTATCGCGACCTTCCTCGACCCGTACATAGGATACATGAAGGCCGCAGAGATCGCCAAGGAGGCGGTTGCGAGGAAGGTGTCTGTCAAGGAACTCGTCCTCGAGAAGGGCATCCTGACGAAGGAGCAGGTGGACCAGATCTTCGACCTCGAATACCTCATCGGGCGCAGGAAGCTGGACAAGAAGTAGGATCCCACATCCGTCGTGCGATTTCTACTCCGTCCGTGTGGGCGTTTCTCTTGTCAGGTTCGAGAACCTGCGCGAGTGCCATCTCCAGAGCAGCAGGAAAGTTATCGGGATCATCACAAGCGACACCGCCACTGTAGCCGCGATCATGATGAACGGTGCATCCGGTGTCATGGCCCACCAGATCGGGTTGAGTCCCGCGATGACCGCCGCGGGCATCAGGCTCGCCGTGGGGCTGAGGCGAAGGAATAGCATCGAGGCACCGTATACAGATGCGAATATCAGCACGACCGCGACGAACCAATTCGCAGGATCGTAGTAGAGGACAAACCCGAACGGATACTCCGCAAGCAGCAACGTGTAATCGATCAACGCGCCCAGGCCGGTGACGACGAGGCCTACGACAATGGTGTTGCCAAGGAACAGCGTTGGTTTGTCCTGTGGTCTCCCAAGCCCCTTTCCGAAGATCAGGCAGGTCGCGAGCAACACCGCAGAGAACCAGAACAAGTTCGTCGAGATGTTGAGGATGAATATGGTGGTGATGGCTTCGGTCGGGTTGCCGTAGGCCCATAAGAACTCGGGACGGGGATCTGCCGCCGAATGCGTTGAGCACGCTGCTACGAGCACCAGGATGAGTCCGGCCGGAAAGAGGATTCTAAGGCGCACTCTTGGCCCTCCTGTATCTCATGACGCCGAGGATCACCAGGGCAGCGTTCGCCGGAACCACGATGCCCAAGAGAAGGACCTGGCCGAGGGTGCTGGAAATGACTCTCTCGCTGGCAAACCAGTTGTTCTCGTAATAGGCATTGTCGTAATACTCAAAGGACGTGTCGAGCAGAGTGTTCTCTCCAACGGTGATCCCGCTGCAGTCAATCAGAGTGATTCCGTCGTTCGCAGCTAGAATGTCATTGTCTTCAATCAGCCCGCCCTCGGAACCATGTAGCCAAATGGCGTATGCGAAATTGTACACAGAGTTCTCTCTGATTATGGTACCAACGCACGCGGCGACGGAGATGCCGTAGTCGGATCTTTCTGTGCTGCTGATGTCAACGGAATGCAGCCACGTCTGCGAGCACCCTGTGAGGCCGATGCCCGTTTCCGTTCCGCTGATTATGCAGGATACTATCAGCCCAGCCATGCAGTTGTCGATTTCAATTCCGTAGGGGGCGTTTGACCATGGGTCGTCCGGGCTGGAGTCTACAACCCGAACGTTCCTGATGAGGAACTCAGACGTGCAGTCCCTAATGCTGATTCCCGAAGAGATCGGGGAGGCCTCAATCAACCAGTTCTCTATTATGTAGGGGTCCATCGACGTTCCGCTGCCTTCAGTGACTCCGTTCTCGGCGGTGAAGTCGTCGTTGCCGTTGATCTCAATCGGGTCATGGTGCTCGGGAGGATCAGAGGGAGGCCAAGGTATAGGATTGGCTGATGAAGCGGGCAGCATCTGGAGCATCGCGACCAATGCCAGGACTACGATCACGGCGAACCTCGAAATACCCACGTCGGGCTTAATCGGACCGCGCAGATTAAGAGTTTGTCCTGGTCGGTTCGGAAGTCACCTGCCCAGTCTCTGTGAAAGCGACGCGACTCTCGCTCCCAACTCGCGGCACAGACTCTCCTCCTCTTCTCCTGGGGATTCGACTGCGGTCGGTCCGTAATGCTTGTCGTCGAACCTCCCCTGCACGACCATCCCATGGATGAGGAGTGCGTGCGTCATCGCCAGAAGCGTAGTTTCTGCACCGCATGCAGTCCCGCCCGCGCTTGTGAAAGCTCCTCCGACCTTTCCCTTCAACTTGCCGTGGATCTTGTTCGACTTGTCGATGAACTCCTTCAGGCGGCCGGACATGTCGCCGTAGTACGTCGGCGAACCGAGGATTATGCCGTCCGCGTCCAGTAGGTCTTCCACCTTGGCTTTGTCCACGCTCTTGACGGTCACCTTCGTGTCTGGGACTTGCTTCGCCCCTTCGGCAACTGCCATCGCCATCTTCTCAGTGTTCCCTGTTCGCGAGTCGTAGATGATCAGGACCTTAGCCATTCTCTGCTGCCCCCGCTGCCTGATTGGTCGTAGCGTCCTATGAACCTATCCCGAGCACGGTCGACCCCGTACACAAACAAGAGCGAGGGTGCACGGCTCCTCAACGAACTAACGTCCGCGGTTCGGGATATCTATAAATATCGACCGCCCTTTGTCAATTCAGACACGCTCCAGCTTAACTCACGAAGCGAGGTGTTGTATCATGGATTGGGGTTTGAGGAACAGGATATCTAGGATAATAGTACCGGACACAGGCCGCTCAGTCATGCTAGCCGTTGACCACGGCTACTTCTTGGGGCCGACGAGCAAGCTCGAGGTGCCCGGTAAGACCATCATGCCTCTGGCGCCGTACGCGGACGCCATCATGCTCACCCGCGGCGTGCTCAGGTCATCCATCGACCCATCGATATGCAACTCGGTCGTCCTCAGGGTCTCGGGGGGAACCAGCATTGTCGGCGAGGACCTCTCCAACGAGGGCATCATCACGTCCGTGGAGGATGCGCTCAGGCTGAACGCGTCCGGAGTCGCACTTTCCATATTCGTCGGCAGCAAGCACGAGCGGCAGACGCTGCTCGCGCTGTCTGAACTTGTCAACGAAGGCTCAAAGCACGGGATGCCTGTGCTCGCGGTGACCGCGGTCGGCAAGGAGCTTGGCAAGAAGGACTCGCGATACCTCGCACTGGCCTGTAGGATCGCTGCCGAGATCGGCGCCAACATCGTGAAGACATACTACTGCGACGACTTCGAGAAGGTCGTGGAGGGCTGCCCCGTCCCCATCGTTGTGGCGGGCGGGACCAAGGTCACCGAGAAGGAGGCCCTCGAGCTTACGTTCAAGTCAATCAAGGCCGGAGCGGCCGGCGTGGACATGGGCAGGAACATCTGGCAGTCGGAGAACCCTATACCGATGATCAAGGCCGTGCGGAAGATAGTTCACGAGGACGCCACCGCGAAAGAGGGCTACGAACTCTACAGGAAGCTCTCGAAGGCGGAGTAGTCCAGGGACCTGCAAGGAGTAATGAGAGATGCGCGTCGCGATGTACTACAACAACCACGATGTCCGCCTCGAGGAGATGCCTCGGCCGAGTGCCGGCCCAGGCGAGATACTGGTGAAGGTGATCTCGAGCGGCATATGCGGCAGCGATGTCATGGAATGGTACAGGATCAAGCGCGCGCCGCTGGTGCTGGGTCACGAGATCGCAGGGGACATCGTAGAGGTCGGCAAAGGGGTCAAGAAGTACAAGAATGGCCAACGCGTGTTCGTCTCACACCACGTCCCGTGCATGGAGTGCAAGTACTGCAGGAGCGGGCACGAGTCTACCTGCGACACGCTCCGCACGACGAACTTCTTCCCAGGAGGCTTCGCCGAGTTCGTTAGGGTGCCGGAGATCAATGTCGAGAAGGGGGTGTACGTTCTCCCGCGGGAGCTCTCCTATGATGACGGTGCGTTCATCGAGCCTCTCGCTTGCGTGGTCCGGGGTTTCAGACTCGGGAGATACGAACCGGGCGATGTGGTGTTGGTCCTCGGGAGCGGCATCGCGGGGCTTCTGAACATCAAGCTCGCGAAGGCGCTTGGAGCGGGGAAGATTTTCGCAACGGACATCTCGAAGAGCAGGTTGGAGTTTGCCGCGAGGATGGGCGCGGACAAGGTCTTCGATGCAACCGAGGACGTTCCGAAGCTCGTCCGCGAGTCCAACGGGGGCAGGGCGGCGGACTTCGTCATAGTCTGCGCTGGTGCTCTGTCCGCCGCCGAGCAGGCCTTCAGGTCAGTGGACAGGGGCGGGCGGATCCTGATATTCGCTCCCCCGGCACCGGGCGCCATGGTGCCTGTGCCATTCGGCGATCTCTGGAAGGACGAGGTGACCATAACATCCACTTACGCGGGAAGCCCGAAGGACATCATGGAGGCGATCGAGCACCTGAAGACGAGGACGGTGGTCGTGAGCGACATGATAACCCACAGGTTCGGGCTTGCGGACACAGGCAAAGGATTCGCGCTGGTCGCCAAGGCGGAGGAATCCGTCAAGGTCATCATCGAGCCGCAGAAGTGACCTCGGCTTTCTCACATCGGGATTTGGCGGACTCCTGATTCATGAAGGCATCATACGTTCAGGCCGATTTCGAGCACTGCCAATATGCCGAGCGTGTTGAGCGCGAAAGAAATGATTGCGAATGTCCTCTCCCGGACGGTCGTTATTCCTGCCAGCAGGGCCACGCCGAACTCGTCAGGCAACGGTGATGCGATAACAATGCCGGCAATCCCGAGCGAGATGTAGAAGCTGATCTTTGGCGGGATCCTGCGGATGAGCAGTCCGTGGAAGAGCCCGAAGGACTTTGAATTCTTGAACCGTTCAATCTCGTCGTTGAATGTCAGCCTTATGAATTTGAACAGGAGGTAATCAGAGAGGAGCGCGCCCAGCCCGCCCAGCCCCGCCCCGATGAATATGTTGACATCGTTCGCGATCGTGGCGAGTATGGCGACTCCGAAGGGCGCCCCGAACCCGAACGCGAAGAGCATGCCCCCGAAGAACGCAGAGATGTATCCGAAATCGCCCAAGCCGTGGAAGAACGACTGCGTCGACTCCGTCCTGAACATGACGGTTGCCAGGATGACGGTGCACGCGAGCAGGAGCAGCTTCGGGTACTTCAGGAGCACGAACAAGTCCCAAAGGCCGTCGATGATTCGTTTCGTCAGCTTGTAGCGTGGCTCCATCGGTCACTATTATGGCACTTCATATTGATTTTCCTTGGCTAAGATGCCCAACCTCCCGAGGTGGCGCATCGGGCAAGCGCTCTGCGAAGAGACTACAGTGAAAACCATGAAAGGCAGGCAAGCCTTTGCAGTCTCTGAGGGCGATGTCCGCGAAAGATGAACGGGAGTCCGAGATGGTCGATGCCAGACGGCTGCTCACCGAAGACGAGCGCTCTCAGATGCTGGCGAGGATACACTCGCTCGTATACTGGGTCGGGATGTTCATTCCCGAGCACGAGCTATTAGGAGGGAGTGAGATCGACCTGCGGGAGACCGTGTTCAAGCTCACTAGCAAGGATGATCTCACGGTTGAAGAAGTGGGCGAGATACACGAGCTCATCAGACTCTTGACGGAGAAAGAGAAATCCCTCGAGCATCGCCTCTCGACCGACCCGATGACCGTAGGGACTGCAAAGGACCTTCTCGCGGAGATATGCGGTATCCTTCGCGCCGTCGACGAACTCCGGTCCGTCGAGTCTCCTGAGCGGGCCGAGTTCAAGAAGGAGGAAGTGATGAAGAAGATCGAAGACGCGAAGCGGTGGCAGCAGTTTCTCGAGTCCGTGAAGCCCGGCGCAGAGAATCAGCGCTGATGCTTCGCAAGGACAGCATCCATCTTCTTGCGTTCGTCCTTCCCGATGGGTTCCGGCCTGTGGTTGGCGAGAACCTCTCTGACTCTTGCCTTGGCTTCCTTGACGATGTCCCTGCGCCCCTTGTCCAGCCTGTACCTCGCGAACAGCTCCGCCTTCTCCTTGGGAGGCATGAAGAGATCCTTCCTGAGGTTGCGGGCGGTGTGCAGCTCGTGGAGGAAATTGCCGCCAGGGCCGACCTTCTGGATGAGGTCGATCGCGAAGTGCTCCTCGTCTATCTTCACCTCTCTCCTGACCTCACGGACCTGTTCCCAGATGTCGCAGTCGATGACGATCTGTTCCAGGGATGCCCCTTTAGCCTGGTCCAGTCCGCCGATGCCAGACGCGAAGTCAGTCATCACGGCATTCGTCATGCTCGTGAACACCAGTTCGGCGGGGTCTGCGAATATCCCGGGCACTTCTCCGCCCAGTCCTGCACCGAAACCACCGGTCATGGTCATCGCGCCGTAACTCTTGGCCATCTGTGCCGAGGCAGCGGCGAGTATGATCTCCTCCACCGCTCCGTAGTGGATCTCTCCCGTGAACATGTTAGGCGAGGTGGATTCGGAGCTGTAGATGACCGGCGCACCGGGCTTGGCGAGCTGTGAGATAACGAAGCTCGCGAGGTTCTCGGCGTTCACGATAGCGATCGTCGAGGCCAACGTCACTGGTGAAGTCAACCCAGTGAGCGCCATCGACATCGAGACAACTGGTATCCCCGCCCGGGCGAACTCGACGGTAGCCTCGATCGAGCCCTTCTCGAACTCGAGCGGACATATCGGACACTGAATGACGGAGAATATTGGCCTCTTCGCAAGCGCGTCGGACCCTCCGGCGATTGCGGAAGCGAGTTCGACCTGAGCTCTGGCCTCCTCGCCTGAGATTGCCTCACCCTGGACGTGTTTGGTGGTGTTCGACAGGCAGATGTCTAGATCGTAGAGCGACCGCGCCTTCTCCGGCGAGTCCTGCGATGTGACTATCGGCCACACGTAGTCTAGCGGTTCCATGGCGTCGGAGAGTACCATGAACTCGCGGAGGTCCCGAGCCATCGAGGTGCGCTTCTCTTCGGTTTCCAGGTCCGTCACATATACTGCTGTGCCGTTCGTCGCCATGTACGGAGGGCCTTTCTTCGGGGCAACCATGTCCTGCTTCGGGTTGCGCGCGCAGAGCCTCACCTGCCTTGGGAGGCGCCTCACGGTCTCCTTGACGAGGCTCTCCGGTATGCTGGCTCTCTTGCTCTTGCTGTCAACTTTCGCCCCGCCTTCTGAGAGGAGCTTGAGGGCAATCTCGCTGTCGACCTTCACTCCGGGACTCTCCAGGATCGCGAGGGTCCTGTTGTGTACGAGCTCGACTTCGTCCTCTGACAGAATGCTTATCTGGGCTACCGCCATATTCCGCTCCAGCATAGTAGATTGGAAGTCGGGTAATTAATGCATCGGGCGGGCGACTGACGTCTCTGCACATAGGTGCCTCCGCTGCTCCCGAACCGATGGGCGCGAAGGGTAGATTGGACATGTTGGACGGGATTATGGCGGCGCCGAGAGCGTTCAAAGTGCTCGTGACGAGCGCGTTGATAGAGAACATGGCGTTCGGCCTGATCATCCCGTTCCTGACCATCTACATGGTTCAGGACGCCCAGATCTCAGAGTCCCTCGCAGGTGTAGTCCTCATGGGCTACACGCTGTCCGGACTCCCGGCCATGATCTTCGGGGGCATACTCGTAGATAAGATCGGGCGGAGGGCTGTGCTGCTGACGAGCTTGGGATTGATGTCCTTCACCATCCTGATGTACTTCTTCGCGTTCGATTTCATCACGTTCCTGCTCGTGGCGATGGCCGACTCTTTCGTGGGCTCGTTGTACATGCCCGCAGCCAACGCGATGATTGCGGACGTCATACCCCCGAAGGGGAGGCCCAAGGCGTTCAGCACAATCAGGATTGCATGGAACGTCGGCCTGATATTCGGACCTGCAGTGGGCGCGGCCATCGTCGCTACTCAGCCCATCAAGATACTCTTCCTGTTCGGCGCGCTGATCCTCTTGGGGGCGTTCTTCATGAACCTCGTCTTCATCCCCGAGACGAAGCCTGAGAAGGCCGGCGAACTGGTGACGTTCAAGGGAGTGCTGTCAGTCTCGAAGGACCGCCCGTTCCTTGTCATGTCCGGATTGAGCGGCATACTGTTCCTTTGCATGACGCAGTTCCAGTCGGCGCTTCCCATCTACATAGTCTCCGACCTCGGGCTGGCGATCTCTTCGTCCGGCTTTCTGTGGACCATCAGCGGCTTGATGATCGTCCTGCTCCAGCTCTGGGTGACTTCCCAGATGATAAAGTTCCGACGCTCTAGGGTACTCTTGGCTGGCCAGGTCGTGATGGGCCTGGGGATCGGGATGATTTACCTCGCCACCGACTTCCTCTCTCTGTCGGCGTGCGTGGTCATCATGACGATTGGGGAACTCATGTACATGTCCATCATGGGCGCCATAGTCGCAGACATGGCCCCGGAGGACAGAAGGGGAGTCTACATGGGCTTCTCCGGGTTCATGCAGACCCTTGGCTGGGGCGTGGGCATGTTCCTCGGCCTCTGGATGCTCGACGTGCTGCCCGAGCGCCCCGTGATGTGGCTGATATTCGGCTCGCTCGCCGTGTGCTCAAGCGTGGCCTACCTCAAGTTCGGACGCATGATTGGCCCTGAGAAGGACGACCCGTCGAAACACGTCCACGCTTCTTCACCGCCCGTGCTGGGGCACTGAGGATGTGAACGAAAAACCAAAAGTGTAAAGGGTTTCAGCAGTTTCCTAGGCGCTTCAGGTGGTGCTTAGAACCGCCTGCGACCCTTGTTCATGTACGAGGGTCTGTCGCCGCTGTCCCTGTCCCTGTCGCCGTAGTCTCTCCGGCCGCCGCGGTCGCCGCCTCTCCGGCCGCCACCGCCGCCACCGTACTGCCTGCGCTCCTGCTCGTACTCCTTGTCGCTCATGTTGACGGCAGTGCTGGGGCTGTCGATCGCCTTCTCGGTCTTGGCGAGGGTTCCGTACTTGCCGACGTTCAGGCGCATGTGCCCTCTGACGAGGGAAACGTACCCGTTCTTGATCTCGAGTACATCATCCTTCACAACGCTCCCGATCTGGTTGTCCCAGAGTGACAGGACTATCGCACCTGTCTCGTCCGCTATCGTCGCCTCAGCGACCTTCCTGCTGCTCCCGAACTTGCCGGGAATGTCCTTGGGCTCGCTGACCTCAAGGCACTTTGCCGCGACGTCCACACGCTTAGACTGTGGCGTCAGGTCTTTTATTTTCACTTCTACGCTCTGCCCCTCTTGGGGGGTCTGTCCAACGCTCTCTTCCATGGCTATTCTTCCTTTTCGGCACAATTGCATCCGGCTTGCAACGCAGGTCAAACTATCGGCTTCAAAACGATGCGATGTTCGGCTTGTCGTATCTGTCGGCACAACTAGTGCTGGATGTCAACTACGTTTCACAGTATTAAAATCCTTTCCCGTTACAGCTGGCCATCGCGCCGGCATTGTGTCGATTATCGCCCATTCTGCACCCGTCAGTGTGTCCAATTAGACGGCAGGCCGCTGAGAAAGGGCTATATATGTACCCCAGCGTACGGCGTATCCTGTTTGAGGAGCTTGGCACCAGCGGGAACACTAACGAATTACCGCTCCTTGACGGAGCACGGTGTTCATGGTGCTCGCCCTCGATATCCGGAAGGGGCATTAAGGGACGTATCGTTCCTGAGGGGGGATGCACACGGTTGAAGCAGCAGGAGTAGGCCGGCCTATTTACGGCAGCAACCAGGCTGCTCCGCCCCCGACCGAGTTTTCCGCGAAAGAAGAGCCGCTCGAAGGAAGGCTCGCGCGAGACCTGTGCGCACTCAAGGTGCCAGGGCTCCGAGTCATATCCGCAGTCGGCGAGCGGACACTCTACTCGAGGGACCAGACCGAGATTCCGCGGTTCATGAAGGAGTTGCTCTTCAGCTCCATGCCCGAGGCCGTAGTACAGGTCAGCTCGGCCGAGGCCGTGTCTGCAGTGCTCAAGCTCGCGCACGACCGCAACATCCCAGTCACTCCGAGGGGTTCGGGGTCCTCACCGTTCGGGGGCTCAGTGCCCGTGAAAGGCGGTATCGTCCTGGACGTCTCCACGATGGACGGGATTGTGTCCGTGGATCGAGATGCAAAGACGATCACTGTCGAGGCGGGGGCGAGATGGGCGGACGTCGACCGGGAGCTCGAGAGACACGGGCTCACGCTCTTCACATGCCCTTCAAGCCGATTCTCGACCGTCGGCGGCTGGGTGTCCACTGGGGGTATGGGCCTTAACAGCCTCTCCCACGGCCACCTGAGCGCGTCCGTCGAGGAGGTGACGATTGTCACGCCCGGAGGGAGCGAAAGGAAGATCGCGAGAGGCGACCCGATGTTCCTTCCTCTGTTCGGGAGCGAGGGCCAGCTGGGCGTGATTACCAAAGTGAAACTCCGCGCGCGAGAGAAGCCCTCGAAATCGAGGCCGCACCTGATCATGTTCAGTGACGTCAGGGACGCGCTGAGCTTCGCATACGCCCTGATCAGCGGTGACGTGAAGCCGACTCACGTCATCTACGAGAGCGCGCTCAAGTTCTCGCTGACGAACCGCGCGCTCGGTGGGGACAGATTCTCGGTCTCAGATGCCATCATCGTGAGCGTCGAAGGCCAGGACTCCGAAGAACGGTTCGAGAAGTTCCTGGCCGCTACCGGCCTCAAGGAGGAGAAGGAGTGCTTCGCGAGATACATGTGGAACGAGCGGTACTTCCCGATGAAGCTCCGGAAGCTGGGTCCGGGACTGATGGGGTCCGAGGTCATCGTGCCGTTCCAGCTGATGCCCGACGCGATGGCGAAGGCGAACGCTCTGTGCAAGGAGCTCGGGCTCGAGCCGATGTACGAGGTCCATTTCCTCAACGACGGCCGAGGGCTGCTGCTCACGTACTATCTCACCGACCAAGGCAACACCATCGGGTTCACGATGGACGCCGCGAAATCGTTCATACTCTCTTCTATGCTCATCGACATGGGCGCGAGGCCGTACTCCATCGGAGTCTGGAACAACGCATTCGTGGACGCGGACGACAAGGTCCGTCTCGTGCGCCTCAGAGAGGTCAAATCCTCGACAGACCCGCGCGGAATCATGAACGAGGGCAAACTGTTCTCGCTCTCGGGCAGGTTCGGCGGTGTCGCGGGTGTCGTGTTCAGCCCCAGGCTCATGCGGCCGCTGCTCAAGACCATGCGCGTGTTCTCACCAATCACAATCCGTTTGATGCGGACGGGATACAGATTCGCCGAGAAGCGTTTCAGGCCGAAGGAGAGGACGGAGCTCATGAAGCTCGCGGATGAGTGCGCGATGTGCGGCGCGTGCGTCAGCGTCTGTCCGGCCTATCTGACGGTGAAGGACGAGCGGGTGACCGCGAGAGGCAAGCTGCTCGCGGTCAAGGCGATGTCGAGAGGCTCGAAGCTCACCAAGGAGCATTCCGACAGGATATTCCTCTGTATGCGCTGCAAGGCCTGCGAGCAGGTGTGCCAGTCGAAGCTCGGCCTCGTGAGCGCGTACGACATGCTTGAGAAGGAGCTCGAGGCGGTCTACGGCAAGGACGTCGCGGAGATTGAGAAGTTCATTCGGTATACGGAGAGCACACCGGAGTACGACTCTCTCGTCAGGCAGGGGCTCGTGCTCGGCGCCCCGAAGCATGGCGCAAATGCGGCCGAGATCGAGAAGGAGGAGGTGACGGGCGATGGCGTATGAGCGATACCACATCTCCACCAAGACTTGGCCGAACCAGGCCTCGCCCGTTCCGAAGTTCGTTATCACGAGGGCGGACAACTGCATCAACTGCGGTAAGTGCGAGAGATCCTGCATCTTCGGCGTTCACAAGCGCAGCGAGCAGGACCCTCGCAAGATGGCCGACCCGGTAAACGCCCTGTGCAAGAACTGCTTCATGTGCATCCAGGAATGCCCTCAGCGCGCCTTGACGATGATGCCCGGGACTGACTACAGAGAGCTGGGGCGCGGGGTCTGGACGTCCCTGAGGGTCAGCACCATCTGGGGCGAGTCTGAGACCGGCAAGATACCCGTCCTCGGCGCCGGATACCGCGGGATGTTCGCGGGCCCGGGCTACGACGGCATGTGGACGGACATGTCCGAGATAGTCCGGCCGACGAGGGACGGCATCCACGGCAGGGAGTTCATATCCACGAGCGTCGACATCGGCTCAAAACCGTCGGCTCTCGAGTTTGGCAAAGATGGCGGTCTTCAGACACATGTGCCACAGATCATCGAGATCCAGGTCCCGATCGTCATGGACAGCACGAGGCTCAGAGGCCTGACCTCGAAGATGCTTGCCGGGTGGTCGAACGCTGCGAGGAATCTTGACACCTTGATGTTCGCTGCACCCGCGGTGGTCTCCGAGGAGATTCATGGAGCGCAGATCAACCATTTCGTGCCCGTCTATCCGGACGGCACCGACGTGAGGACGATCCTCGTCCCGAACGGAGTCCGCATGGCCGAGCTGCAGTATACGCCCAGCTGGAGGGAGGATGCGAAGCGGTTCAAGTCGATGTATCCGCACACGTTGCTGGCGATGAGAGTCCGCTCAGGCAAAGGAGTGGAAAAGCAGGTCCTCGACATGGCCAAGGCGAAGATAGAGGTCGCACACATAGACTTCGATGATGAGGGGATGGAGCTCGATTCGCATGCACCCCGACATGCCAAGGACAGCCTCAGGGCAGTTCATAAGACGCTCGTTTCAAAGAGCGTCCGAGACCAGATCACAATCATCGCCGCTGGGGGCATTGCCGCGGCAGAGCACATCCCGAAGACGCTGATATGCGGTGCGGATGTGGTCGCGATGGAGAGGGCGCTGCTTGTCGCGATAGAGTGCAGGAACTGCGTTACGTGTTCGATGGGCTCCTGCCCTGCAAGCCTGATCAGCGTGCAGCCTGACTGGATAGAAGGCAGAGTCACCAACCTCGTCGGGGCGTGGAGAGACCAGCTCTTGGAGGTCCTCGGGGCGATGGGCATCAGAGAAGTGAGGAGGCTCAGGGGCGAGCTCGGGAGGGCCATATTCTACGACGACGTCGAGACCGAGGCCTTCTCTGACATCGGCGGAGGCGATGACAATGGCTGAGACGCCCAGAGCCTGCGCCAAAGACCTGCCTGAGGCATCGGGCGTGCCCTCCGAGCACTTGAAGTTCATCAACCGTTACACGGTGGCGAGGGCGGATGCGTGCATATCGTGCGGCCTTTGCGCGAGCCTTTGTCCGTACGGAGTCCACAGGCGCATTGAAGGCCATGCCAAGATACTCCCGCCCGACGACAGGAAGTGCATCGGCCCGTCCTGTGCTGTCAACTACTTCTTCTGCGTCGCGAACTGCCCGACCAACTCTCTGTCCGTGAGCGGGAGCGACACATTCATCAGCCTCGGCGACCCACGCTGGCCGTCCGAGATGATCTTGGCGACGTGGCACATGGCGGAGACGGGCAAGCCCCTTCCGCTCGAGCACCCGGGAAACGTGGGCGCATCTGGAGGTGGGTTCGACAAGCTGTACTTCAAGATGCCCGGGCAGGACAAGTTCGACCCGGACACTATCTGCACGGCCATCGACCTCAACAGGCGTGGGGAGGGCGCAAAGATCAGGATACCAATCCCGATTTATGGAGGTGGGATGTCCTTCGGGTCCGTCAGCGTCCCCACGATGGTATCGCGCGCAAGGGCCGCCAAGGAGTGGGGCACTTTCACGTGCACGGGAGAGGGCGGGTACCCGGAGGCGCTGATACCTTACAAGGACCACGTGATAACACAGATCGCCACTGGACTCTTCGGAGTCAGGGAGGAAACCATCCAGCGCACCAGGATCGTGGAGTTCAAGTACGCCCAGGGCGCGAAGCCGGGCCTGGGTGGCCATCTGCTACACGATAAGAACACTCCTGAGGTTGCGCGGATGAGGGAGGCAGTCGCTTACACGAGTCTCTTCTCTCCGTTCCCGTTCCACAGCGTCTATTCGGTCGAGGACCACAAGAAGCACCTCGACTGGGCACACGCCATCAACCCGTCCGCGCTCCTCGCGGTCAAGGTCTCGACTCCGAACGATGTCGAGATGGTCTCCGTGGGCAGCTACTATGCGGGAGCGCACATCGTGCACCTCGACGGCGGCTACGGAGGCACGGGCGCTGCTCCAGAGATCGCCAAGAAGAACATCGCGATGCCGATCGAGTACGCCATCCCGAAGGTGCACAAGTTCCTGGTCAAAGAGGGCATTAGAGAGGAGGTCACGCTCATGGCCAGCGGCGGTCTCAGGTCCGCGCTCGATGTGGCGAAAGCGATAGCCCTCGGCGCTGACGGAGCTATCATCGGCACCGCAGACCTGGTCGCCCTTGCATGCGTGAGGTGTGGGAACTGCGAGAGCGGCAGAGGCTGTCCGAGGGGCATAGCGACGACCGACCCCGTACTCGACAGACTCACCCAGGCGGACTGGGGCGCCAAGAGGATTTCGAACATGTACGGCGCTTGGAGGCTGCAATGGTGCGACCTCCTCACGAGGCTCGGCATGAGCGACATATCCGAGCTGAGGGGAAGGACCGACTTGCTCAGGCACGGAGACAACCCGACGAAGGAGGTGGGCACGTGAAGGAAGTCATCTCGCAGACCATCGAGTCCCGCGCCTGGATGAACATTCACAGGCGAGCATCGGCGATTCAGGCTCAGGAGGCCGAAGGAGGCTGCGGAGTCGTCGGACTGGCAAGCACCGCCCCGATCGCTGGCAAGCACATCCTTGGCCCGTTGCTGCAGATGCACAACAGAGGCAACGGGAAGGGCGGCGGGATCGCAGCCGTGGGGCTGAGCCCGGACCAGATGGACGTGGCCAGACAGGTCCTGGACGAGGACTACCTCTTGCAGGTCGCCTACCTGAAGACCAACGTGAGGGACGCCCTCGAGAAGGAGTTTATCGAGCCCAACTACGATGTCGACAAGTCCTACAAGGTCGAGACGGTGACGGACAAGAAGTTCGTCTCATCACTTGGGGTCACCCCGCCAGAGGTATGGAGGTATTTCTGCCGAGCGAAGAAGACCGCGCTGGACGACTTCGTCAAGAAGAACAAACTGTCGAAGCTCGACCCGCGCAAGGCAGAGGACGAGTTCGTGTACCAGACCAGTTTCAAGATCAACTCGAAGTACTACGCGGGCTCGGAGATGACCGCGTTCGTCATGTCCCACGGCAGGAACATGATGGTGATGAAGATCGTGGGCTACGCCGAGGACGTGATCAGGTACTACAAGCTCGAGGACATGAAGGCTCATGTCTGGATAGGCCATCAGCGGTACCCCACCAAAGGCCGCGTGTGGCACCCGGGGGGCGCACACCCATTCGTGGGCCTCGATGAGGCGCTCGTACACAACGGCGACTTCGCGAACTACTACTCCGTTTCTGAGTACCTCGCGCAGAGGAACATCGTCCCGCTGTTCCTGACGGACACTGAAGTCTCGGTTCTGCTCTTCGATCTGCTCAACAGGACATACGGCTACCCGCTCGAGTACATCATCGAGGCGCTTGCACCGACAACTGAGAGGGATTTCGCGCTCCTGCCGGAGTCGAAGCGGCAAGTGTACCGCGCGATCCAGGCGACGCACATACACGGCTCTCCCGACGGCCCCTGGTTCTTCATCATAGGCAGGAATAGCTACTACGAGAAGAGGCTCCAGCTTATGGGCATCACCGACACGTCGATGCTGAGGCCTCAGGTCTTCGCACTGGCCGACGGGGAGGTCCAGATCGGCCTGATCGCGTCCGAAAAGCAGGCCATCGACGCTGCCCTTGACAGCATCTCGTCCGAGTTCCCGTCCGTGCCGAAGTACGCGGACGCATATTGGAACGCGAGAGGCGGGAGCCACACAGACGGGGGCGCGTTCATCTTCAGCCTGTTCCCCGAGGACTCAGGAACCGGCGGCATGAGGCTCATATGCACGAACAAGTTCGGTACTCCCGTTACATCGCCTTCGCTCGACTGGGACAAGAAGGTGGATTCGGAACTCTCGACTCCGCTGCCCCCGAAGCCGAAGGCGAGCAAGCTCGGCAAGGAGATAATCGCGAGGAAGAACCCGCGCTCGGCCTTCGACCTGTTCCTTGGCAAGCTCGGAGAGATGACGGGCTCGGAATTCAACAACGTGCTGTCATACGTCGTCCAGCAGGCCTCGAAGACTGACACGGAGACCGATGAAGGACTGGAGTTCCTGACGATGTTGATTGACGGGCGATACTCCCCGGGCAGGTTCAGGAGGAGCAGGATATCCGAGAAGGCCTACGAGGCCGTACTGAAGCTGCTCAGATCCTCGAAGCGTGTTGAGAAGGATGAGCGCTCGCTGTTCTCGCTGGTCGACCTCAAGAACAAGGACAAGATGCGGCCTCCAGTGTCACCCTACGATAGGCTGATAATAGACTGCGAGGGCTTCCCGATGGAAGGCGAGGAGGGTGTTTCGTTCCTGATCTCCAAGGCGCGGGCTCTCGGCTGGAACAGAGTGGTCGTCATCGGCCTGCACGGCCAGAGGTTCGTCGGTGCGGGGCTGGGCCCGCGGTCGAAGGGTTTGAGGATTGACGTGTACGGCAGCTCAGGAGACTACCTCGCATCGGGCCTCGACGGCGCCGAGATTGTCGTTCACTCCAACGGCCAGGACCAGCTGGGCCAGATATTCGCCGACGGCAAGCTCGTGGTCCACGGAGACGTCGGACAGACTTTCCTGTATGGTGCGAAAGGCGGCGAGGCTTACGTCCTCGGCAATGCGGCCGGGAGGCCGCTTATCAACGCTGTAGGCAGGCCCAAGGTGGTCATCAACGGAACCTGCCTGGACTACCTCGCGGAGTCGTTCATGGCTGGCAACCCGCTCTACGGAGGAGGGTTCGTGATCCTCAACGGCATCACATTCGACACCAAGGGCAATCCTGTCGAGCTTCCTGAGCCGTATCCGGGGGGCAACTTGTTCTCGCTCGCATCGGGAGGCGCCATCTACGTGCGCGATCCGAAGAGGACCGTCGGCGAGGACCAGCTGAACGGCGGGAGGATCTCCAGACTCTCTCCAGTGGATTGGAGACTCATCGAGCCGCACCTCAGGGAGAACGAGAGGCTGTTCGGCATCCCGGTCGAGGGCTTCCTGCTGAAGGTCAACGGTGTCGCAAAGCCCCCGGAGGAGGTCTACAGGAAGATCGAGGCGATGCCCCGCGTGACGCTCGAGGGGACCGTTCAGTTTCAGGACACGGGCTCTTGAGAGGCAATGCTTTTTCAACAGGGAATCGGCCTTTTGAAGATGTTTCTAAAAAGGCACTGGAAGCGCGTCGCTCCATCGGAAAAAATTGCCCTAGATAATCGTATTTGAGGTAGGCTTATATACGAACGTGGAAATGCAGCGCCAACTAGGCATCACGGCCTCGTTCCAGCCCTGAGGCCAGTATTCTGGCTGCGGGCAGGATGCGTGTGAAGATGTACGAGATAGTCAAATCGCAGAAGCTCACGCCGGATGTCATCAAGCTGGAGATACGCGCGCCTCACATCGCGAAGAAGGCGAAGGCGGGCCAGTTCATAATGGTGACTCCGACAGAGCACGGAGAGAGGATACCGCTGACAATGGCGGACTTCTCCCCGGAGAAGGGGACGATTACGATCGCAGCGCTGGAGGTCGGCAAGACCACCAGGGAGCTCGGCACTCTGAAGGCCGGCGACAAGCTCTTCAGCCTTGTCGGGCCGCTCGGCTTGCCTACGCACCTGCACAAGTATGGCAACGTCGTGTCCATCGGCGGCGGTATCGGCCTCGCACTGATGTACCCTGTCGTGCGTGCGTTCAAGCAGTCTGGCAACCACACGATAAACATCATCGGTGCCAGGAACGAGAAGCTGCTGATGTACGAGGACGAGATCAAGAGCGTGAGCGACGAGTTCTTCATCTGCACTGATGACGGCACGAAGGGCCACAAGGGCTTCGTAAGCGACATCCTCAAGGACCTCATCGCAAAGGGCAGCAAGATCGACCTGGTCTACGCGGTCGGCCCCATCATCATGATGAAGGTCATCGCGAACATCACGAGACCATACAACATCAAGACGGTCGTCAGCCTGAACCCGATCATGGTCGACGGGACTGGTATGTGCGGCTCGTGCAGGGTCATCATCAAGGGCGAAACCAAGTTCGGTTGCGTCGACGGGCCCGAGTTCGACGGCCACGATGTCGACTTCGAGAACTTGACGGCGAGGAACAAGAGGTACATGCCCGAGGAACAGGTCGCGCTCAGGCGATGGCAGGGGGCGAAGTAGATGGCAGAAGAGGCGAAGAAGGAGCCGAGGAAGATCGTCCCCAAGAAGTACCCGATGCCGGAACAGGACCCGAAGGAGAGGACCAAGAACTTCAACGAGGTCCCCATCGGCCAGGACGCTCAGACGGCCATACTCGAGGCGCAGAGGTGCTTGCAGTGCAAGCGCGGCCCCAACAGGAAGCTCTGCATGGACGGCTGCCCGGTCGAGATCGAGATCCCCGCTTTCATCAAGAAAGTCCAGGAGGGCAACTTCGAGGAGGCAATAAAGATCATCCGACAGAAGCAGAACCTGCCCGCAGTGTGCGGGAGGGTATGCCCGTATGAGAACCAGTGCGAGGGGAACTGCGTCGTCGGCAAGAAGAACGAGCCCGTCGGCATAGGCAGGCTCGAGAGGTTCCTGGCGGACTGGGAACGCAAGGAGATGAAGAAGGGCAAGATCGAGGTCCCGCCCAGCACCGGCAAGAAGGTCGCTGTCGTCGGAGGCGGACCTGCTGGTCTGACTGTCGCAGGCGACCTCGCTAGGCTCGGCCACAAGGTCAGTGTGTTCGAGGCGCTCCAGTACTGCGGCGGCGTGCTCATCTACGGCATCCCCGAGTTCAGGCTCCCGAAGGAGATCGTCAGGGCCGAGGTCGACTACATCTCAAGGATGGGAGTCGACATCAAGACTGACTACGTCGTCGGCAAGCTGGACACCGTGGACGAGCTGCTGAAGGAGTACGATGCGGTGTTCGTCGCAACTGGCGCTGGCCTGCCTGACTGGACCGGGCTGTCCGGCGAGAACCTGAACGGCATCATGTCCGCTAACGAGTTCCTCACCAGGGTCAACCTGATGAAGGCCTTCAAGTTCCCAGAGTACGACACCCCGATACGCGTGGGTGAGCGCGTGGTCACGATAGGCGGCGGCAACGTCGCCATGGACTGCGCGAGGACCTCGCTGAGGCTCGGATGCAAGGAGAGCGTCATCCTCTACAGGAGGTCCGACGCGGAGCTCCCGGCCAGGCGCGAGGAGGTTCACCACGCGAAGGACGAAGGCGTCAGGTTCGAGCTGCTCGCAGCGCCCCTTGAGTTCATAGGCGACGAGTGCGGCAACGTCAAGCAGGTCAAGGCCATCAGGATGCAGCTGGGCGAGCCGGATGCGTCCGGGAGGCGGAGGCCGGTGAAGATTCCAGGCTCCGAGTTCCTGATAGACGCACAGACCGTGCTAATAGCCATCGGCCAGAGCCCCAACCCGCTCGTTCCCATGACGACGCCCGACCTCAAGACGACGAAGGAGGGCACGATCGCTGTGGACGAGGAGGGCAGGACGTCGAAGAAGGCCGTGTGGGCCGGGGGCGACATAGCCTCGGGCGCTGCGACCGTCATCCTCGCGATGGGAGACGGCAAACGCGCGGCGAAGTCCATGCACCGATACCTCACGGGTGACAAGTCTTGGCCGTCTCCCGAGGTTTTCGAGAAGCTCTCGTGCGAGATGTGAGCGTCGGGTCGAGACCGGCGATAAACCCCTTCCCTGTCTATTGTTTTCTAAAAGACTGCATTGTGTAGTAGGTTGTTCAGAATTGAAGAAATTATGTGCTAACTTTATGGCGCATGGGCATCGAGAAATGGAAGGTCGATCCTTCGCCTTTCTTGCTCTCGAACCACATCTCGCCCCCGTGGCGCCTGACGATCTCCCGGCTCGTGTACAGGCCTATGCCCACGCGCCCGTCTGCGCGCACGAGGCTGGCGTCCGCGAGGAAGAACCTGTCGAAGATCTTGTCGTGGTCTTCCTCAGCGATGCCCACGCCTGTGTCTCTGACCCACAGGTGCACCTTCCCTCCGAGGATGTCCGAGCCGATCGTTATCTTCCCGCCAGGGTCGGTGTACTTGATGGCGTTGCTGACTATGTTCTCGACGACGTCGTGCACGCGGACCCGGTCCGCCTGGACGACGGGGAGTTCGCTCCCGAATAGCACCGTGATCGCGATGTTCTTGTTCTTCGCCTCCGCGTCGAGGTCGTTCAGCACCTCCCGGCAGACCATTGCGAGGTTGACGTTCTCGAAGTCGAGCCTGAAGGATTTCTTCTCGAGCCTGGACATCTCGAGCATCTCTGATACCAGCCGGTTTATCCGGTTGGCCTGTTCTAGTATGGACTTGAACTTCTCCTGCATCTTGGGGGTGACCTCTCCGTATAGCCCGGAGTTCGTCATCTCGACGTAGCCGAGGATCGTGGTCAGCGGAGTCCGCAGCTCATGGGATATCGTGTCGACGAGGCTGTCCTTCATCTGGTCCAGGTCCTTCACGTCTTCGTACGCCTGCTGGACCGTATCGAGGTTCTTCTTCAGCTCTTCCCTGAGCCTCGCGTTCTCGATGGCGATGGCTGCGTGCGCTGCAAATGGTTCGGCGAGAGCGACCTCGACTTTGGTGAACTGGTTGCTCGTGTCCCTGTATAGCTCGAGAACCCCTTCGACCCCTCTCATGCCCTTGAGCGGTATGGCCATCATTGTCTGGGGGACCTCGACTTCCTGCAGGCCCGGGATGTCCTCGACCCTCGGGTCCTCTATCGAGTCGGCAACGACCTCCACCTCCCCGGACTTGGCGACTATGCCAGCGAGCCCCGAGATCGGTCCAATGTCGGACATGACCTCGTCCGCCCAAGGTCCGGTGGCGAAGATGGGCAATAGCAGCTGCTTGTCCCAGTCGACAGTGTACACGCTCACCTCGTCGAAGGGCATCAGTTCGTTGAGCTTCTCGGCGATGACGCGCAAGGTGTCCTTGAGGTCGACCGGCCGCTGCATCATGACCGTGACGTCAAGCATGTTCCTGAACAGCTTGACCGTCCTGTTCAGAGCGTTGACCAACCTGGCGTTCGCGACCGCAACAGATGTGAGGCTGGCGAACATGTCCAGACTTCGCACCAGCTCCTCGTCGGGCAGCCGGCCATTCCTTGGGCCGTCAGGCTCGAGGAACCCGACTGTCTTGCCCTCCGAGTCCTCCAGCACCACATACAGCACGTCCAACTCGTGCCAGTCGTCCGGGTTCTTCCGAGGCAGCTTGGCGCGTTCTGGGTGAAGCATGCTGTAGTACTCCCTCCCGTTCGCCTCCTCGGGCACCGCCTTGAGGATGTGAGTGAACTTGCCGATCTTCGAGGTGGCCGCAAGGTCTTCCCGCACGAGGTCCGTTGACTTGGCGAGTCCTGCGACCTTCTTCGTGACCTCGAGAGAGAATCCTCTGGTCGCCTTCAGAACGAAGTGGTCTTTCTCGTCATCCAAGAGGAATGCGTCGCACGCTTCGAATCCAAAGTGGTCCGTTATGACGTCGACGACATTCTTGAGTATCTTGTCGACATCCTGTGACCGCATGAGTGATGCCGCGAGCTCGAGGGTCTTGTTGAGTTGAACCTCGTTCACAGTATTGTCCACGAGGAGGCGCGTATTTCAGCCTTTTGGAAACAATAATCGTTTCTGATAATGTTCTAAACAACATCTATTAGTACGAAGAATTCGGGCATTTCGATTGTGCAGAAATCATGCACAACCATTATATCATGGCAGTCATGATTGCGTCTCCATGAACAAGCCAGTTAAGTTCGATCGAGAGCTGTGTGACCAGAACCCCTATTGTCCCGCGGCGACGAAATGCCCCAAGGGCGCACTATTCATCGACCGGCATACCTTCAGGCCGACCTTCGATGCCAGCAAGTGCACGGGCTGCGCTGTGTGCGTTTCCAGCTGCCCGAGGGGCGCCGTCGCCGAGGCCTAGCCGTCACTTTTTCTTCCAGAAGAACCCGCAGTAGCACCTGCCGTTCTTCTCGACGTCGCCGCCACGGGTCGGTTTGCACGGGCACTGATATTCCGGCACGTGCTCCATCCTGCAGGGGCAGTAGAAATCGCCGAAGCGCTTGTACTTCGCCATGAGCCCCTCCAGCAAGTCCTCTTTGATGTCGTTGAACTCGTATCCCCTTATTCGCGCGAAGTTCTCTGATCTCTCCCTGATCTCCCTCACGGTGCCTTTGTCGACCCTATCCCCGATCAATCCATCGGGGGACTTCGCGAGGATGAGCTTCTGTCCGCATATTGGGCATATGACCACCGAGCCCTCCTTCCAGCCCGCCTCGAGCTTGAACCGCGCCAAGCAGACGGGACAGTACGCTCTCTCTGTCTTGGCGTCGCTCATAACCTCAGTGCCTTCTTGAGCTTGTCTTCGTCGTGGCCGACTATGATCTCTTTTCCGATGATCACGACGGGGAACGACCTCCTCCCGGTCAACTTCTCGACCTCCTCCAGGACCTTGTCCTGCTTGTCATCGTCCAGCAGATCTACGTCTATGCAGTCGTAGACGATTTTGTGCTGGTCGAGGAATCGCTTCGTCCGCTTGCAGTACGGGCATGTGCTCAATGCGTAAACCTTGGGCTTGTCAGCCATCGAACTCATATCTCCTTAAGTCCCCGCCCCCGGCGCGGGCGTGCTCATCATTGTTGATGACCTTGGTATAATAATAGATTATGCCAGAACACGGATGGGGGCCGGTCACGACGAGTTGTTCCCCGCGATCCTCCTGCATATCTCCAGCTGCTGCGAGACCGTCGCCCACTGAGTCTCGTCCTCGAACCTGACCTTGACGTTCTCGTGCTGGTAGTCCGAGCTCGACTTCCCGCCCCATTCTCCGAAGACGATCATGCCCTCGTTCGTCAGCCCGATAGCGCCGAAGGTGACCGTGAGATCGTAGATGAGGTCCGACATCTTCCACGGGTCTATCCTCGAGTGTTCGGGCACCGAGAATGGCAGCTCCAGCTGGAGGGTCATCAGCTCGCTCGTCCTCGCGTGGTTGACCATGTCCTCGTCTGCAGTGAGGAGGAACACGTCGTAGTCCCCACCTCTCGCCCAGTACTTGTACGACTGCGCTATCTCGATGTCGTTCCTCTCCTTCCCCCGCGTCGCCGTCCCCTTGACCCTGAGTGCCCTCAGATCGGTCAACAGGTAGTTCATCTCGTTGAATGCCAGCTTCGCGGTACGTTCCCTCCTGCCACTCGCGTTCGAGAACTCTCTCAGCAGTTCGGGGTGAGCGAGTACCGAGGCGAGCCCTCGGATCTCGTCCTTCGAGTACTTGTGTGTTATCTTGGAGTCTATCTCCATCTGCACGACCTCGCTCAGCACGTACCTGAAGTCGGTCGCCTCGATGCTCGCCATGCCCGAGTCGTCGCCGAGCGGGAAGTGCCTCGACAGGAACCTGTTGTAGAGTATGTTCGTGTCAACGGCGACGAACACAGGTCTCGGCCGCTTGTTCGGGTCCCTCGCCTCCTCCCGCAGCTCGATGAGCTTCCTCGCGATTTCCTTCTCGTTCTTGTAGTCAATGAACCCGGACGACAAGAGACAGTTCCTGAAGTCCGTGTAGCTCGGGAGTTCGTCCGCGCTGACGGACCTGTCCATCGGTTTCCTGCTCGACCTCGCCCAGTCGAAGGCGTCGGGCCGTACGATCTTGGTCAGCTCAGGCTTCCCTATGTCAAGCGTGAACAGCTCAAGGTCGTAGAACGGGTACGAGACATGGACGTACCTCGTGTCCCCGCGGTAGATGGCGTTTGTGAGGACCTGCAGCTCACGACGGGACATCACGAGCTCCTTCACTTCCACACCTCCTCCTTCAGGTCGACGAAGTGTTGCAGGTGGAAAGGTATCATCGGGTAGGGGTTGTTCGCATTGTGCAGGTCCTCGAGGTAGAGGTAGAACACATGGTCAACCTGTTTCTGCCAGGCGGAGATGAGCGCCGACGAGATGATGGCCTTCCTGCCGGGCGTGATGTCGATTGCCACCTCGTTCCCGGCGGCCCTCTCCTCCTCCATCGTGGCCGTGATCTTCCTGCCGGACGACGCGAAGTCCCCCTCGTCTATCTCACGGATCACGGGCTCGACCCGGTGCCCGTAGGATTCGGTCAGAATGCCGATCCAAGGCGCCAGTGCCTGTGCGTCCTTCTCCCTTCCCTTGGTCACGAACAGGTAGATCTTGTCAGGGGCGTATTGCTTGCAGCATATGGCCGCCCAGAGCGCGTTGAGCACTGGCCACCTGCTGATGCCGGTCATCGTGATGTAGACCTTCAGAGCCATTCCCGGGCCAGGTAACGTCTAGCCTGATGATAATCCTCTCGCGA